>Ga0182738_1001014_pt1 | contig 36760 bp, 33 predicted proteins | sample eDN5th30CBELigMG_FD_128876 | JGI IMG/M metagenome (GOLD analysis project Ga0182738, IMG submission 128876) | Enriched Miracle-Growth compost microbial communities from Emeryville, California, USA - eDNA 5th pass 30_C BE-Lig MG (version 2)... ...
AGCAATCTCGACTTCACCGGCGGCGTCTCCGGCGCACAGACGCTGGAGTTCGTGGATGACGTGCGCTTCTTTAATGACGCCATGCTCGATCTCGACGGCTTCGATGTGGCTCCCGCCACCATTAAGTTCGCTGATGTCGACGCAAACGGTAACGACTTCGAGATCGCGAATGCCGGTGCCGACTTGACGCTGTCGGCGTCTGACGATTTCGACATGGATGGCGGCAAGCTGACCACCGATGGTGTGGTGAACCTGACTGTTGAAAGCACGGGGGCTGTCAATTCCGACGTCAACCTGGACGGCAGCGTCAGTGGCGATGTGCTCGAATCGTTGACGGCAAATGGCGCCGACGACGCAAATGTCGAGCTCAACATCAGTGCCGATCCGACGGAATTGGCCGCACTTAAGAACGTCTCCGTTACCGCCGCCAATGACGCCAGCCTGACCATGACAGGTTATACCGGCACAACGCAGGTCAACGGCGTGCACCAGACGCAGACGATCACGGTCAATGTGACTGCTGCTTCAGATGGTAACTTTGCATTTACGAATAGCGCTTCCGGCACGTTCAACTTCAACAGCAGTAGCCTTCTCAGCGGAATTCTCGCGGCGGGATATTCTGCAACGGGGATCAAGCTGCTCAATCCGGTTACGTCGCCTTACTACGACAATGAAGCTGCAAGCGACTTGGCTGACGCGCTCAATGCTAATGGCGCGCCATTCACAGCAGCGGCAGCGGGCAACCAAGTGGTGGTGACCTGGGCCGACTTTGGGACTCACGAAGAAATCCACTATACAAACGGGGCCGCCAGCCATGGCAGCATCGTCGATGTGACACCGTCGGCAGTTACAGCGACTACGCTGCCGGTGGATATGGTGCCTGGCACTGGCTATGAGGCGCTCGAGACCGTCCATGTAAATGGCGGCGACGATGCTTCGGCCAACCTGACGGACGTCTACGGCAAGTTCGCTCTCGAGGTGAATGCCGGCGTTGGCGCAACGGATGAAGTTGGCGTGGGTCCGTCCCATGACGCCGACGTCGATCTCTACAACACCAATGTGACGACCGTGACCGTCACCGCTCCCGATGACGCCGATGTCTCTATCGGTGGCGATACGATCGGCGCCCAGAGCCTGACTTCGGTCAATGTGACGGCGCACGACGTGACTGTCGCGATTGGCACGGACGGGCTCGACGTTGGTGTCGGCAACAACTTCAGCAGCTTGGAAACCGTGACGGTTGCGGGAAGCACGGCTGGGGTGACGCTCGGCGGCAGTGGGGTCGTTGCCGGTGAGGGTGGTGATTTCTCCGCGTTCAAGACGCTGGACGTCTCGCAAGTGGCTACGCATGTCACCGTGGACACGTCGGAAGCCAACTTCCATCAGGCAGCCGGCCAGTTCGTCACTTACGAAATCGGCGCGACGCAGAACGGTGACGCTGCGACCGACGTCGAATTCACCAACGTCAACGCCGCCCGCGAGGTCTTCGACTTCATCGGCAGCGACATCGGTGAAGTGTCGATCAACGGCTTCACCGACGGCAATGATCCAACGACCGGTGACCGCATCGATCTGTCGCACTTCGCCAACATCCACAGCGCGGGCGACCTGATCTTCACCGACGACGGGGCAAATCTGGTCATCACCGATCTGGGCGGTGACGACTTTACCGGCTCGATCACCCTGGTCGGTCTGGCCGGTCATGCGACCGACGTGTCGGCTTTCAACATCATCTACGCATAAGCCGCGTTTGATGATATGAACTGTGACAGGGGGCTTCGGCCCCCTGTTTCTTTGGAGGACGGATTCCATGTTTGCGAAGACGATGGCGCTTAGCTTCGCGGCGCACCGTGATCTCAGGATCTTTGAAACCAACGACTACTCGTACGCCCGGGCGGAGACACTTGCCCCGATCATCTTTGATGAAACCGCCGATGTCGCTCGCGAATACCCGATCGTTTTTCCCAACAATGAAAATAACCTTCCCTGTGCGCTACTCGGGCTGGAGGCCGGACACAACGCGTATGTCGACGCCAGCGGGCAGTGGCAGGCGACCTACGTACCGGCCCACATCCGCCGCTACCCCTTGATGTTCGGCAGAACCAACGATCCGAATGCAGCCTCGAACAGCTTCGTAATTCTGTTCGATCCCGAAGCCCCGCATTTCCGGGAATCCGGTGGACACGCCGTCTTCGAGTCCAGCGGCCAATTGAGCGATCACATGCGGCGGCGCGTTGCCCTTCTGGAGTTGATCCAGAACAAAGTCGAGGCGACACGCGCTATGGTGCATGCACTTGATGCTGCCGGTGTTCTGGCTGAGAAGGTCATCCGCATCAAAACCTCGAATGAGCCCGAACATCGAATTCAGGGCCTTCGTGTCGTGGATGAAGACGCCTTGAAGCGCTTGCCTATTGACAGCCTCGCAGATCTTGTTCGCAGTGGCGCTCTGGCTCTCGCCTATGGCCAGCTGCTGTCCTGGGCGAATTTCCGCCAGGGACCGCTTGGAGGCAAATATCCGCATTTGATGGAAAGGCCGCAGGCCTCGGATCAGTCATTCCTGTTTGAAAATGAATCTATCGATTTCTCAAAGCTCAGCTGATCTCCCGAAGTAGTCCAACGACCTGACTGTCGCTAGCCGACAAACCAGAGGAGGATCGATTGATGAGCACTGCGGAAAAGACACTTACCGTTGATGGAAAAGCCTATGCGCTGGATTCGCTCTCTGAGAGCGCGAGGGCGCAGGTCGTCAATCTGAGGGTGGTGGATGAAGAGATTCGTCGGATCGAGCAAAGGCTCGCAATGTATCGCACGGCGCGTGCCGCGTATGCTCACACCCTCAAGGGCGAACTGGACCGGCTTCAGCAGCCATCACACTAGCGCCCTATCTACCCTTGCCGGATATTCTCGCGTCGAATAACGCTGACGCTGTGGAGGGCTAAATGATCGACTGGATATCTACGCTCAAAAGTCAGGCCGAAATCGCCGCGAGAGCGAGGAATTGGGTGGATTCGTTCCAACAGCAACCCGGCGTTGCCTTTGAAGAGGCGAGCCGCTTTCAGCAATCCGTGGATAGATCGGCGAAGGCATTCGACCATATCAGGCGCCAGATTATGGAGGACGCCACAGCGGATGCCGCGGTTATCAACGCTGCAGACTATCTCAAGGACATCTGGTCGGATATGGTGATTGACGCCCACAATATGATACGCGAAAGGCTCGGAATGCGCGTGGTGCCGTTTAAGCGAGTAGCGAACCAAGACTGAGCCGGATCGTTAAGGCCAGCCCGGATGGCCTGAAGCGGGTGATTGCAAGCACGCATGGTGCGGGTACGTCGAATTCTGCGTTCCCCTTCTCTGCGTTCCCCTTCCATGGGGAGGGCGGGCGACGATGCGAATTTCGGTTCAGCCGGCAAAGCGCGACGATCAGGTTAAGGTCATTTTCGACCGGCCGGTTACAGCGGAAGACCTTCGATCGGGCGAGGACGGTCGCATCTCTCTCTTGCTGGTTTTGCCAGGCATCTATGGCGACGGATCGCGTTATCGCTAGTGTATCGACATGTCGTCGAAAGATGTGCGTGTGCTGTTCGCCCACATATCCTGAAACAAAAAGAAGCCCGCCGACCGTGAGGCCAACGGGCGATACCGCGATACGATTTTGTCGAAAGGCACCTGTATCATGCAGGTACCTCCAAGGCATTGCCATTATGGCAACGTCTTTCGGCCGTGGCGAGGTCATCCTCGGAACATAGCTACGATCTGATCGAAATAGTGCTGTATGACAAAGGTCAGGCCGGAAGCGCCGAAGCCGACGATGGCAAGGGCGCCGATGCCGCGCTGCTTCCAGGCGCGAACCTCATCGGTCACCTGCTTTGTGTCCGCCAGGTCCGAGGTGACGCCGGCCAGTTCGCCTTCTACATGCGCGACCTTGCTGTTGAGGGCGCCGACCTCGCTGACCAGTTCGTCCACGCGACGATGAACCGTGGCGCGGTGCTCGTCCGCGCGCCTGTTGCTGGCATCGGCGCGCGCGTCCGATTCATCGATCTTCGCGGCAAGCCCCTTGACCGCCGTCTCCAGCGAGCCAATCGCCTCTCGCACCGCGTCCGCCAGAGTCAACGGCATCGTCAGTCGTGCAACCGTCATGTGGTTCTCGCGCATGATTTCGAATGTCCCGCCCAGCCGGGCGGCGCGTGTTTGCATGTTGCCGATGCCGTTTCCAGCTTTGCCGACCCGCAGGCTGTCGCCGTCATCGGCCACTTCGAGACATATTCGGTCTTCTACCTGGCGCATGCTGATCTTTATCCTGGAAGCGTCGGCATGCCGGACGGTATTGGTCACGGCTTCCTGAACGACCCTGAGCACGTCGAGGACCTGAACCGGACCAAGACCCGGGATAAGCGGTATCGTCTTCATGGCCCAGTCCATCTGAATTCCCGCAGCGCGCAACTGTGGCTCGGCGCGCTCCCGCCATGAAGCAAGGGCGAGTTCAAGGTCGCCGCCATAATCCTCTAGCGAGCCGATGATCATACGCATGTCCGATAACGCGGCCCGAGCATGCAGCGAGATCGCTTCCGTGTCGGGCGTTTTCTGTTCGGCCTGCGCCAGCACCGACGTCAATTCTCCGCCGACGCCATCATGGAGATCGCGCATGAGCCGGATGCGTTCCGTCTGCACGATTTCGGTCTCGCGCTGCGCACTTAACTTTTCATATGTCGCCTGCAGTTCTGTCTCGGCGGCCTCAACGCGCTCGAGGAGGCTGTCCGCGGTTTCATCGAGCTGGCGCACGATCCGCACGAAGCGAAACGTCATCAGCGTCACGACGGCCATGATGAACGCCCCGTACATCTGCCGGGCCAGGAACACGTGTCCGGGAGTCGAGCTGACGATCGCAACGAAGTCGCGCATCACGAACGCGAACATGATGATGAAGCCCAACAGCAAAATCGCCGCTTCAGGATTTCCGTTCAGGGCTCCTCGGGCAAGTGGCGCCAGCGCCAGAAACAGATAGACACCGACGATGGCCATCGAACCCCATACGACGAACGGAAACGCCGTCACAGGCATGACCAGGTAAAACGCCGTCAACAATACTGGCGGAATTGCAAACAGGAGAAATCTCCTGTTGTCGTTTCCCCGGGCAAGCGACCGGCAAAACATGAGAGCCGTCGTCGCTTCCCAGATCGCCGTCATGCTCCATAGCGAGCGGTCCGACATGTCAAAACCGAAATCGGGGATGAGGACCGAGCCATGGAGCGCCCCGAGGGCAAGGGTGGCCGAGAGCCAGCCATAAGCGCTTTCTCGTCTCTGTCCGCTCCAGATCAGCGCGAACACGACGGCGAGCGCCAATTCGCTTCCAACGAGAACCGTTGGCAGGACGGCGGAGGCAAACCAGCGAACTTGGTAAAAGAGCATCAAGTCATCCGCCGCGCCGGCATAGACACGGCCAAGCGTGGCGGGCCGCTGGGGCAGTGCCGCGACCCTTAACTGGAAGCGGTTTTTACCCGGGAGAAGAAGGCGCTGCGGTATTGGGACGAGGGCCGGGACGTTCGCATAACGAAGGTTGCGCATTGCATAAAGTTCGGACGCCGCGACGCTGCGGCCATTCACGCTCACCGTAACAGAGTCGGTGAACGACTCCAGCAACACCGCCTGCGGCGCTGGATGATCCTCGGCGAACATGCGCGAAAATGCGCATTCGATCTCGATACCTTCCCGGCCGGCGCCAGGGCGGAACATCACGGGCAGCCTGAAATCCGCGAGTCGCGGTTCGCCGGTCGATGGCTCGGCCGGCCCACACGCTACCGATTCGATCTTCAGCCCGTCGGCGGGCCCGGAGGCCGTGATGCAAAAGGCAAGGAACGCGGCAACCAAAAGGCAGGGAACGATCCAGATGAGCCACCGGTGGAGTTTCCACCTCTCGCCGTAGGCCCGGCCGCGGATCACAACCGTATCAGGCCGTACTGGACTGCCTCGTAAACGGCCTCGCCTCGCGTTTCGACCTGGAGCTTCCGGTAGATCGCCTTGATATGGCCTGGAACCGTATTGCGTGACAGATCGAGCCGGTCCGCGATCTCGTTATAGGTCAGACCCTTTGCAATCCCCCACAGGATATCGAGTTCCCTGGGCGTCAACCGGGGACGCTCAATGCTCTCCGCATCCGTATCTTCCCCGGCAAGCAAAGCATCCCGCCGCACCCGCTTCACGATGTACCGCGCAATCGACGGCGAGATCGGAGACCCTCCGGCCAGGACCTCCTTCGCCGTGGCGTGAATGTCGTCCGGCAGCGCGTCCTTGAGCAAATAGCCCGATGCCCCCGCCGCAATCGCGGCCATGATCGTCGTTTCGTCACCGAGGACCGAGATGACGAGAATCTCCAGAGACGGATGCCGCTCCCTGGCTTCGGCGAGAAAATCCACGGCAAAGCCGTCCGGTAGGCGAAGGTCCGACACGATCAGGTCAGGAACCTTACACGCCAGCGCCTCGCGCGCCTGACCAAGGTTGAAGGCAGGAGTGACGCTGCAGTCTCCCTTCGACGCAAGGGCGCCAAGAAGCCGGGCGTTGATCGCGGTGTCGTCCTCGATCAGCAGGATATCATGCCGGGAAGCCGGTTCGCTTTGCTGGGTCGCCATGATGCTTGTTCTAATCCGCTTTATCCGAATCCGGCCACCCCCATGAATATGGGATGCCGGGAGGACATCATTGAGAGTCCGCGAAGTCCACCTTGGCATGGAAAGCATCGCAAGGCAGGATAAGTCCCCGCGTCGCACGCCAGACAATGACTTTCCCGAATGATGACAATTGAGCCAGGCCGACGAAGGAAACTGAATAAGGGCAAACGATTGAACGCTTTGCGTGAGCTATGCTTTTATGACCAAGGTTAGAAGCCTCGGCGGCAGGTCGGGAAGGGGCGCGGGGATCACGGCCGTGAGCGCGGCCGTTTTTCTTTTCGCTGTCTACGATACGATTGCGAAAGGGCTCGCCGCAGACTACTCCCCCTGGCAGGCGGGCAAGGCTCGGGAGCCGAAACATCCGCCTGCAGGTGGTTCGGGCGCTGTTCGGCTTCACCAGCAATCTGTGTTTCATTTTCGCCTTCCGCGACATGCGCCTCGCGGATGCGGTGGCCATCGGCTACGCCGCGCCGATCTTCGTCACCTTCCTCTCAGGCCCGCTGCTGGGCGAGACGGTCGGCGCCGGTCGGATGGCGGTCGCCTTCACGGGGTTCGCCGGCGTACTTCTCGTTTCGCCGCCGGGAGAAGGGCTACTGTCGTCCGGTGCTCTCTTCGCGCTAGCGGGCGCATTCGCTTACGCGATGCTTATTATCGTCACCCGGCGGGTAGGCGCCCATGACGGCGCGCTGTGCACGGTGGTCCACTCCAACGCGATATACGCTTTGCTCAGCTTCGTGCCGGCATTTCTGAACTGGAGCGAGCCAGGTCCCCACGATCTCTGGCTGCTGGCGTCGACAGGTCTCGTGAGCGGGCTTGCGGCGTTGTTCTTCGCTCACGGATATCGGCGCGCCGAGGCCGTTATCCTGGCGCCCCTGGATTACGTCTCGATGCTTTGGGCCGCGCTCTTCGGCTATCTGTTCTGGGCGGAACTGCCGGCGCTCCATGCCGTCTTCGGCATGGCTGTCATCATATGTGGCCCGACAACAACCGGCTGGCGATCATCTCGGGCTCGAAACCCTACAGCATCGTCATCGCCAATGCGATGGCCACCGCCGCGGCACAATTTGGCTGGACCATCGGTTTCGGTCCCAAGATCGTGACCACGCCCCGGACCGACTGGCGGGAGGTTCTCCACCAGGCAAGGCAGGACGCTCCGGCGGTCATCGCCAATACGCATTTCTACGCCAGCGACCTGGCAAGCTTCCAGCGCCAGTTCATGGAGCGGCCGACCAACAGCCTCGTCTACCTGCAGTATGGTGCGATGCACCGGTCATTCGTCGAACTGGCGCAGGAGAAGGCGGTCGGCGTGATCGTCAGCGCGGTGACAGGACTTCTGCGCGATGAAATCGGCCAAGCCTTTGCGCAACGATACATGATCCGTTTCGGGCGGGGCTCGACGCCGCAGGTGGGATGCCAGTGCTACAATGCGCTTCGCCACTATGCCATCGCCGCCGCCGTGGCCGGCGGGACGGGCAAACCGGGAGATCTAACGCAGAACCGTAAGGTCGCCCAGGCCCTTCTGGATATACCCTACCGAGGCGTCGCCGGGACGATCCGTTATCATCGAAAATGGCAGGCGGCGATCGCATACCCGGATCAGCTGCACGATCCCTCGCTCGCCCTGCCTCACCTCTTCTATCAAGTGCAGAACTATGCGGGCGATTTGGCCTTGATTGCGCCTGAGCCGTACAATGTCGACCGCTTCGTGCTGCCGCCGTGGTGTCGATAGATCAACGACTCACGTCATGCTCGTGTCAGGCATATCGATCCGTGCGCCGCACCGCGACGGCGTGGCAACGACCGTCGACGACACCTGATCCTTAAATTGTAAAGCGCCTGTCAGTTCTGGATTCGGCGCGTGTGGCCGCCGTCGACAACAAGGTTCGAACCAGTGATGAAGCTGGATGCGGAACTGACCAGGAACGCCGCGGCGCTAGCGACCTCCTGAGGCGTTCCCATTCTCCGTAGAGGCGTCCGCTTGATGACCCCTTGGAACGCGTTCGGATGGTTTGTCTCCATGTCGGTCCACGTGCCGTTTGGCACATAGATCGGACCGGGGCTGATGAGGTTCGCGCGGATGCCGAGAGGACCGATCTTCGTCGACAGACCTTTGATATAGAAGAGCAAGGCAGCCTTGAGCGAGCCATAGGCAACTTCGTCGAAGCCGAAATCCTGCACCCCTGAGATGGACGAGATGGCGAGAACGCTGGCCCGGTCGCTTTTCTTCAGGGCGGGCAAGGCAGCCTCGATCATGTTGTGCGCATGCATCAGGTCGATGTCGAACGCGGCGCGGAACGACTGCTCGGAATCGCCCATCACCATCGAACTTGCATTTGCAACGACGATGTCAATTCCGCCCAGCAGCGCTTCGCTGTCCGCGACCCAGGCGCGCAGACTTTCGCCATTGGCTACATCCACTGCAAAGCCATGGACATTGGCCGTTCCGGAACTCTTCAGTTCCTCGACGACGCTCTTCACCTGCTCCGCATTGCGCGCGCAAAAGCTGACCGCGCACCCTTCGGCCAGCAACCGCTCGACGATCGCCAGCCCGATTCCGCGCGTGGCGCCTGTGACAATTGCCTTCGCACCCTTTAGATTGAGATCCATCTTGAGCTCTCCCGAAACAGACCCCGGCTATATACGACACCGCACGCATTGAAAACAAAAATAAGTTGGCCATCCGACTTTTTTTGTTTAATAACGATCCATCGTAAAAGCGAGGACGGAGCGGCGCGTGGAGCAGCTTTCTGCAAGTGTCCGGTGGCGGACACAGGACAACATCGTAATTCTCGAGACCGACAATCCCCCGGTCAATGCGCTCTCGACCTCGGTGCGGGCGGGCCTTGTCGCAGGACTTCGGCGGGCCGAGAAAACGGACGGGCTCGCTGGAGTGGTGATTTGCTGCGCTGGCAAGTCCTTCTTTTCCGGTTCCGACATTTCGGAGTTTTCCGGGAAGGAACCCGAACCCACGTCGCAGGAACTTATCGACACCCTGGATGCGATGACGAAGCCCGTTGCGGCGGCGATCCACGTGCGCGCGCTCGGCGGCGGCCTCGAACTGGCCCTCGCCTGCCATCGGCGCATCGCAACCGCAGACACCGTATTTGGCTTTCCTGAAGTCAAGCTCGGCATCATACCCGGGCTCGGCGGCACCCAGCGCCTGCCCCGCCTGCTCGGATATGAACCGGCATTGAAGCTGATCGTCGGCGGCGAAAGCATCGACTCGACCGACGCTTTGAAGCTTGGCCTTATCGACTCCATTGCCGAAGGGGACCTGATTGAGGCGACCGTCGCGGCGATCAAGGCAGACATCGCCGATGCGCGATCGCCGCGACGCACGCGTGACCTGGCCGATCTTCATGCGAAGGCGCAGGGAATGCCGGAGATATTCGATGCGGCGCTCCGGCTTGCAGAGAAAAGCTGGCCGAACCATGAGGCTCCGAAGCGCGCCATCGAAGCGGTCGCTTACGGCCTGGAGGCGGATTTCGACGCGGCAATCGCAAACGAGGCGCGCCTCTGCGAGGCTTGCCTGGAAAGCGAGGAATCAAAGGCGTTAATCGCATTGTTCTTCGCCGAACGACAGACGCGCTTCGCCGCCGGCTTGGCGAAAGACGTCCCGTTCAAAGATATTTCTCACGTTGGTGTGCTTGGCGCCGGGGCGATGGGACGCAGCATCGCTATGGCCGCTCTCGATGGCGGCTATCGCGTGCGGCTGGTCGACTCCAAGCCCGCGGCAGTCGAGGACTCCCGCATCATGATCGACCGGACGTATGCCCGCTCGGTAGAGCGTGGACGCATCGACGAAGCTACGGCGCAGCATCGCCGGGCCATGCTGTCGACCTCGACCGACGCCGCAAGCCTCGGCGACTGCGACCTCGTTATCGAGGCGGTTTTCGAGGACATGGACGTGAAGAAATCGGTCTTCCGCGTCCTGGATACCGTCTGCCGTCCCGGGACACTGCTTGCCTCCAACACGTCGGGCCTCGACCTTGACGAGATCGCCGCCGTGACCGGGAGACCCGCCGATGTCATAGGCCTGCATTTCTTCAACCCCGCGCACATCATGAAGCTGCTTGAGGTCGTCCGGGGGGCTTCGAGTTCGGAGACCGCCGTCGCGACAGGTGTTCATTTCGCGCGCCAGCTCAGCAAGTTTCCCGTCGTCTCCCGCGTCGGGCCGAACTTCATCGCCAACCGCGTGTTCGACCACTATTTCCGCCAGGCCGAATTCCTGGTCGAGGAGGGCGCGGATCCGGAGGCCGTCGATGAGGCACTGGAAGCCTGGGGAATGGCGATGGGGCCCTTCGCGGTCGTCGACCTGTCGGGCCTGGATGTCAGCAACGCCATCCGCCAGAGTTATCCCATCGGCCATCCCGAAGGGACCGTTTTCCCGGCAGCCGAGGACGAGCTGTTCAAGGCTGGTCGGCTTGGCCAGAAATCGGGAGCCGGTTGGTATCGCTATCAGCCGGGCTCCTTCAAGCGGGAGCGCGATCCGGAAGTGGCCGCGATCATGGAGGCCTACAGGGCGCGCCGGGGCTTCGTCAAACGTGAGATCAAGCCCGAGGAAATCGTCTCGCGCTGTCTTCTTGCGCTCATAAACGAAGCGGCGAACGTGCTGATGGAAGGGATCGCCGGACGCGCTTCCGACATCGATATAGCCAGCGTCTATGGATATGGCTTTCCGCGTCGGCGCGGCGGCCCGATCATCCAGGCGGACCTGCGCGGCACGGCCGCGATCCTCAATGAGGTGAAGCGCCTCCATGAGCGCCATGGCTATTGGTGGAAGCCAAGCCCGCTTCTCGAGCAGCTTGGCGCCGCTGACACGCCCTTCTCGAAATACCAGCCATCAGGCCAAAGACAGGAGTCTCACAATGACTGACATCGCTCTGGTTGCTACCGCGAGGACGCCGATAGGCAAGGCATTCACCGGTGCGTTCAATCGTACCCATGGAGCAACGCTGGGCGGCCATGCGATCCGGCATGCGGTCGAGCGGGCAGGGATCGACCCCGCCGAGGTGGATGACGTGGTGATGGGCTGCGCCATGCCGGAAGGCGCCACGGGCTTCAATATCGGCCGCGTGGCCGCATTGCGCGCGGGATTACCTACATCGGTCGCCGGCACAACCATTGACCGTCAGTGCAGTTCGGGCCTCCAGGCCATCTCGGTGGCGGCCAATCAGATACGCAACGAAGGCATGAGCATTGTCGTGGCCGGTGGCGTGGAATCGATCAGCCTCGTCCAGAGCACCATGAACATGAACCATCTGGAGGACGAAGACTGGATCAGGAAGCATGTGCCGGCACTGTGGATGCCGATGCTCGAAACCGCCGAAGTCGTCGCGAAGCGCTACGGGATCGATCGTGAACGGCAGGATGCATATGCCCTTTCCAGTCAGCAGAGAACCGCCGCGGCGCAGGATGCCGGACGGCTCGATGCGGAGATCGTGCCTTTGACGACGATCAAGGACGTCGTCGACAAGGCCACCAAAGAGCGCTCCCAGCAGGAAGTCACGCTGTCGAAGGATGAGGGCAACCGCCCCGGGACCACGCTGGAAGGCCTGGCCGGTTTGAAACCTGTCATGGGTGACAACCACGTGGTGACGGCTGGCAATGCCTCGCAGCTCTCCGATGGCGCCTCGGCGAATGTGCTGATGCCCCTCGACCTTGCGCAGAAACGTGGCCTGGATGTCCTTGGCGTGTTTCGCGGCCTTGCGGTCGCCGGCTGCGAGCCGGACGAGATGGGAATCGGACCGGTTTTCGCCGTTCCGAAACTCCTGGCCCGCCACGGGTTGAAGGTCGAGGATATCGATCTGTGGGAGCTGAACGAGGCTTTTGCCGTACAGGTGCTCTACTGCAAGGACCGGATCGGCATCCCTGACGATCGCCTTAACGTGAACGGCGGCGCTATCTCGATCGGCCATCCATACGGCATGACCGGTTCGCGCGCGGCGGCCCACATGCTCATCGAGGCGAAGCGCCGCGGCGCCCGCTACGGCGTGGTGACCATGTGCGTCGGCGGTGGAATTGGCGCGGCCGGTCTCTTCGAGGTGATCTGACAAAAGGTGCGCCGGCACCGCCGGCGCTCCTTTTTCTAGGGAAGTGGATGAAGGTGCTCGAGCGCGGATCTCACAGCCGGCGGAATTTCCGTCGATTTGCCGCTTTCGTTGTCGGCCACGACCCAGACGATCGTGCCACGGGCTTTCGCCTCCGGTAACGATGCCGCGAAGATCGCCAGTTCGTAGGTGATACTCGATCGGCCGATGCGGGCGACCCGCGCGGCAATCTCGATCCTGTCGTCGAAGGCGACAGGAGCAAGATAGTCGACGCTTGCGTGGACCACTCGTGAATCCACGCCTGCATCTGCCATCAGCCTGACATAGTCGCATCCGCCAGCGCGAAAGAACTCATGCAGGCCGACATCGAAATAGGTAAGGTAGTGAGCGTTGTAAACGACGCTCTGGCCATCCACCTCGCTGTACCGGACACGGATCGGAAAGAAGAAACTGAACTGCGATCGCTCCACCGGATCAGCCATCTTCTTATCCCGCCTTGCCGATAAGGGCCGCCATTTCCGAGCATGTGCGTCGCCCTCCTTCCTGGAGGAAACCGATGTCCGACCCATGCGTGAACAGCCTGAACCCGCGTTCGAAGAGCATGGTCGCATGTTCGGGCGAGACGATGTCGATTGCAGCCACACGTCCCGCCATCCTGGCGGCATCGGCCACCGTCTCGCAGGCTTGCAGGAGGCTCCCTTCCATAATTCCGATCGGAACGCCGAGCGACTGCGCGAGGTCGGCCGGCCCTACATAGAGGACATTGACCCCGTCGACGGCAGCGATCTCTCGAACGTTTGCAAGACCGGCGGCACTTTCGATCTGGACGATCACCGTTGTGCGGCCGCTTGCCGAAAGCAGATAATCGTCAAACGAGTCGTAGTAGGATGAAGCGCGCAGCGGACCGATGCCACGTCTGCCGAGCGGAGCGTAGTGGGCGGCCTCCACGATCGCCCTCGCCTGCGCCGCCGTCTCCACCATGGGCACCATGATACCTGCTACTCCCGCATCGAGCGCCGCCTTGATATGGGCATCGCTCCTGGAGCGGGGACGGAAGATCACCGGCTTGCCATGCAGATCGGACGCGGGAAGCAGGCTTACAAGGTCGTCGGGACGTATCGGTGCGTGTTCACCGTCAAGGAGCAGGAAGTCGCAGGGCAACCTTGCCATGACCTCAAGCACGGTGGAATTGGCAACGCTTACCCAATGTCCCAGCAGTGCATCACCAGCCGCAAGTCTTTCTTTGAATTGCCTATTGAACGACATCGTGGCCCTGTTTTCCCGTTGCGGTGGTCATGAATGCAGGCAGCCGCGAACGGTCGAGGTCCAGACAGCCAATCTGCCCCATCAACTGATCAAGTTCGGAGCGCAGTATATCAATCGCGAGATCGGCCCCCCGGGCGCCGGCGAAAACAGTGCCATACAGGATGGCGCGGCCGGCAAACACAAAATCGGCGCCGAGACACAGCGCGGTGAGGATGTCGGATCCTCGACGAATGCCGCCATCCATCATCAGAGGCACGTCAGGACCTACTGCCCTACGCAATTCAGGCAGCATGGCGGGCGCCGTGGCAGCCCGGTCATACTGGCGTCCGCCATGATTGGATGCGATCAGGCCGTCGGCACCGTATCGAAGCGCGATCTCCGCATCCTGCGGATGCATTACGCCCTTGACGATCAGGCTGCGCGGCCAGAGATCGCGGAAAAGCCTCAGATGGTCCCAAGTCTGTACGCAATAGGAATGGCTGTTGGCGAATTCGGCCACCGCCATGGCCCCCGAGCCGGGCGGTGCGTAGGGGGCCCAGTTCGCCATGGTGGGCATACCTCCGGAGCGGAAATAATTCACGGTCCACCGGGGGTGCATCAGGGCGTCCATGACAAGGCCAGGTGTCATCCTGACCGGTATCGAGAAGCCGTTGCGTATGTCGCGCTCGCGCTTTGCCGCAACGGGAATATCGATTGTGATGACGAGTGCCGTGACCCCGGCGCGCTCGGCACGCGCGATCAGATCCTTCGTGATGGCGAGGTCGGTAGCGCCGTAGAGCTGATACCAGCAGTGGTCAGGGGCAACCTCCACCGCGCTTTCGATCGTATCGATGCTAGTGCCTGACATGATGTAGGGAATATTTGCGCGCCTTGCCGCCTCCGCCGAAATGCAGTCGGCGCCAGGGCGGAAGATTCCGGCATAGCCGGTCGGCGCGATTCCGAACGGGCTGTCATAGGAGCGGCCTAGAAGCTCCTTTTTCTGGGTGCGCCCGCTGACGTCCAGCATGTACCGGGGAATGAAGCGGTACCGGTCGAATGCGTCTTGATTGTCGCGCAACCCTTGCTCGTCGCCGGCTCCGCCGTCGATCCAGTCGAACAGGATCTTGGGCAGGCGCGCTTTGGCGCGGTCGCGAAGGTCGGCGATGTTGACCGGAGTGCTCAACGCGCGCCGCCAGCCTGTACTTCGTTCCAGGCCTCCGATGCCATGAAACGTGGAGTATCGCGGATCAGCCGTTTTGTTTCATCGGCCTGCGGCGCATGGAAAACCTGCTCGACGGTGCCGAAGTCGACGATCGCCCCCTTGTGCAGCACTGCCACCTTCTGTGCGAAGTTGCGCACCAGGGCCATGTTGTGCGTGACGAACAGCAGGGTCAGTTGCTGCTCACTGCGCAGTCGTTCGAGCAGATCCACGATCACCGCCTGCACGGAGACATCGAGCGCGGATGTGATCTCGTCGCAAACGATGACCTCTGGACGTGCAAGGAGCGCACGAGCGATTGCAACACGCTGACGCTGCCCGCCTGACAATTGGTGAGGGTAGCGATCGAGAAAGCGTTCATCCAGCCCGACCTGCCTCAGTCCGGTCCGAATGACGCTTTTATCGTCGGGGCGCGCCGCGCCATTGAAGACCCGGAGAGCCGCCAAAAGCGAACCGCCGATCCTGCGCTTCGGGTTCAGCGACGTATAGGGATGCTGGAAGATATACTGGACCCTGCGACGCTGCTCGGGAGACCGTTTGCGCGCAATCGTAGCCAGCGGCACAGCGCCAAGCCTGATCTCGCCATCGGTCGGTGCGTGGAGCCCTGCGATGCAACGTGCCAACGTCGTCTTGCCGGACCCTGACTCCCCAACAAGGGCAAGGCACTCTCCGGTGGGCACATCAAGGGAAAGGTCCGACAACACCTTGAACTCGCCGTACTGCGCCGACAGCCTGTTCACGCGGAGCGCGGTCCGGGCTGCATCACCGACTACAGGCCCGGCGCATTTCCGTGCATCGCCATCCGGATCGAACTGGGGCACCGCCCGCAACAGTTCCCTCGTGTAAGGGTGCGCAGGGGTTTCCAGGATTGTCTTGCGATCGCCGGATTCGACGATTTTTCCTCCCTGCATCACCGCGATCCGGTCACAGATTTGCGTTACAACCGCAAGGTCGTGGCTGATGTACAGCACCGTCGCGCCATGGCGCTCGCAAAGCTGCCGCACCGTCTCCAGGATATGGCTCTGGGTGGTAACATCAAGGCCGGTGGTGGGCTCGTCCATGACGATGACGCTTGGCCGTGCCGCGAATGCCATGGCAATGCAGATGCGCTGCTGTTGTCCGCCCGACAATTGGTGGGGATATTGGTCCAGGAATGCTGCAGCCGCCGGCAGTTTCACGTCGCTCAGCAATTGGAGCAGCATGGGTTCCTGCTCCAAGCGCGGAAGCTTCCGCGACTCGTCGGGCAACGCCTCCAGAAGTTGTACCCTAAGGCTCAGCGCCGGATTCAGCGCCGTGCCGGGATTCTGCGGCACATAGCTGATGTTGCCCCTCCCGCCGGAGCCCAGTTCTGCCCCGTCTATCCGGACACGACCCGCCCCCCGTTTCAGACCAGGCCGAGTGTAGCCCATCAACGCCAGGCCCAGAGTCGTCTTGCCCGACCCGGACTCACCTACGAGCCCGAATATCTCGCCCCGCAGCAAGGTCAAGTCGCAGCGCTCCACCACGCGGTGACCGCCAGCCAGCACGATCTCCAGACCGGTCGCCGTCAGGACGGCGTCGCGCGCTGCGCCCATCTTCATTCCTTTTCGATCGGTGAGCGTTGCAACAGCGCGTCGGCGACGAGATTGATGCCGATGGTCAAGATTGCAATGAGCATCACCGGCACGAGCACAGGCCAGGGATTGACTGTGAGGCCAATGCGGTTTTCGTTGATCATCAGCCCCCAGTCGGGAATCGGCGGCTGCTGGCCAAAGCCAAGGAAGCTGAGCACTGAAATGATTGCGATCGAATAAGTCAGCCGCAGGCCGAATTCGACGGCAACCACGTTGAGCAGGTTGGGCAGGATTTCCCTGATGATAATACGCGGCGTCGATGTTCCGGCCATTTCAGCAAACTGGACAAATTCCTCGCCCACGATCCGAAGCGATGCGGCCCTCACCACGCGCGCCACCTCGGGCACATGGATTACCGCCACGATGCCCATGATGATCCACCACCGCGGTCCGAGGATCGAGACGAAAAGCAGCGCCAGTATGGTCTGGGGAAAGGCGAGAACCACATCGAGACCGCGCATGAGCACATTGTCCAACAACCCGCGCGCATAGGCGGCGGAGATGCCGATCAAAGCTCCCGACAGCACCCCGATCACGGCGGCGCAAAACGACAGTGCCAGTATCTGGTACCCGCCATGTGCAACACGAACCAGGGCATCGCGCCCCAGCGCGTCACCGCCAAGCGGCAGGCCAGGGCCTGGCGACATGAAAGGCGCGGCTACGAAATCCAGCGGTGAGCCCGGTATGACCCACGGCGCCAGGACCGCGAAAGCCGTGACGGACAGACAGCAGAAAAGACCGACAACGCCCTTGGCGCCAAGTCGGGTCAGAAGCCCGGTGCGCTTCGCCTCGCCGCTGCCGGTAACCACCGTGTCCGAACTCATGCAGCTTGTCTTCCAGTCGTGCGCAACCGAGGCGTCAGCATCAGCGCGATGTAGTCCGCCAGGATGTTCACCGCGACGTAGAACGTGGCCAGTGCCAGCACGATGAACTGGATCGTGGGAATGTCGCGTGCGTTGATCGCGTCGACGAGGCCCTGGCCCATTCCCGGGAAGCCGAACACATATTCGACAGCGACGACACCGCCGACCAGATAGGCGAGGGTCAAGGCGATCACCTGGGCCACAGGAGCAAGCGCGTTAGGCAATGCGTGGCGAAAGATGATCCGCCGCATCGATACGCCTTTCAGCCGCGCCATTTCGATGTAGTCGCTGCTGAGCACCTCGATGAGGCTCGTTCGGGTCATCCGGAAAACATAGGGAAACACCACAAGAGCAAGCGTCGCGACCGGCAGCACGATCGCGCTTGGCGTGGACCATATCGAGACGCCGGGACGCAGATACGAGACCGCCGGAAGCCAGCGGAAGACCGTCGTGGCAAACAGGATTATCATGATCATGCCAAGCACGAAGGGCGGAATGGCCGATATGGCCAGGGCACTCGCCGACAGCGTTGCATCGACCCAGCCTCGCCGCACGGCCGCGACGACACCGAACACGATAGCCAGGCTTACCGAAATCGCTGCGGTGATGAGCATCAACGCCAGAGAGTTGGCGATCCGCGGCGCGATGCTCGACCAGACAGGCAACCCGTTGACCAGAGAGGTGCCAGGGTCGGCGGTGACGATACCCCGGAGCCATAGCAGATACTGGACCGAGGAGGGACTGTCGAGGTTGAGCTGCGCGCGCAATGCCGCGAGGCTCTCCGGCGTGGCGGTACGGCCCAGAACGGCTCTTGCTGCATCGCCGGGCAAGACCTGGGTCGCGGTGAAAACCACGACCGAGGCAAGCAGCAAGGTCATCAGACCAAGCGGGATACGGGTCAGGAGCAAGCGCGAACCTGGACTCAAACTCGCCATGCCGGATTTGTCGCTCATTCGCGTGCTCTCCTCGGCGTGCCGGGGTCCTATGCAATCCAGGCGTTCTGGAAGCCGTAGTTGCCCAGAGGATAACCGGCTGCGCCTGGAAGGAAGCCCTCGACGCCGTCACGCATCAGGTCGATAACCTGATTGAAGGACGGAATGATGAAGCCGCCGCGTTCGAAGTCGATTTCCTGCATTCTGCCGATGATATCACAGTGCGCCGTCGGATCGACGGTAGCCTGCGCTTCAAGATAAAGCTTGTTGTATTCGTCATCATTGAAGTGGGTTTCGTTGTAGACGCCATCGGGCAATGTGGCTCGAGCCACCTGGCTCAGGTAGGGCGCATACATCCAGAAATCCTGGGCGAAGGTCCATTGGAGGTACTGTTCGCCGTAGAATTCGCCGACAGGTATCTGCCTGACATTTACCGTCACGCCGGCGTCCTTTGCCTGCCGCGCCAGCACCTGCGCCGCCGCCACCGTCCCGGCTGCAATTTCAGCCGTCATCAGGTCGACGCTCAGATTTTCGTGACCCGCCTTCTTGAGCAGGAACTTGGCCTGGTCGAGATCGCGTTCGCGCACCAGATTGCTGTTGCGGCATTTGTCATAGAGTCCGAACACGTCGTTGGCGACCTCGCCAAATCCACTGAGCGAGACGTCGATCATCTGCTGGCGGTCGACCAGCAGGCGGAAGGCTGTGCGCACATCCACATTGTCGAACGGGGCCTGGTCGACTCGCATGGTAAAGGGCGTCCACATGCCGGGCTTGCCTGTCAACACCTTCAGACCACGATCAGGCGTAGCCTGCGCGGCGAGGCTGAGCGGCGCACCGGCGAAGACGTCGACCTGTCCACCCTGCAAGGCGTTGAACGCCGCAATGTCGGACTCGAAGTTGATGATACGAACCGAGTCGAGATAGGGACCATCACCCCAATACTCGTCAAACCGGGTAAACAGACTTTCTCTGCCCGGGGTAAAGCTTTCAAACTTGAACGGACCGGTGCCGACAGGCTTGGCGGGATCGTAGTCGACGGGAACGATGCCGAAATAGACGCCAGCCGAGGTGCAATCCGGGAAAGCGGCATACGCGGCATGCATCGGGATGCGCACTGTCCTCTCGTCGAGGACTTCAATATTGTCGACATCCACCAGTTTCAGCGGCGAGGCGCCGGCAAGCGGCTTGGCCGGATTGGCGATACGCTGGTAGGTGAACTTGACGTCTTCGGCGGTAACGTCCTTGCCATTGTGGAACTTCAGGCCCTGCTTCAGGCGAAGGGTCCACTGCATTGCGTCCTTGCTCGGCTCGACACTTTCGGCAAGCGCCTGCGAAACATTGGCATTGTGGTCGACATGGACCATAGCATCATAGAGCATCGTGACACGGCAGAGGTCGGGGTTGGTCACCGCGGTGTGCGCATCAAGGCGATCGGCGGAAGACCCTCCGACGATCGCGACGCGAAGCTCGCCGCCGCGCTTCGGCTCGGCGGCCCGCGCCCCGTGCGAAAAGCCGAACCCGAGCAAGGTTCCTGCCGCCGCCCCCTGGAGGAACGTGCGACGTGTCGGCGTTACAAACGAAGTTTTGTAGATGGACATTGTTTCCCCTCGGTTCGGCCAAAGCTGGCGCGGTCAAAGCTCCCACGTGCGACGCAACGGCTCTTTAGACTTCTTGACAGGCAGCGTCGCCAATCCGGCTGCAGCCGATGTCAGGACGTCGGCTTGACCGTCGAAACAACGATAGAAAAAAAATGTTGGCTGTACAACTTATTTTTTCTATGCGAGATGAAGCCCACGGATTGGACAGTTTACGGATGTGGAATATGGCCGCAGATGGCGAGCGCGCGCTCCCCCTCTCCCTTGAGCCCATGCTCGCGCCAAAGTCGATCGCTCTGGTCGGGGCGACAGACAGGGAAGGTTCTTTCGGCAAGGGCGCTTTGGCGCAGTTGAGGGCTGGCGGCTTCCGAGGCCGGATCGACGTCATCAACCCGAACCGCAGAGAAGTCGGCGGCATTCCATGCCATCCTTCGGTCGCGGAACTCCCCGAAGCGCCGGACCTTGCCGTCATGCTCGTGCCGAACGAAAAGCTCGAAGAGCAGATGAAACTGGCGGCAAGGGTTGGCGTGCGTTCAGCGGCCATCTTTTCGAGCTGCTATGCCGCCGACGGCAATCCGGTACCGCTTACCGAACGTGTGAAATCGATCGCGCTCGGTGCCGGCATGCCGATATGCGGGGCCAACGGCAATGGCTTTCTCAATGTAGCCGCCAACACGCATGTGGCCTGGTATCAGGTCGGCCCTCTCGTGCCGGGTCCGATCGGGCTCATCACGCATTCTGGCGGCCTCTTCCTCACATTCGCCGGCGACGATAAGCGCCTGCAGTACAATCTGATCGTCTCGCCCGGGCAGGAACTCGTGGTGACGATGGCCGACTACATGCACTACATGCTCGATCAGCCGGCCACGCGTGTCATTGCCCTGTTCGCCGAGACCGTTCGCGACCCGGCGCGCTTCATCGCCGCGCTCGAGCGTGCCCACAGGCAAGAAATACCGGTTGTCGCCCTGAAGGTTGGCCGGACGGCGGAAAGCGCCCGGCTCGCCAAGAGCCACTCGGGAGCGATGACCGGGGATGACGATGCATACGAGGCCGTGTTCGACCGCTACGGCGTGGTCCGTGTGCGGACGCCGGACGAACTCGCTACGACCGCCCAACTCTTGTCGCAGCCGAAACGCTTCCAGAAGGGCGGTCTTGGAGCTGTCCTGGATTCGGGCGGCGCGCGCGGCCTGCTCATCGACCTGGCGGACGATCACAAGATACCGTTTTCGCGGATAGGCGAGGCAACGAAGGCTCGCCTGTCGCAGCACATCGAATATCCCCTTGAGCCCGTCAATCCTCTCGATGCCTGGGGAACGGGAGGAGGCTATCACGAGATTTTCCGCGAGAGCCTTATTGCCATCGCCGATGATCCCGACACTTCGGTCGCGCTCCTGATGTCCAACATCGGCCTTGACCTGCCAATGAACCGCGACTTCTTCGAGATCGCGAAAGAGGCCGCGTCCGCGACTGACAAGCCGGTGGCCGTGGTGATGAACTTCGCCCGCATCCCCAATCCTGAGGTTCTGCAGAGCGCTATTGATGCCGGCCTTCCGGTTCTCGACGGCATGGAAAATGCCCTTCTGGCTGTAAAGCACGCTTTCCGTTACCGCGATTTCCTGTCGGCCTCCGACGACCCGCCGATGATGCCGCCAGCGCCCGAAGTCGTCGCGTCCTGGCGGCGTCGACTCACCTCGGGAGAGCCTCTCGGGGAACTGGAGGGCATGGCGATGCTGGCCGATTTCGGCATCGGCACGCCGCGTAGCCTGCCTGCCGAAACGGTGGCGGAAGCGTGCGCGGCCGCCGATACGATCGGATATCCCGTCGCCCTGAAGACGGCTGCTCCCGATATCTTCCACAAGTCCGACGTTGGCGGCGTTCGGCTCAATCTTTCGAACCGGATGGCCGTGGAGGAAGCTTACCGCGCCCTGAATGACAGGCTCGGCCCGCGTGTCATCGTGCAGGAGATGCTTGCGAGCGGCGTAGAGCTTTCGATTGGCCTGGTGGCGGATGAGCAGTTCGGGCCGCTCGTCTCTATTGGAGCCGGCGGCATATTCGTTGAACTGCTCCGCGATCGCAGGGTGCTGCTGCCGCCGTTTGGGCCGCTCTACGCGCGGCAGGCGATGGATTCCCTCAAGATTCGCCCGCTGCTCGATGGCATGCGGTCCGTGCAGGCGGCCGACGTGGATGCGGTCGCAGAGACGCTGGCGCGCTTCTCCGTGCTTGCAAACACGCTTGGAGACCTGATCGCCGAAGGCGACGTCAACCCCCTCATTGCATCGCCTGCCGGTTGCACGGCGGCAGACGCCTTGTTCATCCCTCGCGCAGGCACCACGGGATAACCGTCTTAAGGATACGAGTCAGAGAATGGAAATTTTCGACACCGCAGCCGATCGGGCCTTCCGCCTGGAAGTCCGTGCGTTCTTCGCCGAACATCTTCCCGACGATCTCCGGCGCGCCGTTCAAAACCTCGGCAATCTCATCGACAGGCCCACCCTGATGAAGTGGCACAGGGTGCTCCTGGACAAGGGCTGGGCGGGCACCAGTTGGCCTGCAGAATACGGCGGCACGGGTTGGAGCCTGAAACAGCAATATATCTACGAACAGGAACTCGCCGCCGCCTGGGGGCCCTGGGCCCTGCCCTTTGCTTTCGACATGGTGGGGCATCTGCTGATGAAATTCGGCACGCCTGCGCAGCGGGAGCGCTATCTGCCCAAGATGCTGACCGGCGAGGAATGGTGGTGTCAGGGTTTCTCGGAGCCCGGGGCTGGATCCGACCTTGCTTCGCTCTCGTGCCGCGCAGAACGGCAGGGCGACGAATACGTCATCAACGGATCGAAGATCTGGCAAACACTCGCGCTCGAGGCCGACATGATGTTCGGCCTGTTCCGGACCCAGCGCGCGGAACGAAAGCAGCAGGGCATCAGCGTTTTTGTTCTGGATATGAAGTCACCCGGGCTGACCGTACAGCCTATCCGCCTGTTCGACGGCATCGAGACGGTCGCGCAGTGTTTCTTCGACAATGTGAGGGTTCCCGCCAGCCAGTTGATCGGAACCGAGAATGAAGGCTGGTCGATCGCCAAATATCTGCTGACGCTCGAGCGTCTCGGCATCGCCGAAGTCGCAAGGTCGAAGGCGGCGCTCAGGCGCGCGGAAGAGCTTGCATTCGCGCTCGGACATCAAGACGTTCTCACCCAGTCGAAACTGGACGATCTCGACATCGAGATTCAGGCTCTCGAAGCAGCTGAATATCGTATGCTTTTCAATCCCGAGGCCAATGGTGAGCTTGGCAGTGAAGCATCTATCCTGAAGCTGCGCGGATCGGCGCTGCGGCAGCAGATCGCCGAAATCACTGTTGACCTGATCGGCCTCCACTCCAACGAAGGCACCGGGCGGCCCCCGACGGAGGGACTCGATGCGGCACGCCAGTATATCAACCTTCTGAAGGTTTCCATTTACGGTGGTTCCAACGAGATCCAGCGCAACATTGTCGCCAAGGGAGTGCTGGGCCTGTGAGCACAGAAACCGATCTCGCCTTCTTCTTTTCCGCCGAGCAACTGGAAATCGCAGCGACGCTCGACCGGCTTCTTTCAGAGCGGTGGCCGCTGGAGAACAGGCGCGCGGATTTGCACCCGCCCCGGCTCTGGCGCGACCTCGCTGAACTGGGCATTCTGGGTCTGCCGTTTCCCGAGGCCGCGGGCGGGCTCGGGGGAGGCCCTCTCGACATGGTGCTCGTTACTGAAACGCTGGGACGCCACCTGGCGGCAAGCCCTTATGTCGCATCGACCGCGGTCGTCTCCACCTTGATCGGAGCGGCGGACCCCGCCCTGACGGGTCCGCTCATGTCGGCGGCGAGCAGTTGCGCCGTCGCGCTTGACCTGTCTGATCCGCATTCCTGCGGGGCAACCTACAAGCAGTCGGGTGGAGGCTTCGTCATCGATGGCTCGTGCGTCGCGTTGTTCGGTCCAGCAGACGCGGAACTCGTGCTCGTCCCGGCGCGCCCCGCCCCGACTTCGGTGAATGCAGGCCCGGCGCGGGTATTCCTCCTGTCTGCCTCCCGCGACGCATCGCGCATCGGGAAAGCGCGCACGCTCGACGGGCTCTCCTCCCACCTGACCCTGGCCGGGGTTCCGGTGGAACGCTCAGCCTGCGTCGGCGGAGAGTGCGACGCGACGGCCAGAATCGCCGCCGCCACCGATTTGATGCTGCTCGGATACGCCGCGGAAGCCGTCGGCCTCGGCAAGGCGCTGCTCCAGCGAACAGTGGACTACGTGAAAGTACGCAAGCAGTTCGGCGTCACCGTTGGAAGTTTCCAGGCAATCCAGCACAGGCTTGTCGAGATGTTCACGGCGATCGAGATCGCCTCCGCACAAGTTCAGTCCACTGCCGCCCAATTCCAGCACGCGACCGAAGCGCGGCGGCGCGGACTGGCCATCGCAACCAAGATGTTCGCCGATGAGGCGGGTAGGAACATAGCGCGCGAAGCAGTCCAGCTTCACGGAGGCATGGGACTGACGTCGGAACTGGACGTGGGCGACTTCTTCAAGCGCTTGCTGACAATCCGGATGATAGATGGCGGCCGAAAAGCACAGAAAAGCAGTCTTCTTCACTTGCGAAATGTGTCCGGTCCCGTGCATTCCTCACAGTGGCGGGGCGCCGAAACCCTGCTCTGATCTTTGCCTGCCGGAGAATGCAATCCATGACCGTACTCAAAAGGCCTTCGACGCAGAAAGAAATACAGGCATTCCGGCGTCTTTCACTTGTCCAGGGGACACTCAAGTCGATTGCGAAACACGGGTTGCATGGCACGACAGTGCAGACGATCTCGGAGTCTTCCGGAAGCTCTCGTGGTCTGGTCACCCACTATTTCAAGAACAAGGACGAGCTCATCGTCGCGGCGTACCGCCACCTCGCCGAAGAATGGGAAGCACGGGTGAGCGCCTTCATGCGCGAGAGCGGAAAATCCGCCGAATCGCGCCTGAAGGCTCTGGCCACCGCATCCTTTCACGCCGACGTTCTCGACCAGAAATGGCTGAAAGCCTATCTCGCCTTCTGGAGTGAAGCTCAGCACTCGGCTTCGCTGCGGAACGTCAATCGCGAAATCAATCTGCACTATCGCGAAACAGTTGCACGCCTTTTCCAGCGCGCCGGCGCGGAAAAGGGCAGCGAGGTCGACGCTGATCGCGCTGCCTTGGGCCTTCTTGCTCTGATCGATGGACTCTGGCTGCAAATCGCTGTCGATCCATCAAACTTGAAAGCGGATTACGTGGCCGAGACCTGTCACGCATTTATCGACCGGATGCTGCTGCGGTCGATCAAGTGATCACGCGCAGGCCTCGCTTTCGATGAACCTTCCGGCCGGGGATGACGCGGGCAGGACGCGTTGGGGCATCATCCTCATTGTGCTCTCCTTCGCATTTTTCGCGTTGCATGATGCGTTGTTCAAGTTGCTGGCGGCCGACTTCTCGGTCTTTCAGATTTTGTTCGTACGCAGTCTGCTCGTGCTTGCAGTATGCGCGGCTGTGATCCATGCCGGGCGACGCCCATCCGGCCTCAGCACGCCGCTGATGCCCCGTATCATCGGCCGCAGCATCATCCTCTTTCTGGGTTGGATTCTATACTACACGGCAGCGCGCGATCTTCCTCTTGCCGAGGTCACCACTCTCTACTACGCCGCGCCCGTGATGGTGGCGTTGTTTTCCGCAATGTTTCTCCGCGAGAGGGTAAGTGGAGGGACATGGGTCGCACTGCTCGTCGGGCTGATCGGGGTATTGATCGCGTCCGGCGTTGTGACGCTCAGCCTGACTTTCGCCAGTGTCCTCGCACTTTCGGCCGCCTTCCTGTGGGCCATGAGCACGGTGCTGCTGAGACAACTTTCCCTGACACAATCCACAACCGCGCAGATGGTCGTCAGCAATCTGGTATTCGCGCTCTTTACGCTTCCGGTTATCGTTGTGTCGTGGCGATCACCAGCGCTTTTGCAGTGGCTGGGCCTTTTCGCAGTGGGTGCGCTGGGCGGGCTTGCACAATTGCTCCTCATCGAGAGCCTGCGCCGCGCCCCGGCATCCACGATTGCTCCATTCGAGTACACGGCGCTGATCTGGGCCTTTCTTCTTCAATTTCTCATTTGGGGAGACCTGCCGTCCAACCACGCGATGATCGGAGCGGGGTTGATAGTCGGCTCCGCCGTCATCGGCTTCTTGGCGCGTCCGATCTCGAGGGATCCGGGAATTCCGCAGGATCGTCAAAGCTGTCGAACGGAGGGGGAGAAGCAGGAGACATGAAGTCCGGCGATACCCTCATCCGGCCATCCGGAACGATGAGCCCTATCGCATGTCATTGTCGAAACGCCTGACCGGCACCAGGATTTTCATCCAAAAACCGTAGAGAGGCTACGTGCGCGTAAATATCAGCGGCGCACGTCATCGCATGGCGCAAGATACTCTCGGCACAAATCATGCGGCATGTTGAAGATTGCCCCTCGACATTCACTAAGATTCCAATCGTGCAGCGATTGTCCGGAAGAGATTTGGCATTGAATGAACCGCCGGCTTCGCACGCCTCAGGCTGGTTGACATATCTTCAACGGCTACGCAGTGTGCGCGCGGGACGCGGGGCGGCGCTCCTCCAACGGCATCGATCAGTTTTCTGACGATGCTTCAGGCCTGCCTGGGCAGAATTTTCCCGGGAGGCCGATACGAGGAGATCGAGCGCCGCGGCATTCGCCGGGCGCAAGCAGCTGTCGCTTCGACGCTGACGCTTCATCTCCTCAACAGGCAGGAGGTGGATGACGTGATGTGCCGCTCGGCCCACGGATTGAGATCGAAACCCGGATACCAGCCGAGGATATCTGCCGTTCCGATAAGGGCCATGGCCGGATACGTGCCGGCGAAGCCTTCTCCCGGCGCCGGGCGCCAACGATTCCTACCCTGTTCAGTGCAATAGCCAGTCAGAGGCGTCCATACGCCCGGGACCCCCTCTTCAGGGGCGGCCCAGGCATGGGCTGCCTCACCAGGATCTACAGGAGGATTATAGAACATGCCGAACAGCAACCCACGACAAAAGACCATCGGAGACGCCATCCAGGCGGTCTGGGGGTCCGGTCCCAATCTGGCTGCCTTTGCCGCGCTCGTCGCGCTTGCAGGAATGGCCGCGCCATTCGTCACCCTGGGGGTGGATGTCGGCCGCGGTCTGTTCGGCCAGTCCAACCCGATGATGGCGCGGTCGGGCGGCGTCAATGCCTTTACCGCCGCAGGCTGGATCGCATGGCTCACGCTCGTCCTGTTCGCGATTGCCGCCGCTTCCTGGCGTATCCCCGCCATATCGGGATATCGGCGGCTGCTCGCTATTGCGGCTGCGGCTTTCTGCGTGGTCACGCCGATCTGGGCGCTCTTCCTCAGCTCGATCGCTGAGCAGATGCGCGCGGCTGCCGTTTGGGGCGGAGGATCGCAGAAATTTTTCTCCATGGGCCCGCATATCGGGATGGCCGTTCTGCTCGCGGGCGGAGCGCTTCTCCTTTTGGCGCTGAGGCGTCCCGCCTGAACGTCAGGCGCAAAAGATGGAGTGCGCGGACCTTGCCTGGACGACTTTCGCGCGCCCACTCGATCGCACCGCCTTCGCCATCGCTTCAAAGGCAGGCGGGATAATTTCAATTAGGGGGTTGACCGTTACCGGTAACGCAGCTATATGAAACTCGGGATTTTTAGAAAAGGGGATAATCCAGCATCGGGAGCACCAAAGGAGGGTGCTGAAATGACGGTGATGGATAACACTGCGGCCAGGAGCGGAAACGCCTGGGTCAATACGCTGATCGTTCTTGTCTGCGTGGCGCTGACCATCGCGGTGCTTGGCGTGATTCTCAGAGTGCTGGAAGCGAATTCTACCGAAATCGGCCAGTGGATCGACAGCCAGGTCTATTTTTGGTCCGACCCCACGGGATACAGGCAAGGCAAGTACCGCTTGGCTCCCTCGTCCGCCCCCGCCGTCTTCTTTTACGAACAGATGTACAATTCGTACAGTCTAAGGTTTGACAATTGGCCACTTCTAGGTCTGTCAACCGCTGTCATCCTGCGCTTTTTCTTTCCTATGAGCAGGCGAAAGACGTGGCGGTTTACCGTCCAGATGTTCTGGCTTGGTCTGGGCGTCGTGTCGTCGTGCCTGACAGCGCCGGTTGCGGCGATCATGTTCGTGGCGGGCGGGATCGTGTCGGTCTTCATGTCGCCGATCATGTTCATGATTGGGATGGCCTCGATGGCGTCGAGCGGGCCTCACGTCAAGTCGGATCCTGAGTTCATGCGTTCCATCTTCTGGGGTCCGCTGACCATGATCGATGCCGTTCTGATCATGATCATTCCGGCCGGGATTCTTCTCACTGCGTTGGCTTGGTTGGCCTTCACCTTGAGGAAATCGTGATCTTGCCAGGAATTGGCAATCGAACCACTATCAAGGGGCCGGCGAATGCGCTGGCCCCTTTCTTGTAACCGGCTCAGCCGTCCGGTTTCTTGTCGCTAGCTTTCTTTGGTCTCATTCTGTTGACTGCTGCCCCTACGGCTCGGCCGCCCGACGCCCCTGTGCGATATCCGACCGCAACTCCGCGCGCTGCGTTAGGCAGGACGTGAGGAGCGACGCCCGCGGTCGTTCCCGTCGCGGCCATCGCAGCAAAGCGGGCACGGTTGGCTTCATCCGTGCTGAGCGGCGCGTCCGCGCCGATCCAGCGCAGCACCTTGGACGGAAATTCCATGGTGAGGGAAAAACTCCGCTCGATCAGGACGATATAGATCAGCACGACCATGATGGAGATGACGGCAATGCCGATCACCCATTGCGGGCCGGCATGGGTGTTCATCCCGGCGATCACATAGTAAAGGCCGATATTGACCAGGGTCGTGGTCACCTTGAAAAGCGACATGCCGATCAGGAAGCCGAAGATCATCAGGATGGGTGTAAGCACGAGGGCGAGGATGAGGTAATAACCCTGCCGGCCGGCCTCTCCGGCAATGCCTTCGCCGTCCATTCTCAGATGCGCAATCGCCCAGAGATTGACGGCGATGATGGCTTCCGCGACGAGCAGGAAATAGCCTGTCACCGCAACGATCCAGAATATGAAGGGGAGCATCGGCAGGATGAACGCCATCAACGACCCTCCTATGACAAGTGGCGTGCCGATGCTGACCAAACCTCCGCCGAGCGCACCGGCGGCGCCCGGGAAAAGACTGAGAATGCCTCCCCCAGCGGCCCCGAGCCCTCCCAACTCGGTAAAGAAATGACCCAGATTGACAATCCCGACCATTGGATCGGCGCCCCAATTGGAAGGGTTGAAATAATTCGCGGCGCTGTAGACGAAACCTGACATGTCAAGGGCCCGCTCGAAAGCATTTCCCTCTGGTGCGGCAAGAAGGTCGCCGCTCATGGTGCGTGGAAACTCGCCGCCAAAGGCGCCGAGCTGTGACGCGGCGTCTTCCCAGGTGCGCAGACCCGCAGCATAGAATCGCGCCGAGGTTTCCTGAGCCGACATCAACGGTGAGTTTGGCCTTTCATCAACTTTACCCTCGCGCGTCCGATACCCTTCCTTCGTTGCACCATTCACACGGTCGGTATATTCGGGCGCCCCGAGAACGATTGGCTTGGATTCGGCGATCTGGTGGTTTTCCGAATTCAGCCGCGCCAGGTGCATGTACCAGGTGCCCGCACCGATCCAGCCCTGACCGTTATTGCTTTTGGCGCTTTCGTCGCAGACCGGCGACAGGCCGTCGTCCTTCACCTTCTTGTTGCAAGCGCGGCTTGTATAGCCGCCCTTTACATAGGTGATCAGCCTTTCGCGGGCCGTCGCCATCGCCGCGCCCTTCTTCGTGCTGACGGGGGAATCATTGGCGATGACCAGGACATCACGGAGCTTGTTGACCATGATGTTGCGCATTTCGACGACCGTCTCGCTGACGTCTGAAACCACATTCGGAACCGGCTTGTTGGAAGCGACAGCCTCGATGACCGCGAACGCAGGCTTTTCGAACCGCTTGATCGCGTATTCCATCGCCTCAGCATGAGCATCGACGAATGCCTGCTCGACATTCTTTCCGGCCGCCTCGCCAATATCGATGATCGACTGGGGGATCGGAGGCGTCGCGACTACGCCGCACAGGGTGAGCGCATCCATATTGTTGTTGACGATCATGCTGGATTTTCCGCCTGGCACCGGGAGTGTCAGGAACGCTTTCGCCGGAACCTGGGCGTTTTTGTAGGGCGTGCTGACGCCTTCGAGTGCTTCCAGGTCTCGGCGCCCCGTGGCGCTTCCGAGCCATCCGAAGGAAAGCGTGTTGAGCCATTTGCTCCCGGAACTCTCGCCAAAGGTCTGTGTGATTTTCGCACTGAAATTGTCATCGAGATTGACGGCTTCAAGAGGCTGGAAATAAGGCGAGCCGTCGGTCGGGCCGCCTTCTCCGAAGCGGATCGCCTTGGTCACCGGCGTGCCGTCCGGCGCCGCAATGCGCGCGGTGCTGAACTGCTTCACCGCGGTGGCGCGGCAAAGCTGCATGCTCCAGGCCATTTGCGCGGCCTCGACGGGCAGGGGAGGCGAAGCGCCGGTAATCGGCGTCTGGCCGCTGATGACGGCTTCGGCGACCTCGCCCCAGAGCGCGCTCGCGGCCCTGGTCGAGCCGTCGACGAGATAGGCGACCATGATCTGGATCGTGTTGTAGCCGCCTTGCCCGGGAAGCGGCATCAGCATGGTGACGGCAATCAGGACGCGCACCGGCGCCCACAGGCTCGACCATCTTTTGCCCAGGACTTCGCCCTCATGGGCTGTCTGCACGACGCCGACGATGGCGTTGTAGAGGAACAGCAATCCACCGACGACGATGCACATGATGTTGAAGAAGCCGATCGCCAACGGCAGGATCGGCTGGACGACGTTTCCTTCGGTTCCCTCGACGGTGAAGAGATTGCCGAAGATCTGCTGAAGGAAGAGCGAGCTCAGGGGATCGCCGCCCGAACCCCAGAAATTCTGCGCCTCCTGTGTGGTGATGGGCGCGGGATCCGACTGGGCGAGCGCCGGCGCGGCGGCCAGCAGGACCATGACGGCAAGCAGGATAAAGCGGCGCATGGGTCGTTCTCCGATCGTCATTCGGCTGCTCCGCGTCCGTCCGCGGCTGTCCCGTCCTGTTTTTCGCGCGTTCCGATCACGGGAAACGTCCTCAGATATTCGTGCAGGCTGCCCATCCGGCGCTGCCGCACCCGCCAGCCCCGAAAACCCATGGCAAGGGAAAGGCCGGAAAGAAGTGCCGCAAGGCACAATGTCGCCAGTGCATAGAGAAGATTCATGACGCCGCCTCCGGCAGCCGTCCACAAGGCGGCCGCCACGCAGCAGAGCGCGCCGGCGCAATAGACCATCGACTGATGCTTCCAGCCTTGTGCGATCGCCGGCAGGTCCTGATCGCTTATGCGCTTTTCGCGCATGACACGGGTGAAGGCCTCGCGTCCGCCGTCGGCATGGACGCCGTAATATTGCGCCTTGTCCCAGCGCTGCGGTCTGACAAGGGCCGCGCGCCATCCGGCGCGCAGGCTCGACGCGACGCCCTGGACGGGGGAGCGGCGGATCCTGATGCGCTCGTTACCCGCGCTGTCGTAGCTTATCTCCGGCGTCTGCTCGCCGAGACCGATCTTGCCGAGGCCGAAATTGCCGATGCGCCTGGACCAGCGCTTGTTGTTGTCCATCTCGTCGTCCGTTTTTCGCAAAACAGTTCTCTTGTATCATGTTCTTTTCGAAAGCAGGAAGGGGAGCAGCGTCGAATCGTGTCTCAGTGTGAATTTCCGCTTCCGACCCCACTGCGGCCGTTTATCGTTTTCAATGACGCTCATGAAAATGGACGCTACGACGGTTGAAGCAGTCATATGTTTTGGGATTTTCGCGACAAGAGCGCAGCTCAATCGTTGAGCCCGTCGGCCAATCGTGCCATTAGGTCCATGCGCTCATGGAAGATCGCGACGATCAGCGCGGGCGCGTTCTCACGCGGCAGGCAAAATACATAGTGATGTTCGCAGCGGGCCATGCGTAGCGCGGGATAGAGCGCATCCAGATTCTTGAATACGCCCTGCCCGGCCGCTACGCAGGCAATACCCGCTTTAAGCTTCGCAACGTAGGTGCGCACCTGCGCCTCGCCCCATTCCTTGCGCGTATAGCGGACGATGCCGCGCAAGTCGGCTTCTGCGTCGTCGGTCAGGACGTAGTTCAAGCGCGGCCCCCCTCGGCCAGTTCTTCATCAAGAATCTGGTCGATGCTCTTGTCCGAGACCTTGCCGGACAACCCGGCTTCGATTCGATCGCCAAGCAGTGTTTTCAATTCCTGCCACGCCTGATCGGCATCGGTGTCGCCGGGAAACAGCCGTTCAAGCGCGTATTGCTTGATTGTCTTGCCTTGCAGGGCAGCAAGCGCCTTGAGGCTCTGGTGCTGCTGGTCGGTCATGTCGATGGTTAAGCGGCTCATGCGATTACCTCGCTAACTCCCACATACCCACATTAGCACATATACAGTCAGGAGGCCATCTCTGTCTGCGTGGAGTGGAAAGATGTGTCCTGTCGTTCCGGCGTGTCGCGGAAATCCTGAATTTTGCATCAGTGCATACCGACTTTGAATTCTCAGGAAAAAATCTATCGTAATAGTCATGCGCAATAGCCCGGCTGGTGCGAGAGACTTGTGCGACACGGCGCGCGGCTTCCACTCGCTGTCCATCCGAAACCCGTCGTTCCGCTCCCCACCCCAAACCCGAATTTCGAACTGCGACACGCCCCGGCGCCGAATTCGCTTTTCGCCCTTCCGAGGCCGGGATTTGCGTTTTTCGTTCGTTCGCCGTTTGCTGGAGTGAACATCGTTTCGTGGAGACAAGGTGATGCCCGCGCTCGACCCCCGCCATTTGGCGCTCAAAGCCAGCCTGCTGGACAAGATCCGCGGGAACCCGATCATGGCCGAAGTGTTCGCGCAGGCGCTTGCCGAGGGATCGGCCGAGCACCGCATCATGCGCAGCATGACGGTGGAAAAGGTCGGCGAGGCCATAGCCGCCTCTCGTATCGCGCGCGGTGCGCCCGGATACGAGGCCGTACCCGGCAGCAAGGTGCACATGGGCGTCTTCATGGATTACGAGACGACCGGCCTCGACGCCGAAAAGGACCGCGTCATCCAGATGGCGGCGATCTCCTTCAGCTTCGACCGCGCCGGGCTTCTGTCCTTCGACGAGAAGATCTTCGCCGGATTCCAGGATCCGGGCATGCCGATTCCGCCGGAAGTCCAGGAACTCACCGGGATCACCGACGAAATGGTCGCCGGAAAATCGCTCGATTTCGACGCGGTCCGCCCGATGGTGCTGGATGCGAGGGTCTTCGTCGCCCACAATGCGGCATTCGACAGGCCGTTCGCCGAACGGCTCGAGGACGCGGCCATTCGAGAGGCGATGCAAAGCCGCGGTTGGTTGTGCAGCTCGAGCCAGGTCGACTGGACAGGACGCGGGATGTCCTCCGCCAAGCTCGGGCTGATCGCACTGGAATGCGGCTGGTTCTTCGGGGCCCATCTCGCCGACAATGATTGCCTGGCGGGGATCGCCGTGATGTCGGAACCCGGGGAGCCGGAGCCGCAAAAGACGGATTCCCAAATAGCGGAGACGGGGCAGGCGACCGAAAACAGCAATGAAGCGCCCTCGATCGTTCTGAGCGACGCCTTCAACGAGATGCTGCGGGCCGGGTCGCTTGCCACCCATCGCGTATGGGCAAAAGACGCGCCTTTCGAGGCGAAAGACAGACTGCGCACGCGCGGCTACGTTTGGGACGGCGACGCCAGGGCGGGTTTCAAGAGCTGGTGGAAGGACATCGCGACACTGGACGATCTCATCGAGGAAAAGCTGTGGCTCGCGACCGAGGTCTATCCGAAAAGGGGAGGGGAGGTCGGGTTGGCCGACATAGGTCCACGCGATCGCTTTTCCATTCGCGCCTGGGCTCCGGCGAGAACGGAGTTTCTTGTCAGGCAGGACCTGAAGATCGCGCTCGCGGCACGAAAGAGCGAAGCCGAACAGCCGTCGCTCGCGCTTTCGGGGTGAGTTTACGACGGCAGGACGTCGATAATTCACCGTCGATCGGCGAATAGAAGGTGACGAGCGAAATCGCAGAGACGAGATTTCAGAGGCGTGAGCTAAGGATTCCGGCCAGGCGCCACTGATGAGCCGCAAGCAGCGCCGCAGCCCGGTCTGCCTCGCCGGCGAGGACAACATCGGCCAATTCGCGATGCTCCTCCAGCGAATGCATGCCAACAAGGTCGGCAAACGGCTTGTCCGCGGCAACGAGATTGTGGCAGTAGAACTTCTCCAGGTCGAAGAGCAGATCCAGATTGGCCTTGAGGCGCGGCGAGGGGCAGGCCGAAACCAGGGCCACATGGAACTCGCTATGAGTATCCGAGTAGCGGCGAAGAGAATCACGCCGGCTCTCGCGAGACATGACTTCGTAGCCCGCCATCAAGTCGATTGCCGCTAGGAGGCCGTCACGCCAACGGTTATCGCCATGCTCTATGGATTGGCGCATCGCCTCCTGCTCCAGGAGAAGTCTGTAGGCCGTATAGTCGTCAATGTCGGAGCGCTCGATGCGGGCCACCATGAAACCTCGCTGGTCGATCGCCTTGACGAGACCGCTGGCCACAAGCCGGCTCATACCCTCCCGCAACGGAGTGGGCCCGAGACCCGTTCGCATCTCGAGGTCCCGAATATATAGACGGCTCCCGGCCTTCAGAAATCCCGAGATGACCTCGTCAAGGATCTGTTTTGCCGCTTGCCCCGCGCCCGAACCTGATCTTCCCCCACCCTCCCGTGCGTTCGTCATGGAAGGAAAGGTCATTACAAGAGTCGATATGATCGCTGTTTCATGCAGCGCACAGGAATTCTCCCGCTATGTCTCTTGTCCCTTGCAGGTTCTCAGTAGAACATAAGAACCAAAAAAAGCCATCGCTCGCCGCGCGAGACGACAGTTAAAATATATCAAAAGTTTACCGGTCAATGAAACTTTTATTCATTTGCACCACACCGTCATACTATTGGAATGATTGCGATATTCCGACGGGAATCGCCGCAAGTCAGGGCCGGCTCTCCAGAGCCTGGATATCAAAAGAAAATAACATTTGAAATCAGTCGCAAAATATCGATACTTCGATGGAGGCTCACAGGCGGGGTTGGTTCAAAGGGGTTTTTGGTTGTGACGCGTATCTTATTGAGAGACCGGGTTTGGGCGACCCGGAAAACGTATAGTTCATGCGTGCTGCAAGGCTTGGAATGCAAACCGCATATCCTCCTTGCGAAGGGATGCTGATCGGATACGCGCGGGTCTCCACGGACGAACAGAATCTCGGTCTCCAGCTTGACGCGCTGAAACGCGCCGGCTGCCAGGAAATTTACAGAGATACGGGGATTTCGGGCACGGTCGCCAGGCGGCCAGGTCTCGATGAGGCATTTAACAGGCTTTCTGCCGGCGACACGCTGGTGGTCTGGCGCCTCGACAGACTTGGTCGCTCGCTTGGCAATCTGATCCAGACCGTTCAGGATCTCGAGAAACGTTCTGTGCATTTCCGCTCGCTGACGGAGACCATCGATACAGGCTCGTCGGGTGGCCGGCTCGTCTTCCATCTCATGGGAGCGATGGCTGAGTTCGAGCATGCGTTGATCAGCGAGCGCACCAGGGCAGGAATGAAGATCGCCAGGATGCAAGGGCGTGCGCTCGGCCGGCCGCCGAGCCTTTCAGCGAAACAGCGCACCGAAATTCGCGAGAGCCTCGCGCGCGGAGTCCCGATACCGTCGCTCGCCAAACGCTACAGTGTAAGTACGGCGACAATCGCCAGGGTGCGAAAGGACGATGACGCTCCAGCATCGGGTTCAACGCGAAGAAAGTCGGCATACGGCCGATGACGGAACAATCGAACTGGCTTTTATGTCAGGACGGCGCCTCCACGCGCCTGTCGCCCTCGCCGGACAAGCTCTTGTTGGACCCGATCGTGAAATGCATAGAGCTGCTCACGAATCTCGTGTGCATCGAGACCGTTGTCGCGCAACTCGCTCGTTAGCGCCCTCATCCGCCCTCGCCACAAGACGTTGGCGTCTTCTCCGCTGACGCAAAGCAGATCCTCGGCCGATTGGACAACGAGAGAATGACGGCGATGAAGAGGGAAATAGACGAGGCTGCTCACAAGCTGACGCCAACACATGCGACGAATCGGTTCACAAACACTGAAGAGGGCGAAAGAAGAAATCCAGAGGGAATTAAGAGGGGTTCCCTTCAGATGCACAGAGAAACGACGGGCTGTTGCTGATTGGATTTTGATGACGGCAGGCGACCGTATCCATGTCGCTCTGCCCATGTCGTTGTCCCGAATCCAGCCCCACTTTGGGGACCATAATCTAGACGATCTGTGGCGCCGATCCATCGCGCAATTCGGCAAGCAGATGCAGCGCCCGTTCGAGGCTGGCTCTTTGCGGCGGCGCCATCAGGCATAGCCGCACGCCGCCCGATTTTTCACCGCCAACGGCGGTCGCATCGGGCGGTGTTACGCGAACCCCCTTCTCAA
>Ga0182738_1001015_pt1 | contig 36741 bp, 40 predicted proteins | sample eDN5th30CBELigMG_FD_128876 | JGI IMG/M metagenome (GOLD analysis project Ga0182738, IMG submission 128876) | Enriched Miracle-Growth compost microbial communities from Emeryville, California, USA - eDNA 5th pass 30_C BE-Lig MG (version 2)... ...
AGTTACGGCGGAAATAGCGACAGGGAAACGCCCGGTCCCATCCCGAACCCGGAAGCTAAGCCTGTCAGCGCCGATGATACTGCCCACACGGGTGGAAAAGTAGGACACCGCCGAACACAACATCAAGACCTGTGCCCCCCAAGAAATTGGGGGGCACAGGCATTTCCCGCATGTCCCATTTTTTTTGCGCGAGCAGATCGCGTAAATGCGACCGTGTCAAGAGGTCGGCGATCCCCGCCGTATCCTTTTCGGTAGCACTGTTACGACCGGAGGGCGCGAGGTGGCCGAACACGGCAATGGCGGCGACGGGCCGCGGGGCGGCGGCAGGGGCGCCGGCGATGCCGGGCGACGCGGCCGGCCCGGGCAATCCGGAGGCCGGCCCGGGCAATCCGGCAGTGGCTCGTTCCGGGGCTCTGGCGATCAGCGTCGGACGACCCGCGGCCCGGGACCGGACCGCGATCGGCGATCGCAGCCGCCGCGCGACCGCGACGGCAGTCCGCGGCCGCCATGGGACCGTGAGGGCAGGCCGCGACCCCAGCGCGACCGTGACGGAGCCTCGGGGCCGCCGCGCGACTTCGACCGTTCGTCGCGCCCGCGCCGGGACTTTGACAGCACGTCGCGACCCCCGCGCCCTTCCGGCGAGGAGACGTCCCAGCGCTACGACGACCCGCCGCTGCCCGAAGGGGTCGAGCCCAAGCAGCTGGCGCCGGAGGTGCGCCGGGAACTGAGCACGCTCAACCGGGCCACCGCCGACGCAGTGGCCTGCCACCTGGTGGCCGCCGGCATGCTGCTCGACGACAATCCCGAAGCCGCACTGCTGCACGCCAAGGCTGCCCGGTCCCGCTCCACGCGGATCACCGCCGTACGCGAAGCCGTTGGAATTGCCGCCTACCAGTGCGGGGACTGGACGCAGGCGCTCGGTGAGCTGCGGGCGGCGCGGCGAATGGGCAGCAAGTCTGCACTGTTGCCGCTGATCGCCGACTGCGAGCGCGGCCTGGGACGCCCCCAGCGGGCGATTGAGTTGGCCACCGGTCCGGACGCCGAACAGCTCGAAGGTGACGAGGCCGATGAGATGCGGATCGTGGCCGCCGGCGCCCGCGCGGACCTGGGGCAGTTGGAGCAGGCACTGACGGTGCTCTCGTCGGCGCCGACCGACCCCGACCGGACCGGCTCGACCGTGGCCCGGCTGCACTACGCGCACGCTGAGACGCTGGTGGCCCTCGGCCGCGAAGGCGAGGCGCTGGAGTGGTTCCTGCGCGCGGCGGCCGCCGACACCGAAGGCGTCACCGACGTCGAGGACCGCATCGCCGAACTCGGTGGCGGCGCGACGCTGGCCGAGGAATACGACTGCCTGTTGCTGGATCTGGACGGCACCGTGTTCCGCGGTGGCGAACCCACCGACGGCGCCGTCGAGACCCTGGCCGAACTGCAGAGCCGAAAGCTGTTCATCACCAACAATTCGTCGCGCGGAGCGGACGAGGTCGCGGCACATCTGAACCAGCTGGGCTTCACCGCCGCGGCAGAGGACGTCGCCACCAGCGGCCAGATCGCGGCCGGCCTGCTGGCCGGTCAACTGCCCGCCGGAGCGCGGGTTCTGGTGCTCGGTGCAGAATCGCTGGCCGCCGAGATCGGCGCCGTCGGTTTGGAAGCGGTGCGCCTGGCCACCGACGAACCGGCCGCTGTCATCCAGGGCCTGTCCACCGAGCTCGGCTGGGCCGACCTGGCCGAGGCCGCATTGGCGATCCGCGCCGGGGCGCTGTGGATGACCACCAACGTCGACAAGACGCTGCCGTCGGAGCGGGGTCTGTTGCCCGGCAACGGTTCGATGGTGGCCGCGCTGCGGGCGGCGACCGACGCCGAACCGCAGGTGGCCGGCAAGCCGGGCCCTGCGCTGCTGACCGCTGCGCTGACCCGCGGCGAGTTCTACGCCCCGCTGGTGGTCGGCGACCGGCTCGACACTGACATCGCCGCGGCCAACGCCGCCGCGCTGCCCAGCCTGATGGTGCTTACCGGAGTGAACTCCGCCCGCGACGCCGTCGGCGCGGTCGCCGAGCACCGGCCGACCTACCTGGGCCATGACCTGCGGGCGCTGAACGTCGGCGCCGACCGGCTGGCGATCGGGCCGCAGCCGGCCTGGGACGTGAAAGTGGACGGCGCCACCGTCACCGTCGCCACCGAGCGACCCGAGGACGACGACAGCGATGGCCTGTCGGTCGTCCGCGCGGTCGCATCCGCGGTGTGGGACGCCGAGCTGGCCGGGCGCTCCTTCACCGTCGCGGCCGCCGACGACACCGCGGATGCGGCGCTGCAACAGTGGTCCCTGCTCGGCACATGGCCCTGACCGGTATCGGCTAGCGTGAGTGGCACCCATGAACAGTGAGATGCAGGACGTCCGAGCACGCATCGCGGCAGTGCTGGCCGAGTTGCCCGGCGAAGCCGAGCTGGCCGACCTGCCGGCCCACACCGATCTCGGTGATTTTCAGGCCTTGGCGCAGCGGCTCGAAGAGGCCCACCAGGTGTTGGTGCGGGCGCTGGAGTCGGTAGAGAAGGGCTGAGTCAGGCATGTCGCGGCGTGCTCGCGTCGACGCTGAACTGGTCCGGCGCGGATTGGCGCGGTCTCGTCAGCAGGCCGCCGAATTGATCGATGCCGGCAAGGTCACCATCGACGGCATCCCGGCGGTCAAGCCCGCCACCGCCGTGGCGGTGACCGCGGCATTGGCCGTGGTGGACGACGGCGAACGCAACTGGGTCTCTCGCGGGGCGCACAAGTTGATCGGCGCCCTCGACACCTTCGGTATTGCCGCGGCCGACCGGCAGTGCCTGGACGCCGGCGCCTCGACCGGCGGATTCACCGAGGTACTGCTGGACCGGGGTGCGGCCCGGGTGGTCGCCGTCGACGTCGGCTACGGACAGTTGGCCTGGTCGCTGCGCACCGACCCGCGGGTGGTGGTCATCGAACGCACCAACGTGCGCGGTCTGACGGTCGAGGTCATCGGCGGGCCCGCGGAGCTGATCGTCGCGGACCTGTCGTTCATCTCGCTGGCCACGGTGTTGCCCGCGCTGGCTGGCTGTGCGTCACCGGACGCCGATATCGTGCCAATGGTGAAGCCGCAGTTCGAAGTCGGACGACAACAAGTGGGTTCCGGCGGTGTGGTGTCCGATCCAGTCCTGCGGGCCGACGCGGTCGTATCGGTGGCGCACCGCGCCGAAGAACTGGGGTGGGGCACCGTCGCCGTCACCGCCAGTCCGTTGCCGGGACCGTCCGGCAACGTCGAATACTTTCTGCATCTGCGCGCCGGTGCTGCGGCGCTGACCGGTGACGCGTTGCGCGCCGCCGTGCAAGATGCCGTCGCGAGGGGTCCGCAATGACCAGTGGAGATCATCAACGCACCGTGCTGCTGGTGGTGCACAGCGGTCGGGAAGAGGCCACCGACACCGCCCGCCGCGTGGAGAAGGTGCTCGACGAACACGGTGTCGCGCTGCGCGTGCTGACCGCCGAAGCCGTCGACAAGGGTGCCCTGCACGCGGGTGCTGACGACGGTCGCGAAGTCGGTGTCGCGATCGACCTGGTGGACCCCGATAACGGGGCGGCCGAGGGCTGCGAACTGGTGCTGGTTCTCGGCGGTGACGGGACTTTTCTGCGCGCCGCGGAGCTGGCGCGCAGCGCCGATATCCCGGTACTGGGAGTGAACCTGGGCCGGATCGGGTTTCTGGCCGAGGCCGAAGCCGACACCATCGACCAGGTCCTGGACAAGATCATCGCCCGCGACTACCGGGTGGAAGACCGGATGACCCTCGACGTCGCGGTGCGCGCCGACGGCGAGATCATCGACAGCGGTTGGGCGCTCAACGAGGCCAGCATGGAGAAGGGCCCCCGGCTGGGCGTGCTGGGCGTCGTCGTCGAGGTGGACGGCCGGCCGGTGTCGACGTTCGGCTGCGACGGAGTGCTGGTGTCGACCCCGACCGGATCCACCGCCTACGCGTTCTCCGCCGGGGGACCGGTGCTCTGGCCTGATCTGGACGCCATCCTGGTGGTGCCCAACAACGCTCACGCGCTGTTCGCCCGGCCCCTGGTCACCAGCCCCGAATCGATCATCGCGATCGAGGTCGAAAGCGACGGCCACAACGCGCTGGTGTTCTGCGACGGTCGCCGCAAGATGCTGGTGCCCGCGGGCGGGCGCTTGGAGGTGCAACGCGGCGTCAGCCCGGTGAAGTGGGCGCGGCTGGGCCGCTCGCCGTTCACCGACCGGCTGGTGCGCAAATTCCGGCTGCCGGTCACCGGCTGGCGCGGACAGTAGGGGTGCGCCTCCGGTGCTGACTGAGATCCGTATCGAGTCCCTGGGCGCCATCAGCGCCGCCACCGCTGAATTCGACCGCGGACTGACCGTGCTGACCGGCGAGACCGGCACCGGCAAGACGATGGTCGTCACCGGGCTGCATCTGCTCGGTGGTGCGCGCGCCGACGCCAACCGGGTGCGTTCCGGCGCCGCCCGTGCCGTGGTCGAGGGCAGGTTCTGCACCGCCGACCTGGCACAGGCCGCAGCCGGGCAGATCGATGAACTGCTGGAGGCCGCCGGGGCGGAGCGCGACGAGGACGGCACAGTGATCGCGGCCCGCTCGGTCAGCCGCGACGGGCCCTCGCGGGCCTACCTGGGCGGTCGGGGGGTGCCGGCCAAATCGCTGACCGGTTTCACCGGCAGCCTGTTGACGCTGCACGGCCAGAACGACCAGCTGCGGCTGATGCGCTCGGACGAACAGCGTGCGGCGCTGGATCGCTACGCCGCGGTCGGTGCTCGGCTGGAGCGCTACCGCGCCGCGCGTGAGGCCTGGCAGTCCGCGCGACGCGAGCTCGTCGAACGCCGCGACCGCGCCCGGGAACTGGCGCAGGAAGCCGACCGCCTCACCTTCGCGCTGCGGGAGATCGACGCCGTCGACCCCCGGGCCGGCGAAGACGACGCGCTGACTGCCGAGATCCGCCGACTCTCCGAACTCGACGCACTGCGCGCCGCGGCCAACGGCGCGCGGGCGGCCCTGTCCGGCTTCGAGGATGGGGCTGAGGCACTCGGTATGTCCGACGGCCCGAACTCGGCCACCGATCGGCTGGGGCAGGCCAAGACGGCGTTGAGCGGCACCGACGACACCGTGCTGCAGGCGCTGGGCGATCAGCTCGGCGAGGCGCTCACCGTGGTGGGCGACGTGGCCCGCGAACTCGGCAGCTATCTCGATGATCTGCCCACCGGCGCTGACGCGCTCGACGCCAAGCTGGCCCGCCAGGCCGAGCTGCGCAGCCTGACCCGCAAGTACGCCGCCGACATCGACGGCGTGCTGGCCTGGGCGGCGCAATCGCGGGACCGGCTGACCCAGCTCGACGTCTCCGAAGAAGCACTCGCCGAGTTGGCCCGCCGGGTCGACGCGCTGGGCGAGCAGGTGGCCAAGACCGCCACCGACCTCAGCGCCACGCGCACCAAGGCGGCCGGTGGATTGGCCAAGGCGGTCAGCGCCGAGCTGTCCGGGCTGGCCATGGCCGATGCCGAGTTCAGCATCGGCGTCAGCACCAGCCCGGCCGCCGCCGAGGACCCGGCCGCGTTGCGGTTGCCGTCGGGACAGACCGTGCACGCCGGCGCCGACGGAATCGACGACGTCGAGTTCGGACTGGCCCCGCACCGCGGCATGACGGTGCTGCCGCTGGCCAAGAGCGCCTCGGGCGGGGAACTGTCCCGGGTGATGCTGGCGCTGGAGGTGGTGCTGGCCACGTCGTCGTTGTCCGCGTCGGCGCGGCAGTCGGCCGGGACCACGATGGTGTTCGACGAGGTCGACGCCGGAGTGGGTGGACGGGCCGCGGTGCAGATCGGGCGGCGGCTGGCCCGCTTGGCCCGCACCCACCAGGTCATCGTGGTGACGCACCTGCCGCAGGTCGCGGCCTACGCCGATGTGCACCTGATGGTCGAGCCCACCGGGCGACAAGGCGCCAGCGGGGTGCGGCGGCTGGAGGACGACGACCGGGTCGGCGAGCTGGCCCGGATGCTGGCCGGCCTGGGGGAGACCGACACGGCCCGGGCGCACGCGCGGGAGTTGCTGGACGCCGCCCGGGAGGATCGGGGCGCGTCCACGTAGCGGCCTGCGGCATCGAGCTCGCCTGTGACTCATGTGACGTAATAGAACTTCTGGGGCTGGTGTTACGGCGCGCCTCCCGTGATTCTTGCGACTTCCCGGCCAGAATCGCGCCCATGAAGATGTCTGCGCTGCTGTCTCGTAACACCGCCCGGCCTGGCCTCGTCGGTACGGCTCGGGTCGACCACGACATCGACCGGCTGCTGCGCAGGGTGGGACCCGGCGACATCGTGGTCCTCGACATTCTCGATCTGGACCGGATCACCGCCGATGCACTGGTGGAAGCCCAGATCGCCGGTGTGGTCAACGCCTCGGCCTCGATCTCCGGGCGCTACCCGAACCTGGGGCCGGAGGTGCTGGTCGCCAACGGCGTCACGCTGATCGACGAAGCCGGGCCCACGGTCTTCAAGAAGATCCGTGACGGCGCCAAGATCCGCCTCTACAACGGCGCCGTCTACTCCGGCGACCGCCGGCTGGCCCGCGGCGTCGAACGCAGCGACGTCGAGATCGCCGACATGATGATGGAGGCCAAGACTGGGCTGGTGGCCCACCTGGAGTCCTTCGCCGGCAACACCATCGAGTTCATCCGCAGCGAGAGCCCGCTGCTGATCGACGGGATCGGGATCCCCGAGATCGACGTCGACCTCCGACGTCGCCACGTGGTGCTGGTCGGTGACGAAGTCACCGCCACCGACGACCTGAAGTGCCTCAAGCCGTTCATCAAGGAGTACCAGCCGGTGCTGATCGGCATCGGTGCTGGAGCCGACGTGCTGCGCAAGGCCGGCTACCGCCCGCAGCTGATCGTCGGCGATCCCGACCAGATGAGCGCCGAGGTGCTGCGGTGCGGATCGCAGGTCGTGCTGCCCGCCGACGCCGACGGCCACGCGCCCGGCCTGGAGCGCATCCAGGACCTGGGTGTCGGTGCCATGACCTTCCCCGCCGCCGGCTCGGCGATGGACCTGGCGCTGCTGCTGGCCGACCACCACGGTGCGGCGCTGCTGGTGACGGCCGGACACACCTCCAACATCGAGACGTTCTTCGACCGGACCCGTCAGCTGACCAACCCGTCGATGTTCATGACCCGACTCAAGGTCGGCGAGAAGCTGGTGGATGCCCGCGCGGTCGCCACGCTCTACCGCAACCGGATCTCGGCGGGCGCGATCGCACTGCTGGTGCTGACCATGCTGATGGCAATCATCGTCGCGCTGTGGGTGTCGCGGACCGATGCCGTGGTGCTTGAGTGGCTCGGCAACTACTGGCAGCACCTGTCGCAGTGGCTGCGGCACTGGGTGACCTAAAAGGGATTGACGCAAAAGGATCGGGGTCAGCACCGCCATGATCACCCCTCGCTACCACGCGATGTCGCTGACGGCAGTGCTGCTGGCACTGGTATTCGGCGTCGTCCTGGGTTCTGGACTGTTGTCGGGCCCGTTGATGGCCGGCATGCAGTCCGACAAGCAGGATCTGCGGCAGCAGATCGACGCGCTGCATGAACAGCACAACGCGCTGAGCGAAAGGCTGCGCAATGCCAACGATTTCGACACCCAGATGGCACCCCGGATGGTGCACGACGCGCTGACCGGGAAATCCACGGTGATTTTCCGGACCCCTGACGCCGCCGACGGTGACGTCGAGGCGGTCTCGCGGATCATCGGGCAGGCCGGCGGAACCGTCACCGGAACGGTGACACTGACGGAGCAGTTCGTCGGCGGCAACGCCGAGGAGAAGCTGCGCGCCGTGCTGGAGTCCGGGATCGTGCCGGCCGGCGCCCAACTGAGCACCAGCCTGGTCGACCAGGACGCTCAGGCCGGTGACCTGCTCGGGATCGCGCTGCTGATCAACTCGCGCCATCCCGAACCCCCGACTCCGCCGGGTCCCCCCGTCGACGACGCCGCCCGGGCCACCGTGCTGGCCGCGCTGCGCGACACCGGCTTCGTCACCTACACCCAAGAGCGCTTCCCGGCCGCCAACGCCGCCATCGTGGTCACCGGCGGGGCGTTGCCCGACGATGCCGGAACCAGCGGGCTGAGCGTGGCCCGGTTCGCCGCGGCACTGGCCCCGCACGGCTCGGCAACGGTCCTGGCCGGCCGCGACGGGTCGGCGTCGGGCACCGCGGCGGTGGCGATGGCACGCACCGATTCCGCGGTGGCCGGCACGATCAGCACCGTCGACGACGTGGACATCGAGTCGGGCCGGATCACCACCGTGATGGCGGTGAGCAGCCTGATCGGCGGCGGCCAGCCGGGTCAGTACGGCATCGGCCACGGCGCCGGATCGGTCACCCTGGCGCAATAGCGGGACGTATCACAGGCCGTGTCCGGGCGCGGCTGGGCGTGTCTGGAGCCGAGACGCCGCGTCGATGTTAGGGTGAGATTCCGTGGGTCGGCAGGCCCTGAAGTTCCTGCGCCGTCGTCACGGAGGTTGGTGTTGCCACCACTGCGAAAGCATCCGCAAACCGAGCCGAAGCATCTCTTCGTCACGGGTGGAGTTGCGTCCTCGCTAGGTAAGGGTTTGACCGCAAGTAGCCTGGGCCAGTTGCTGATAGCCCGGGGACTGCAGGTCACCATGCAGAAGCTGGACCCCTATCTCAACGTCGACCCTGGAACGATGAATCCGTTCCAGCACGGCGAGGTGTTCGTCACCGAGGACGGCGCCGAGACCGACCTCGACGTCGGCCACTACGAGCGATTCCTGGACCGCGACCTGTCCGGTTCGGCGAATGTGACCACCGGCCAGGTGTATTCGACGGTCATCGCCAAGGAACGCCGTGGCGAATACCTCGGCGACACCGTGCAGGTGATCCCGCACATCACCGACGAGATCAAACGGCGCATCCTGGCCATGTCGGAGCCGGACGCCGACGGCGTACGCCCCGACGTGGTGATCACCGAGATCGGCGGCACCGTCGGCGACATCGAGTCGCAGCCGTTCTTGGAAGCTGCCCGGCAGGTCCGCCACGACGTGGGCCGCGACAACGTGTTCTTCCTGCACGTGTCGCTGGTGCCCTACCTGGCCCCGTCCGGCGAGCTCAAGACCAAGCCCACCCAGCACTCGGTGGCCGCGCTGCGCAGCATCGGCATCACCCCCGACGCGCTGATCCTGCGTTGCGACCGCGAGGTGCCCGAGGCGCTGAAGAACAAGATCGCGCTGATGTGCGACGTCGACGTCGACGGCGTGATCTCCACCCCGGACGCACCCTCGATCTACGACATCCCCAAGGTGCTGCACCGCGAGGAGCTGGACGCCTACGTGGTGCGCCGGCTCAACCTGCCGTTCAAGGACGTCGACTGGACCGAGTGGGACGAGCTGCTGCGCCGCGTCCACGAACCCCACGAGACGGTGCGAATCGCCTTGGTGGGCAAGTACATCGACCTCTCAGATGCGTATCTGTCGGTGACAGAGGCGCTGCGGGCCGGTGGCTTCACCCATTTCGCGAAGGTCGAGATCCACTGGGTGGCCTCCGATGCGTGCGAAACCCCGGCCGGCGCCGCGGCGGCACTGGGGGAGATGCACGGAGTGCTGATCCCCGGCGGGTTCGGGATCCGGGGCATCGAGGGCAAGATCGGCGCCATCGCCTACGCCCGCACGCACGCGCTGCCGGTGCTGGGACTGTGCCTGGGGTTGCAGTGCATCGTGATCGACGCGGCCCGCACCGCCGGGGTCACCCAGGCCAGCTCGGCGGAGTTCGACCCGGACACCCCCGACCCCGTCATCGCGACCATGGCCGACCAGCAGGAGGCGGTCGCCGGAACGGCCGACCTCGGCGGCACCATGCGGCTGGGCGCCTATCCCGCCGTACTGGAAGCGGATTCGATTGTGGCCGAGGCTTATCAGACCACCGAGGTCTCCGAGCGGCACCGGCACCGTTTCGAGGTCAACAACGCCTACCGAGACCGGATCGCCGAGAGCGGGCTGCGGTTCTCCGGCACCTCCCCGGACGGCAAGCTGGTGGAGTTCGTCGAGTACCCCCGCGAGGTGCACCCGTTCCTGGTGGGCACCCAGGCGCACCCCGAGCTCAAGAGCAGGCCCACTCGGGCGCATCCGCTGTTCGCCGCGTTCATCGGTGCGGCGATGGACTACAAGGCCGCCGAGCGGCTGCCGGTGGAGATCCCCGAACACGCCCACGAGCCCCATGCTGCTGATCACGATGACGCCCAGAACGGAGCCGAGGGGCACGGCGGCAGTGCCCAGCCGTTGACCGACCCACTGCAAGAAGCACTGCCGGAACACGTCACCCGTGGCTGACCACGCCTTCGAGACCACGTCGTCGCAGCTGCTGCACAGCGGCAAGATCTTTGCGCTGCGCCGTGACGAGGTCTTGATGCCGGGTGGCGCGACGGCCACCCGGGACGTGGTGGAGCACTTCGGGGCGGTGGCAGTGGTCGCCGTGGACACCGAGGGCCGGATCCCGCTGATCTACCAGTACCGCCACGCGCTGGGCCGGCGGCTGTGGGAGCTGCCCGCCGGTCTGCTCGACGTCGGTGGCGAGCCGCCGCACGTCACGGCCGGTCGCGAGCTGGTCGAGGAGGCCGGTCTGACCGCGACCACCTGGCAGGTGCTGGTGGACCTGGACTCCACGCCGGGCTTTTCCGACGAGTCGGTGCGGGTGTATCTGGCCAGCGGCCTGACCGAGGTGGGCCGCCCGGAGGCCCACGACGAAGAGGCCGACCTCAAGTGCGAGTGGTATTCGCTCGCCGAGGCGGCCCGGATGGTGTTCTCCGGTGAGATCGTCAATGCCATTGCGGTGGCGGGGATCCTGGCCGCTTTTGTTCATAGTGAAGCGCACAGCCAGGGCTTCGCCGAGCTGCGTGACACCGGCGCCGAGTGGGTCGATCGACCGAAGGCGTTTGCCGCCAGGCAGAACCGGCCATGACCGCGGCGACTCAGCCGGTGGGCCCGCTCAATGGGCAGTTGCAGGGGTATCTGGACCACCTGACCATCGAGCGCGGGGTCGCGGCCAACACGTTGAGTTCCTACCGGCGCGACCTGCGCCGCTACCGCGAGCACCTGCTGGCCCGCGGGATCGACGACCTGGCCGGCGTCGACGAAAATGACGTCACCGAGTTTCTGGTGACGCTGCGTCGCGGCGACCCCGACAACGGCGTGCCCGCACTGTCGGCAGTCTCGGCGGGGCGCGCGCTGATCGCGGTGCGCGGCCTGCACCGATTCGCCGCCGCCGAAGGGCTGGTGACGGCCGACGTGGCGCGCTCGGTCAAGCCGCCGACACCGGGGCGGCGCCTGCCCAAGAGCCTGACCGTCGACGAGGTGGCGGCGCTGCTGGCCGGCGCCGGCGGCGCTCCCCCGCAAGCGGGTGGTATCCCCAGCGAGGCGGACGGGCCGTTGACACTGCGCAACCGCGCACTGCTGGAGATGTTGTACTCCACCGGGTCTCGCATCTCGGAGGCCGTGGGAATGGACATCGATGATATTGATGTCGCAGACCGGTCGGTGCTGTTGCGCGGCAAGGGCGGCAAGCAGCGATTGGTGCCGGTCGGCCGGCCGGCTGTCGCGGCGCTGGACGCCTACCTGGTGCGGGGCCGCCCGGATCTGGCCGGCCGCGGCCGCGGCACCGCCGCGGTGTTCCTCAACGCCCGCGGTGGGCGGCTTTCGCGGCAGAGCGCCTGGCAGGTGCTGCAGGACGCCGCCGAACGGGCCGGGATCACCGCCAAGGTGTCACCGCACACGCTGCGGCACTCGTTCGCGACCCATCTGCTCGAAGGCGGCGCCGACGTGCGGGTGGTGCAAGAGCTGCTCGGCCACGCCTCGGTGACCACCACCCAGATCTATACGTTGGTGACGGTCAACGCCCTGCGCGAGGTGTGGGCCGGCGCCCACCCCCGCGCACGCTAGGGTCCCTGTCCGCCGAGCAGGGTACTAGCCGCCCAGGTAGGTCGACTCGAGCACCAGATCGTGCAACAGACTCTGATACTCCACGTGGGTGCGGTGCTCGACGGTGTCCCAGCGCGAGCCCTGCTGGGCCTGCATGTACTCGCGGTAGCGCGGCGCTCCCGGGACCTTGACGTTGTCGGCCACCACCACCGCCCCGGGATGCAGCCAGCCTCGGTCGAGGATGGCCTGCAGGTCGGGCAGGTAGGCGTCCTTGTCGTGGTCGATGAACAAGAAATCCAGGCCGCCGGCGGCAAAGCCGTGCTTGGCGGTCAAGGTGTCCAGCGTGCGCCCGCCGTCGCCGATGGTGCCCACCACACACGTCACCCGGTCGGCCACCCCGGCGTGCGCCCAGATCCGCCGGGCGTTGGCGGCGTTGGCCTCGGCCAGCTCGATCGAGTAGATCCGCGCCGAGGGTGCGGCGCGCGCGATGCGCAGCGCGCTGTAACCGCAGTAGGTGCCCAGCTCCAGCGCCAGCGCCGGATTGACCCGCAGCACCGCGGCGTCGAGCAGCAGGCCCTTCTCGTCGCCGATATTGATCAGCAAAGACTTCTCGTAGGCGAACTCGTCGATGCGGGCGAGCACGTCGTCGATGTCGCCGGACCGAGCGTTGGCCAGCACGAAGTCGACCGCTGCGGCCTCGCGGCCGTCGCCGATCTGGCCTGTCGTGACGATGTTGCGCGCGCCGGTGGCCATCCGCAGGAACGACCACCGCAGGAAGGGGAGACGTCGTTTGAGGCTCATGGATCCGATCCTATGGCCGGCGGCGCCGCAATCACTGGTCATGTGGCTAATACAAGCGCCGGTCACCTATTAGACTTCTGCGGATGTCCGCCACCACAGCGCCGGTTCGGCCATGAGCGACGACGACACTCCCGACGTCGGCTTGACCGGGCGTCCGCCGCGGAATATCCCCGAGCCGCAGCCCCGTTCGACACACGGGCCGGCCAAGGTCATTGCGATGTGCAACCAGAAGGGCGGCGTCGGCAAGACAACCTCGACTATCAACCTCGGTGCCGCGCTGGCCGAATACGGCCGCCGGGTGTTGCTGGTCGACCTGGACCCGCAGGGCGCGCTGTCGGCGGGCCTCGGGGTGCCGCACTACGACCTGACGCACACCGTGCACAACCTGCTGGTCGAACCGCGGGTCGGTATCGACGATGTGCTGGTGCAGACCTCGGTGGAGAACCTGGACCTGGTGCCCTCCAACATCGACCTGTCCGCAGCCGAGATCCAGCTGGTCAACGAGGTGGGCCGGGAGCATTCCCTGGCGCGGGCGCTGACGCCGGTGCTGGACCGCTACGACTACCTGCTGATCGACTGCCAGCCTTCGCTGGGCCTGCTCACCGTCAACGGTCTGGCCTGCGCCGACGGCGTGGTGATCCCGACCGAATGCGAGTACTTCTCGCTGCGCGGCCTGGCGCTGCTGACCGACACCGTCGACAAGGTCCGCGACCGGCTCAACCCGAAGCTGGAGATCAGCGGCATCCTGCTGACCCGTTACGACCCGCGCACGGTCAACTCCCGCGAGGTGATGTCGCGGGTGGTGGAGCGCTTCGGCGACCTGGTGTTCGACACCGTCATCACCCGCACCGTGCGCTTCCCCGAGACCACCGTGGCCGGCGAGCCCATCACCACCTGGGCCCCGAAGTCCGGCGGTGCGCAGGCCTATCGTGCGTTGGCCCGCGAAGTCATTGACCGATTCGGCGCGTGAACGCCGACACACAGACGGCCGGCGCCCCTGCCGACGCGCCCGGCTCAAGCGGCGGTCCCAGCGTCGACTCTCCTCCGTCGAGCCTCGCTGAACCGCCGGGTTTCCAGGTTCGGCTGACCAACTTCGAGGGTCCGTTCGACCTGCTGCTGCAGCTGATCTTCGCGCATCGGCTCGACGTCACCGAGGTGGCTCTGCACCAGGTCACCGATGACTTCATCGCTTATACCCGCGACGTCGGCGCGCAGCTGGAGCTCGAAGAGACCACCGCCTTTCTGGTGATCGCCGCGACACTGCTCGACCTCAAGGCGGCCCGACTGCTGCCGGCCGGTCAGGTCGACGACGAAGAAGACCTGGCGCTGCTCGAGGTCCGCGACCTGCTGTTTGCTCGGCTGCTGCAATACCGGGCGTTCAAGCACGTCGCGCAGATGTTCGCCGAGCTGGAAGCGGCCGCGCTGCGCAGCTACCCGCGCGCGGTGTCGCTGGAAGACAATTTCGCCAACCTGCTTCCCGAAGTGATGATCGGTGTCGACGTCGAGTCGTTCGCCCAGATCGCGGCGGCCGCGTTCACTCCGCGCCCGGCCCCGGTGGTGGGCCTCGAGCACCTGCATCAGGTGATGGTGTCGGTGCCCGAGCAGGCCGGTGTGGTGTTGCGGCTGTTGGAGGCCCGCGGCACGGGGCAGTGGGCGTCGTTCTCCGAACTGGTCGCAGACTGCTCGATGCCGATCGAGATCGTCGGCCGCTTCCTGGCGCTGCTCGAACTGTATCGGGCTCGGGCGGTAGCATTTGAGCAGTCAGAACCACTTGGTGTGCTCCAGGTGTCGTGGACGGGGGAACGTCCCACCAATGAAGACCTGGTGAAAGCAGAATCGGCCGAGTAGTGCGAGACGAATTGATGACTGACCACATGCCCCACTCCGAAGTGGCGGAGGATTTCGAGGCACCCGAGGCTGCCGACGCTGTGGAAGACCCCGGAGGCGTGGAGGAATCCACCAGTCCGTCGGGTTCCAACCTGGGGATCGACGTCGCCCTGGCCCCCGAACTCGAGGACGCCGAACTGGGATCGGTGCTCGAGGCGCTGCTGCTGGTGGTGGACACTCCGGTGGCCGTGGAGGCACTGGCGGCGGCCACCGATCAACCGGTCTACCGGATCACCGCCAAGCTGCGGACGATGGCCGAAGAGTTCACCGAACGCGACAGCGGCATCGACTTGCGCGAGGCCGGCGGCGGCTGGCGGCTGTACACCCGTGCCCGATTCGCGCCGTATGTGGAGCGGCTGCTGCTCGACGGCGCCCGGTCCAAGCTGACCCGTGCCGCACTGGAGACCTTGGCCGTGGTCGCCTACCGCCAGCCCGTGACACGAGCCCGGGTCAGCGCGGTGCGCGGCGTCAATGTCGACGCGGTGATCCGAACCCTGGTGGCGCGCGGTCTGATCACCGAGGCGGGCACCGATCCCGACTCGGGTGCGGTGACGTTCGCGACGACCGAGTTGTTCCTGGAGCGATTGGGCCTGTCGTCGCTGACCGACCTGCCCGACATCGCCCCGCTGCTGCCCGACGTCGACGTGATCGACGACTTGAGTGAAAGCCTGGATAGTGAACCGCGTTTCATGAAACTCGGCGGTGCGCCGGCGAGCGATCAGCCGCTGGCCTTCGATGTGGACCACCTCTGATGGCGTGGCCGGACGAAGAACAAGACGGCGTGCGCCTGCAGAAGGTGCTGTCGCAGGCCGGGGTCGCCTCGCGGCGTGTCGCCGAGCGGATGATTCGCGATGGCCGGGTCGAAGTGGATGGTCAGGTGGTGACCGAACTGGGCACCCGCGTGGACCCGGCCTCCGCGGTGATCCGGGTCGACGGGGCCCGGGTGACCGTCGATGAAACCCGGGTCTACCTGGCGCTGAACAAGCCGCGCGGAGTGCATTCGACCATGTCGGACGAACGCGGACGGCCCTGCATTGGCGACTACGTCGAACACCGAGTTCGCGGTGACGCCAAGCTGTTTCACGTCGGGCGCCTCGATGCCGACACCGAGGGCCTGATGCTGCTGACCAACGACGGCGAACTCGCGCACCGGCTGATGCACCCGTCGTATCAGGTGCCCAAGACCTATATCGCCACCGTGGTGGGAACCGTCCCGCGCGGGCTGGGCAAGAAGCTGCGCGAGGGTGTCGAGCTCGACGACGGCCCGGCGAAAGTCGACGACTTCGCGGTGGTGGACGCCGTGCCCGGCAAGTCGTTGGTGCGGGTCACACTGCACGAAGGCCGCAAGCGGATCGTGCGGCGGATGTTGGCTGCGGTCGGGTTTCCGGTCCAGGAGTTGGTGCGCACCGACATAGGTTCGGTTGAGCTGGGGGAGCAGCGTCCCGGCAGCATCCGGGCGTTGAGTGGCAAGGAGATCGGCGAACTCTACAAGGCAGTCGGTCTGTGAGCGGCGGCAGCGCGGCCGTCGTCGCCATCGACGGGCCAGCCGGAACCGGGAAGTCCACGGTCGCACGGGGATTGGCGGCGGCGCTGGGCTCGACCTATCTGGACACCGGCGCGATGTACCGGGTCGTCACCCTGGCGGTGCTGCGCTCCGGCGTCGCGCTTGACGACATCGACGGCATCGGCGCGGTCGCACAGGGCGTCGAGGTCTCGGTGGACTCCCAGCCCGAGGGAGACCGCGCTTTCCTTGGCGACGAAGACGTTTCGCGAGAGATCCGCGGCGACGAGGTGACCCGCGCGGTGTCGGCGGTGGCCGCGGTTCCCGCGGTGCGCACCCGGTTGGTCGCCGTGCAACAGCAGTTGGCTGCACAGGGCGGCAGCGTGGTGGTGGAAGGGCGCGACATCGGCACCGTGGTGCTGCCCGACGCCGACGTGAAGATCTTCCTGACCGCCTCGGCCGAGACCCGGGCCCAGCGGCGCAACGACCAGAACATCGCAGCGGGGCTGCGCGACGACTACGCCGGCGTGCTGGCTGACGTGCTGCGCCGCGACGAGTTGGATTCCACGAGGGCGGTGTCGCCGCTGCGGCCCGCCGACGACGCGGTGATCGTGGACACCGGAGACATGACCCAGGAGCAGGTGATCAACCATCTGCGTGACCTGGTTGAGCAGCATTGCGGGGCGATCCGATGAGTGACGGAACCTGGGTCGACGAAAGCGACTGGGAGATCGGCGAGGACGGCGGTTTCGACGATCTGGTCGAGGACTCCGGCCCGCCGCCGGTGGTGGCTGTGGTGGGCCGTCCCAACGTCGGCAAGTCGACGCTGATCAACCGGATCCTGGGCCGTCGCGAAGCGGTGGTGCAGGACCTGCCGGGGGTGACTCGTGACCGGGTGTCCTACGACGCGCTGTGGACCGGCCGGCGCTTCGTGGTGCAAGACACCGGCGGCTGGGAACCCGACGCCAAGGGCCTGCAACAGTTGGTGGCCGAGCAGGCCGCGGTGGCGATGCGTACCGCCGACGCGGTGATCCTGGTGGTGGACGCGGTAGTCGGCGCCACCGCGGGCGACGAAGCCGCCGCGCGGATCCTGCGGCGATCCGGCAAGCCGGTGTTCTTGGCCGCCAACAAGGTTGACAGTGATCGGGCCGAGTCAGACGCGGCGGCGTTGTGGTCGCTGGGAATCGGCGAGCCGTTCACCATCAGTGCGCTGCACGGCCGCGGCGTGGCAGACCTGCTGGATGAGGTGGTCGCGAAGCTGCCCGAGGTGGCCGAAACCACCGGCGGCAGGGGCGGCCCGCGCCGGGTGGCCTTGGTGGGCAAGCCCAACGTGGGCAAGAGTTCGCTGCTGAACCGGTTGGCCGGCGACGAGCGTTCGGTGGTGCACGACGTGGCCGGCACGACCGTCGACCCGGTCGACTCGCTGATCGAGATGGACGGCAAGATCTGGCGTTTCGTCGACACCGCCGGGCTGCGCCGCAAGGTGGGGCAGGCCAGCGGGCACGAGTTCTACGCCTCGGTGCGCACCCACGGCGCTATCGACGCCGCCGAAGTGGTGATCGTGCTGGTCGATTCGTCGTTGCCGCTGACCGAGCAGGATCAGCGGGTGATCTCGATGGTGGTCGAGGCGGGCCGGGCAGTGGTGCTGGCCTACAACAAGTGGGACCTGGTCGATGAGGACCGGCGTTACCTGCTGGACAAAGAGATCGACCGGGACATGGCCCGGCTGGCATGGGCGCCGCGGGTGAACATCTCGGCGAAAACCGGTCGCGCCGTGCAGAAGTTGGTGCCCGCGCTGGAGACCTCGCTGGCCTCCTGGGACAAGCGGATCTCCACTGGCCAGCTCAACAACTGGCTCAAAGAGGTGGTCGCCGCGACCCCGCCGCCGGCACGCGGCGGCCGCGCGCCGCGCATCCTGTTCGCCACCCAGGCGACCTCGCGTCCGCCGACGTTCGTGTTGTTCACGTCGGGATTCTTGGAGGCCGGCTACCGCCGGTTCCTGGAGCGGCGCCTGCGCGAGCAGTTCGGGTTCGAGGGCAGCCCGATCCGGATCAATGTGCGAGTGCGAGAGAAGCGCGGTCCCAAGCGTTCTCGCTGAGGCACTCCCGTCGCGTCATCCAGCCTTGCTCAACTGAAAATCCCACTGCCCGACCACGCCGCCCGCCGGGCCTCGACCGCACGGTTCCAGGGTGGCGGTGGTCCATTGCCCGGCCAGCGTCACCGCATCGAAGCTGACCGTCTTCGACACCGGCAGCGGGGTGTGATCCACCGGGCAGTCCATGCTGCCCCGACCGCTGTACTCCCAGCGGCCACCGTTGAGATGAAACTCCGCGTTCTGCAGCCAGCGTTCCGCGTCGACGGCGGTGCAGGTCGGGCCGCACGGGGTGAACGTCCACGTCGCCGCCCGCTGCGATGGGCCATGCTGGGCGGTGAAAGCGTACGGCCCTGACGGCACCTCCGGGGCGGCCTCGGCCGCCGGCGCGGCCCCGAGAGCGAACAGCAGCCCGCAGGCCGCGCTGACAGCCCGCTTTCCCGTCATGGCGATCATCGCATCACCTCTCCGCTGGGCTGCCTTAGCCCTGCGCACGATCAGCGTAGGGTGCTGCAAATGCCGGTTTCGCAGATGGTGTTGATTCTCCTGGCCGGGGTGGGCGCCGGGGCGATCAACGCCCTGGTCGGCTCGGGCACACTGATCACCTTCCCGACCCTGGTGACGCTGGGCTTTGCCCCGCTGACCGCGACGATCTCCAACGCGATCGGCCTGGTGGCCGGCGGTATCTCCAGCACTTGGGCCTACCGTCGCGAACTGCGCGGTCAGTGGGACCGGCTGCGTTGGCAGATACCGGGATCGCTGCTCGGCGCGGTGCTCGGCGCCTATCTGCTGCTGCACCTGCCCGAGAGCGTGTTCAACCGAATCGTGCCGGCACTGTTGGTCGGCGCCCTGGCGCTGGTGGTGATCGGGCCGAAGATCCAGGCCGTGGCGCAGCGCCGCGCGGCGGCCGAGGGCCGCTCGACCGACCATCTCAGCGGCGGCCGGCTGACGGCATTGGTGATCGGCACCTTCGTCGTCGGTGTGTACGGCGGTTATTTCGCTGCGGCCCAAGGAATTCTGCTGGTCGGCGTGATGGGGGTGTTGCTGCCGGAGTCGATGCAGCGGATGAACGCCGCGAAGAACCTGCTGGTGTTGATCGTCAACGTGGTCGCCGCCGCGGCCTACATCGTGACGGCGTTCGACCGGATCAGTTGGCCGGCAGCCGGATTGATCGCGGTCGGTTCGCTGATCGGGGGATATCTGGGCGGTCACTACGGGCGCCGGTTGTCCCCGAACGCACTGCGTGCGGTGATCCTGGTGGTCGGTCTGATCGGGCTCTACCGGCTGTTGACGGTCTAGCCGGTTCAGGCGGGGTTCTGCCTGCGCCACCGCTCCCAGCGGCCGCGTGGTGCCCGGGCTGAGGCCATCACCTCATTCATCGACGCGGCGTGCGGGTGCTCCGGTTGCGCGGGCGCCGTCGGCGTCACCACGGCAGGCTCGGTGCCTTCCCACCAGACCGGTTGCAGCAGTGCCGAAACCACCGGAATGGCGTGCCCGACACTCTTGCGTCCCCATTGGCAGGCCCGGTCGATAGTGGCCGCCGACGGCGCCAGGTTGACCGGTGACAGGGTGGGGGAGAACCGGACCAGATGGTCGGCATAAGGCGCATTGCGCACCATCTGCAACTGGATCGCCTGAGTGATCGGCACCAGCCACAGGTGTTTGGGATCCCACTGCGGGTGGAAGCAGTCGAAGGCGAGATAACAGGCGTTGCGGGTGCCCAACCGGCCGTCCCGGACGCGTTTCCAGGCCAGTTCCAGGGGCACATTGCTGGCCGCGCCCCCGTCGACCAGGGCGCCCACGTCGTTGTCGGCCAGCAGCGCGTCGAACAGCGGCTCCATGGCCGGGTCTTTGGGCTCGTGGTGCAGCACCCCGGGGATCGCCGACGAGAACGACGCTGCGTCAACGACGTTGACGTCGCGGTCCGGGTTGTCGCCGCCGATCACGATCGGGGTCACCACCCGCGGGTCGATGAACGCGGCCGTCTGCCACATACGTGTCGCCATCTGCGGGCCCAGGCCGATCGACAGGTAGGGGAAGGACCGCAGCTGCAGGCCGGCCAGGCGCTGATTGCGGTAGCGCCCCGGTAGCGCCGCGAACGGTTGGCGGCGCACTCCGGCCACCACCGCGTCGAACGGAATCGCCAGATCCGACATCTTCATCGGCGCGCCGTCTTCGCGGCGGAACATCGCGTCGGCGAAAAGATCGAAGTTCAGGGCGAACACACCGGTCAGGCCGTGGCGGCGGCGCAGCCGCTCGGGCCCCAGGATGGCGCGGAACGACACCGTCTTGGCCCACTCGATGTATTCGTGGATGGGCACCGGCAGGGTGCGGCTGACGACCGAGCCCAGGATGGAGCCGAACGAGGACCCGATCAGGTAGTCGGGCACTGCCCCGGACTCCAGCAGGGCTGCCATGCCGCCGATATAGACGAAGCCGGCGCCGCCCCCACCGCCGAGGACGGTGACCAGCTTCTTGTGGCCCACCTCGGCGTCGAGCTCGGTCAGGGAGAAGTCGTTGCCGTGGCGTTCGGCCAGCAGGCGGCGCTGCTCGTCCTGCTCTGCGGCCAGCGCACCCAGCGTGTCGCGGGCGGCGACTAATGCCATCACCGGGTCGCGTTCCTCGCGCAGCGGGCCGCGCAGCGCGTCGGCCACCTTGGCCCGCCACCCTGCCAGCTCCGCGCCGACGGCGATGTCACCGCGGCCGCGGGCGCCGCCCGGGCCGGCGGCTCCGGGTTCGAAGTCGTCGAGCCGGGCGAAGTTGAGCAGATACCGCAGCCGGCGCAGCTGTTCGGCGCTCAGCACGTTGGGCCGGCGCAGCGTGTGCCGGATCAGGCGGTTTTCCATCTTCTGCAGCAGCAAGATGGTGTCGCCGGTGTCGACGACGTCGACCACTTCATCGGTGACGGCGGAGTCCGCGCTGGTCTTGGGGGTGTCTATGGGGTCCGTGGGGTCGGGCATGGCCGACCACTGCTGCGAGGGGGGAAGCTGCATAGGTGGTGGTTCCTGAGGGGTAGTCGGGCTGCCAGGGGGAGGCAGTCCCGCGTGGCGAGCCTACGCGGTCGAGGTGTCGTCACGCGGATTCGGGACACCCGCGCGCGTGCGGTAGCATTTCGACCTGCTGCCGGAGATGTTCGGCGGTGGCGGGCTGTGGCGCAGTTTGGTAGCGCACTTGACTGGGGGTCAAGTGGTCGCAGGTTCAAATCCTGTCAGCCCGACAGAGGTCAGGGGCGGTTTCCGAGGTTCGGGAGCCGCCTTTTTCCATGCCGTACCCAAACTGCGTACCCAAACCAGCCCGAACGTCTGTTCACAGGCCGAGCGCCGAACCCAAACCGTCGACCGCGGCACGGGCCGCGTCATCGCTGGTATGTCCGTACAGGTCACCCGTAATGCTGATCGACGAATGGCCCAGCAGGTCGGCCGCGGCTTTGATATGGACCCCGGACTCCAGCCACGCCACCGCCGCACTGTGCCGCAGGCTGTGAGCGCCGACGCCCTCCAGGCCGATCTTCGCCGCGGCGATCTCGACGGTGCGTAGCAAGTTCCGTGGGTCGCACATGGTCCCGAACTCGGTGGCGAACACCGCCCCCGTGTCGGTCCACTGATTGCCGGCCGCGAGCTGTTCGGCCACCTGCCGCTTGCGGTGTGCCTTGAGCTGAGTCACCAGCCCCGAGTGCAGCGGTATCCGCCGCCGGGACCGATCAGTCTTCGGTTCGGTCAGCACCAGCTCCCCATCAACCCGCGAGAGGGTGTGCCGCACGGTCATCTCACCCTTGGCCAGGTCGATGTCGCGCCACCGCAACCCGGCGACCTCACCGCGGCGCAGCCCGGTCGCCGCCATCAGCAACACCGCCAGGTAGTACCGCAGGCCCTTGGCCGCAGCGAGTAGCCGCGCCACGTCGGTCGCCGCGAGGTACACGGCCTCCTTGCGGGCCACCGCGGGACGCTTCACCTTCGCAGCCGGGTTGACCGCCGGCAGGCCGTCCCGCACCGCGACATCAAGCGCCTGGCGTAACACCGTGTACACCTGCCGCACCGTGCTATCCGACAGCTTTGCCGCCCGCAGCTCGACTATCAGCTTCTCGACATCGGACGGCTTGAGCTTGTCCAGCCGGCTGTCGCCGATGGACGTGCCCTCCAGGTGCTTGCGGGACAGTAACCCGTACAGCGCCTTTGTGGTCGCCTTGCGATCCGATGCCGCCAGCGACGACTCGCGCCACCGCTTCAGCCACGACGCCACGGTGTCGGGTGCATCCTTGGCCGGCTTGCCCTCGTCGATGCGCTGCCGGACCTTCTTCAGTTCCTTGCGGCACTCCGCATCCGTTGCGCCGTACACCGACACCGACCGCCGCTCGTCCGTCGCCGGATCGACATAGGACACCCGGCCCTCCCAGCGTCCATTGGCCCGCTGGCGGACGCTGCCCTCACCGTTGGCTCGCTTACCCATCGAGTAGCCCCGCTTCCCTTGCCTTGGCGACGTACCGCGCTGCACTGCGCTCCGAGCAGTCGAATTCGACGGCCACAGCATCAAGCCGGGGCGCCTCAGCATCCCGATATACCGCTGCCACGCGCTCAAGAAATTGCCGGGTGATCTTCCGCCGCGACCCGCTCACGGCCCGCCGGCGTGATCTCTGCGTTTCGACCGCCAGCGGGAATGCTGTCGTCCAGCCGGTGTCACCGTTGCGGTCAAAGCCCAGGTTGACGCAGACCTGTTCAACCAGATCCTCCAGCACCCCCGCCAGTGTTTTGAGGTGCTTGACCCGAACCTGCGCGCCCGCTTCCGACTTGCCGATCAGCTCAACTTTGGAGCACACGGGGGTTCCGTTCCACACTTGGATCTCCAACCGCAGCAACGGTTCTAACCCGCCGCCCGGGTGGCTCACGGTCACAACTTTCGGCATCCCATGTTCGCCGACCGGGACGATCGGATCGCTCGGGTCGAAGCTGAGTTCCCAGGGGCCCCACCAGAGGGTCTGACTTGCCATACCTCGCCTCACTGCCACAAAAGATTGTCACTGTCACCCCGGATTGTGGCAGTGACTGTGTCAGTGTGTCAATAGGCGCCAGGGAGCACCAGCGAACAGCCTGGCGGTCTTTGAAAACTCCACAGTGATTGAAATGCCTTGCAGCACAACACAGTCCGCAGAGGAGGTGAACATGCAAACACGGCACCTCATCCCCATCGAGGGCGCACAGCAGGAACTTGGCGGCATCGGCAGGACCACGTTGTACCGACTCATCAAAGAGGGACACCTGATCCGAGCAAACATCGGTCGCCGCTCATTCATCACTGGCGAGAGCCTCGCGGCTTACGTCACCAGCATCACGGAGGAATAGATGACAGAAGAAGAAGAAAGCCGCCCCGGCGGCGACACCGAGGCGGCTCTGAAGTCCTTGGCTGGGGACTACTGCCACAGTACCGCAACACCAGTCGAACAGGCATGGTACGCAACGCCGATCCCGATGGCAGCCCGTGAAATCGGCGACCAGCGATACCACAGCGCACCCGTCGGCCTGGCCGCCCGGACCTTCCGCGAGGGCTTCGCCCGCGGCGGGTGTGACGCCCTACGCCGTGTGTGGCCCATCCTCCCGGCCGATCTGCGCGGCCAGGTCGCCGTCATCGCAGCCGACTACGCGGAGGTTGGCGAGTGACGGACTACTACGCCGAGCTGCCATTGCCCGACGAACCGCCCGACGAAACGGGATGCATCCCACATAGGGGTACGGTTGCAACCCAACGCCCTGACCTGCATGTTTGCAACGGTGCATCCGGGGTGCATCCCGAGGCCAAGGCGATCCGAAATCCCGACTGCGGATACGCCAACATCAGCGCGCTACTCGACGGCGGCATACCTGAACCGCCCGTACCCGAGGTCTGCAAACGCACCGATGGGATCGGGCTGTTCTACCGCGGCCAGTACAACGTCGTCTTCGGCGATCCCGAGAGCGGCAAGACACTGCTCTGCGACTACGCCACCGTGGAAGAACTGCGAGCCGGTGGCAAGGTGCTGCGGCTCGACCTGGACCACAACGGCCCTGAAGCGACAGTGAATCGGCAACTCACGTTCGGCGCCGATGAATCTGCACTCCGTGATCCCGACCGGTTCCTCTACGTGCAACCCGTTGACCGCGCCCAGGCAATCGCCGTCGTCGCGGACATGGCGGACTGGAAACCCACGCTGGTGATCGTCGACAGCGTTGGCGAACTGCTACCCCTATTCGGGGCCGGCAGCAACTCGGCCGACGAGTTCACCGACGTGCATTCACGAGTCATCAAGCCGCTCACTCTGACCGGTGCCGCCGTCGTCGGCGTCGACCACCTCGCCAAGGGTGCCGACTCCCGAGCCTTCGGTCCTACTGGCACCGCGGCAAAAAAACGCGCCATCGGCGGCACCAGCATCCGCGTCAAGGTCGACAGCGCGTTCACGCCGGACAAAGGCGGCTCAGCCTTCCTGACGATCCACAAAGACCGCCACGGTGGCCTGCGTCGCAACTCACCATCAGGCGACCGTGAGCCGCTCGCCGGGAAGTTCGTCATCGTCGGCACCGTCATCAACATCGCGGCCCCGATGCGCGACGACCGCAATCCCGATGAGGCCGCAGACCCCGACGACGTGGCAGCAATTGCCGAACTCGACCCGCCGCCAACTTCGGCACGGGACGCCCGTGAACGCCTCAAATGGCGCGATGACCGGACCCGCAAGGCATTCCGGGCATGGAAGGGACAGGACGCGTGAGCCGAATCCGCCAATATCTCGCTGGCCTCGACGGTGCCCATATCCCCGGCGGTTGCGACGACTGCAACGCCTACCAGACCGTCGATGCCACCCAAGCTCCACTGTTCGTGCTCCAGGTCCACCACGACGCAACCTGCCCGTGGTTCAACGAATATCGAAAGGAACACCCGTGAGTAACAACAACACCGAACCCGTCGACGGGACGGTCTACGTCACCGATGCCCGACCCGAAGAAGGGATCGCGTACATCACTGTCGCCGGCCCCAACGAAGACCGGCCGCTGATCATCATGTTCGACCGCGAAGACCTCGACGCCCTCAACCGGGCACGCAAGGAACTCAAGCGCCAGACACCAGAACCCGACCCCGGTGCGGTCCTGCGAATCCTCAACGAGGCCAGTCGTCTCGACAGCTTCGTGCACGACCGCGTGGAGTACCGCTACAACCCGCTGGAGGGCAAGTGGCTGGCATGGGGCCGCGTCGATGTCGACGAGGTGTGGTGAACCATGCCACTCAGCCCCGAAGAACAGCGCGACATGGATGGCGTCCACAGCGCCATCACCCTCGCCACCGCCTACCTGGACCGCGACATGAACACCGTCCAGGCCATCCTTCAGATGTACCGGCACGACGGCGTGCCGCTCATTACCGGGTTGGCCGCCGCATTCGATTCACTGATCCGGTCAGCCCCGGGTGATCCCCACGAAATCCTGCAGCTCCTCCGCGGCGTAGCGCTCCAGACCGAGGCCGGTGGTGGACGATGACCCTGCGCCCCTGCATCCGCTGCGGCGAACCCACGCCGCGCACGCACTGCGATGAGCACCGCCCGAAGCCGCCACCCAAGTCGCCCCGCGACTACGGCTACGACGCGGCGTGGGATCGGTTGAGCCGTCGCGCTCGTCGGCTCCAGCCGTGGTGCTCGGACTGCGGCGCTGTCGATGACCTCACCGCCGACCACCGACCCGAAGCCTGGGAAGCCAAGGCCGCTGGCCGGTCGATCACCCTGGCGATGGTCGACGTGCTGTGCCGGTCGTGCAACACGCGCCGAGGCGCAGCACGCGGCAACGCTCTGACTAGGGGAGATGCCCCGAGGGGGGCCACAGAGGCACTCGCGCCCAAGGCAGAATCTGAGTTACTCTCCGCGACGCTGCTCCCGGTGAAGGGCGATCTCCTGGAGCACATCGATGGGAAGAATATCCGTCTTGGCGAAGTAGGACAGCATGACAATCTCGGCTGCAAGCAGCATGTCGCTGAGGCCGCTGATCACGTCGTCGTCGGAAACATTGTGGCCGAGGATGCTTCGGAGCGAGGTCACGTCCATTTTCCCGCCCGGATCGCGGGTGAGGTACGTGGTGAGCAGCGCGGTCCCGCGGTCGAGTCGAGCGTCCAGGGCGTCTCTATCCATGATCGAAGTCTGTCATGAGGGCGGGGCCCAAGGGCACCGTTGATGTTGCCTCATTAGACCTGGCCGGATATCCAGCCAGCCGGGCGAAACGCCGCGAGCGGTTCGTCACCGACTACTTGATCACCCCGCGTGGGGTCGGGGCCAAGGAGCCGTTCAAGCTGCGCCCGTTCCAGCGGGAGATCATTACGGGTGCGTTTGGCCCCGGTATCCGCACCGCCCTGGTGAGCTTGCCGAGGGCCAACGGAAAAACCATGTTGGCGGCCGCGCTGGGCCTGGCCGAGCTATTCGTTGGGGATGCGTCGGCCGAGGTGCTGGTCGTCGCCAGCGACCAGCGGCAGAGTGCCATCACGCTGAAGTACGCCAAGCGGATGGTGGAACTCAACCCGGAGCTGGGCGAGCGGGTCCAGGTCTACGCCGACCGGCTGTACTTGCCCGAAAACGACGCCACGCTGCTGCCACTACCGGCCGAACCCGGTGCCCTGCACGGTCACGACCCGAGCCTGCTGATCGTGGATGAGCTGCACGTCGTCACAGAGGCAGTCTGGGAAGCCGTCACCAGCGTGACCGGCAAGCGACCCGAGAGCCTGACCTTGGCGATCTCGACGCCGGCCAGCTCGCCCGACAGCATCATGTGGCGGCTCGTGGAGCACGGCCGCGCTGGTACCGACAAGACGTTCTACTTCCGTGAGTACGCCGCCCCGGACGGGTGTGCCGTCGACGACCGCAAGGCCTGGCGGATCGGGAACCCGGCGCTGGCCTGCCGTGACCCGTTCCTGTCCGAGGATGGCCTGGAAGCCGCCCGTAAGACGATCCGCGAACCGGTGTTCCGCCAGCTGCGTCTCGGTCAGTGGGTGACCGGTGTGGAGTCGTGGCTGCCGTGGGGAGCTTGGACGGACTGCGCTGTTGACCGCCGGGTGTCGCCGGGGGAGCGGGTGGTGCTGGCGTTCGACGGTTCGGCATCGGGAGACTCCACGGCCCTGGTCGGCTGCACCCTGGACGGGCATCTGTGGGTCGAGGGCCTGTGGGAGAACCCCGGTGACCCACGCTGGCGTGTACCCCGTGAGGACGTTTCCCATGCGGTTGACGTCGCGTTCGACCGCTACTCCGTTGCTGAGCTGGCGTGCGACCCGTGGGGGTGGCGATCTGAGATCGAATCCTGGGCGCAGCGACATGGGGAGAAGCGGGTGCTGGAGTGGAATACCGGTGCGGCGCAACGGATGGCCCCGGCCACTGATCGACTGTTCCAGGCGGTGACGACACGCGCTGTGACCCACGATGGCGACGAACGCTTGGCCGCTCACATTGCCCACTGCGTAGCCAAGCGCACGCCGATGGGTGACCTCGTATCGAAGGATAAGCGGGGCTCGCCTCGCAAGATCGACGCCGCGGTGGCGGCCATCGTCGCGTTCGACCGTGCCGCCTGGCACCAAACCCGAAACCGCAAGAGAACAAGGAGTTTTGCCTCATGACCGATCAACTGACTTACCTTCTCCAGAAGCTCGACGCGCCCGCCGCCCGCTACGCCCTGCTGGACCGGTACTACGCCGCCGAGCAACCGTTGGCGTTCTTGAGCCCCGAGGCGAAAACCGCCCTCGGCCAACGGTTCGGCCGCATGGCATCGAACATCCCGCGCTTGGCCGTCGAAGCCCTCGCCGAGCGGCTGCGGATCACCGGCTTCATCGGAGACGACGTGGTGTGGGCCGACTGGCTGCGTAACGACCTCGATCAACAGGCTGGTATCGCCCACCGCGAGGCCCTGCTCCTCGGCGACTCGTACGCGATCTGCTGGGCTGATCAGCTCGGCCGGCCCCTGGTGAGCATCGAGAGCGCTAAGCAAGTGGCAGTGCAGCGCGATCCGGCGACCCGCCAGGTACTCGCCGCGGTCAAGCGCTGGACGACCGCGAAGACCACCGAAGCCGTGTTCTATGAGCCGAATCGGATCACCCGGCTACGGGCCAATTCGACGGGCGCCACCACTGCCGGATTCGCCACAGTGGAGGTGATTGACAACCCGCTCGGCGTCGTGCCGGTGGTGCCGATCCACAACGGTGACCGCATCTGGGCGGAACGGCAGTTCACTGATATGCCGCGCGACTTCGGGCACTCTGAGATCGAGGATCTGATGCCCCTGGTCGACGGGCTGAATAAATCCCTGGCCGACATGATGGTCACCAGCGAGTACGTCGGCCGACCCCGCCGCTGGGCCACGGGTATCGAACTGACCGAGGAGCCGGTCCTCGACGACGAGGGCAACGACACCGGGGAAACGGTGGAGGTGAATCCGTTGCCTGAGTCGCATCGAATGATGATCTCCGAGTCTCCCGACTCGAAGTTCGGCCAGCTCCAGGCCGCCGACCTGGCGGGCTACGAGGCCAGCGTGCGCGTGATGCTCGGCCAGATCATGGCGGTCAGCACCTTGCCGGCGCACTACGTCGGCGTGTTCACCGACAACCCCGCCAGCGCCGACGCCCTACGTGCCGCCGAGGCATCCCTGACCGCCCGCGCCGAGGCCCGCCAAGCCACATTCGGCAGGGCGTGGGAACAGGTCGCTCGACTGATGATCGCCGTCAGAGACGGGGCCGACCCGCAACAGATCGACGTGCAGGTGCAGTGGGCCGACGCCGCCACCCGCTCGGTCGCCCAGGAAGCCGACGCGGTGGTCAAGCTCTACCAGTCCGGGCTGCTCCCGGCGTCGACCGCACTGGCCAAGCTCGGTTACTCCGATGATGAGATCGCCGCGATCAGGGTGGCCCGCCGCGCCGAGGCACTCGACTCCGCTGGCATCAACGTGGCGAGGCCCGCATGACTGTACTGATCCGCGAATACCAAGCCGCACAGCAGCATCTGGCGGTCGCCACCCGCAACCACAGCCTCGGCTTGTGGACCGCGCACACTGATGGCGACATCGAGGAGGATCTGGCCGGCGATCTGATCGCCCAGGTGATCAACGTCGGCATCGCCAAGGCGGTTACTCTGGCTGATGAGTGGCTGGCGCGGCAGATCGAACACGCCACCAGGCAGCCGACCCCGACCATCGGGATCACCCCGAAGGATCACTTCCCGCGGTTACGCAAGGCGATGCGGACCATCTTCCGGCGGCACCGCGAGCAGCCAGACGCCGAGACGAACAGGCCAGACATGCAGATCGGCCGCACCGCACACTCTGAGCCGCTAGAGGCCGGCCAGCGCGCCACCACCGAGGCGATGACCAAACATCCGTTAGTTCAGGGATGGATCCGGGAGTTTGACGCTGACCCCTGCCAGCTCTGCACTTGGTGGGCCCGCGACGGGCGGATCTGGCCTGCCGATCACCCGATGCCAACACACAAGGGGTGCAATTGTTCCCAGCGCATTGTCGTTGCGGAGCGCATCAAAGAAACGTCATACACCCGCCGCCTGCACCGAGAGCAGGCCCTGGACGGCACCCGCTTCCCAAGAGAAGGAGAACAGTAATGGCCGACGAAACCACCGGCGAGATTACCCAGGTCGACACCGAGGTTCAATCCGAACCTGACATCGAAGCCATGGACACCGAGTCCACAACCGCGGATGAACCGTCAAGTGACGAAACCGAACCCGATGTGTTCGATCGTGACTACGTTCACCAGCTACGCCAGGAGAACGGCAAATGGCGACAGCGTGCCCAACGCGCTGACGAGCTGGCCCACCGACTGCACACCGCCCTCGTCGCGGCCACTGGTCGGCTCGCTGACCCGAGTGACCTTCCGTTCGAAGCCGAGCACCTGGACGACCCCGAGGCGCTCACCGCCGCCATCGACGTCCTGGTAGCCGGGAAGCCGCACCTGGCGTCCCGCCGGCCATCCGGCAACATCGGTCAAGGTGCCTTGTCGGAGAGTCCCGCTACCGTCGATCTCGCTGCGATCCTGCGCGGCAAAGCCGGATGAAAGGAAAACGCCAGATGTCGGCAAAGGAAGAGAAACACCTCACCGCTGAGGCCCTGTACAAAGCCATACGGGCCGAGGCGGAAGCGGTCAGCCAGTACTCGAATACGGGGGGAAAGGTGAGTGCGCTCGAAACCTTGGCACGTGCCTACTCGCTGGTAGCCGAGACGCCGGCACCGGACCCTAACGCGCCGCGGGGACGTATGGCGGGTGCTTAATACCCCCATAGGGTATGCTGAAGGGGTCGGATTTGAGATCCGGCCCCTTCACTGTCCTGGCGACACGGGTATCCGAATCCCCTTCGTAAGTCAGGAATTTTCTCATGGCTCTTGGTGCCGGCGATATCGCCGAACTGTTGAATGACCAAGTTGCATCACTGTTGGTGCAGCCCCTTGAAGCACAAAGCGTCGTGCTGTCCAGCGGTGTCCGCCTGTTCGACTCCGCTGGCGTGCTGCGCATCCCGAAACTGACCGGCAGTTCCGCCGTCGGCTACGTGGCAGAGAACGCCGAGATCCCGTCGACGCACTCAACCAGCTTCGATGAGGTCGTGCTGATGCCCACCGATCGCAAGTCGATCAAGGTTATCGAGCGGTTCTCGCGCGAGTCGGTGCGTCAATCGGTGATCGGCCTCGACGCGGTCCTGAAGGCCCGTCTGGTCAAGGTCGTTGGCGACCAGCTCGACGCCGAGCTGTTGGCCGGCACCGGCGCCTCTGATGGCATCACCGGCATCATCAACCAAAGCGATGTGACCACCGGTGACTTCGATCCCAGCGACCCCGATTCGCTGCTCGACGCCATCGGCACGCTCAACGCCAAGGAAGTCACCCCGAACCGGTGGTTCGTCAACGGTTCCGACTTCGTGACGCTCCGCAAGGTCAAGGACAAGCAGGACCGCTACATCCTGGAGTCCGACATCACCAAGGACGCCACCTACCGTCTGTTCGGCATCCCCGTGACCGTCACCAACAAGTTGTCCGAGGGCACCGCGATCTTGGCCGACACGTCGAACATCGCCGTGGTCCGCGACACAGCCCCGTCGATCACGGTGCTGTCCGAGCGCTACGCCGAATACGACCAGCTCGGTCTGCGCGTCACCACCCGCTACGACCTCGGCCTGCTTCACCCCGAGGCGGTTGCGGTCCTTGAAACCACCAGCTCCTGATGCTCGACTACGAGCCGCAGGAAGCCGTAGAGCTGCTCCAGGGCGGTGACCGCGACACTTGCACTGCCGTGGTCACCGTTATGGCGCGGGCGTACACGCGCGGCAACGGCTTCAATGTCACCGGTGAACCCAACGAGGAGATCACGGCAGTGATCATCACCGCAGCTACGCGCCTGGCGGCCAATACCGCCGGATTCCCGATCGACCAAACCGCTGGGGAGTTCAGTCAATCCCTGCGCGGTGCGTTCGGCGGCTGGACCCTGGCCGAGCAGTTCGTCCTCAACCGGTACCGGGTGCGGGCGCAGTAAATCCGGCGGTTCCGGTTCCCTACACCTATTACGGGAACCGGGGAACCGGGCGGGCCGGGGTGTCAAACCGACCAGAGCACTCGGCAAGGACGCGCCACGATGCGGGCACCTTTCCCCGCGAGCGCGTACCTGCACCCGGCCCGCGTACCCAAACGCGTACCCAAACCAGCCCCAAAATCCGCCGATATTCGCCGATGTTCGCCAGCGTGCTCTGACGTTGTAATCGGTTGGTGGGCAACAGGATAGGGCACATCCGCGAACATCGGCGAACACGCCTGGGATGACTGGGGGTCAAGTGGTCGCAGGTTCAAATCCTGTCAGCCCGACTTAGAGAAATGGACCTTGAGCTGCGATAATGCGGAAATTTCTTCGGCATGCGCACCCGAGATGACGACCGCTCTGGGGCTATGCGGCTGCTGGCGACGTGCTCGATGGGCTGGTGCTCGGGAGTTTTGAGCGGTTGGACCGCAATCATGCACGCTGTGCGCGCCTGTGCACGTTATGCGGCACGGCCGGGGGCTGTCTTCGTACCGAAATTGACCGCTGGTCAAGTGGGGTGGGGTGGTACTCAAGTCCCATCAGCGTCGTGTGCGGTCGGGGAACCAGTCCTAGGTTGTCCATGGCAGAAGCGGTTAGTTCCCGCCGAGCGCCCTGCTCGCCAACGCTGCCGCCGCGGGACTGACGATGTCCCGCCGCGCCCAGGTGACGGGCTGATCGGTCACGTTGATCAGAACGTCGCAGACAGGGAGTTGGCGCACCGCGGATTCCGAAACAGACCTACTGTCGGAGTAGCGCCAGCCGAGTTCGGCCAGTAACGCAGCTATCTTGTCGTACGGCAGACCGGCCCCGGTCGAAGCCGCTGCGAACGCCAGGACAAGCAGGCTGGCCTGCGCCTCAAATTTCTCATCGGACTTGAGTATCAGCCGACTGGCCAGATACTCCCACAGTCGGTGAGCGTCACGTTGGGCCGCCACACCTGCCTTGGTCAGCAACAGCGTGCCCTTGTGTTTGCGCAGCAGTCCTAGTGACTGCACGCCTTCGCGGAACCGCAGCAATGGGTAGCATTGGACCTCGCGGTTGTGCTTACCGATCCAATCATTCATTGTGGGAACGACTTTCGCGGCCTTCTCGACGTCAGCCGGTTTGAGGTATCCGGCGGTCGTTAGTGGAATGCCACCATCCTTGGCCCGGTCCAGGAACCACTGGTACGCCCGCAGGTTGGCGGCAACAGTGGCAGAGTTCAGCGGTCGCGAACCGGGCAGCGTGAGCGCCGCCTTCGTCAGGTCGCCGCCGTAGGGCGTGTACGTGAGCCGATGAACCAGGTCGACCAGGTCTGCGTCGATGCCTGCCTCGCGTAGCACGAAGTACGCGTCACCGAACGCTTTGTTGATCCGTTCCAGATCGAACAGCGCGGGGTCGGGGACCACCTCGGCGAGGCTGTCGGCGTCGACCAGGTGCCCGCAGTCCTCCGGTGGCGCGGCGCGCTCACCATCGACGACGAGGGCTGCAGGGCAGTCAGTCTCGGCGGGAAGCACCTCTTCGAGGCGCAGCGTCAACTCCCAGTTGTCGCCGTAGTCGTAAAGGTAGTGCAGGACGTCGCCGGGCTCACCGAGGGTTTCGTCGAGTCGTACCTTGGCGGCGGGCAAACCGTCGTCGTCTTCGGGCCATTCCTTGTTGTCGACGTCGTACGCGCAGAGGAACAGCTGGCTGTGGCGGTCGAAGGCGCCGCCGCCGAGTGAGAAGCGATGTAAGTGCGAGTCGGTCCAGTCGAACGCCACCTGCAGGACCTGATGCAGCAGGTCCAGCGTCAGGTTCGAGCGCAGGTCCAGCCGTCGCCAGATCGTCGGATCGCTGTCGTCGAGGTGCACCCGGACCCGGTAGACGACGATTTCAGGCCGTCGCGCACGACGCAGATCGGGGCGAGCTGCCGGTGTCGATACCAATCGCAGGTACGGGCGAGCGCTCATGCGGCCCACCTTAGGGTGTCGGTATGCCGTTGTCGGAGGGGACGCTGCTCGCCGCGGCCGGTGATCGGAGCTTTGCCCGCGGCGAAGACTACGTCCGCTACGTCCGAGGTCTCCGGATCACCGCCGAGAAAGCGTATGCCTCGGTGCAGGCCAAGCGGGTCTACACCGTGGAGCTGGACTGGTCCGGTCTGCAACCCGATGGATCCTGCACGTGCCCGCACCATGCCGACGGCAACTTCTGCAAGCACCTCGTGGCGGTCGGGCTCGCCGCGATCGACGGCGGCGCCGTCGGCGACGTCATTGAGGCGGCATCGGCGCTGGAAGCGACCGTGCAGGCAATGGACGTCGACGAGCTTCGCGAAATGGTGTTGATCCTCGCTGAGCGGGACGGCGAAGTGCGCCGGATGCTAGAGGTCCGCGCCACGGCCACATCCGGTGACGACACGACCGCAAAAGCCGAGTTCGAAACCTATGTGCGAAACGCCCTGGAATTCCGCGGATTCGTCGACTATCGCGAGTCCTACGCGGTCGCCCAGGAGGCCAGTGAAGTACTCGACGAGCTGGAGAACCATCTGAACTCAGGGTCCGCCGAAATCGTGCGACCGGCCCTGCTGCGGGCCTTGACCCTGCTGCGCACGATCACCGAGCAGGCCGACGACTCATCGGGGGCGATCGGCAGTGAATGCGAGCGGGCTGCCGAGCTGTACGCGCAAGCATGCCGACTGGGTGAGCCAGACCCGGCTGAACTCGCCGGGTGGCTGGCCAGTTTCCGTGCCACCTCTCCGGGATGGCCAACGCTGGTGCTCGCGGATTTCGTCGATGTGTTCGACGAGGATGCGCTCGCGACCTACCGCGCCGCGGTCGCGGACTTGGACCGTCAGCACGCGGGTCGCGACCACTGGAGCCGGTTTGAGGTCGACGCCATGCTGCTGGAGCTCGCCGATTACGACGGCGACGTCGACCGGGCCGTCGAATTGCTGAACGAACGAGAGCACCCGCAGTACGGCGCGATCATCGCCCGCTTGAGGGAGGCTGGCCGCGACGACGAGGCGGTGGATTGGATCGATCGCGCGGTCGCCGAAGGCCGAATCAGCGATCAAGGCGGCGGTAATGCCTATTGGCTAAGCCCGTCTGCCGTCGCCGAGACGTACCGGGAACTGGGCCGCATCGACGATGCGATCGCTGTTCTGCGTGCGGATTTCGTCCGGCAGCCGGCGGTTGGTGCCTTTCGGGCGCTGCTGGACTGCGCCGCTACGATCGATCGCGCCGATACCGAACGCGCCTGGGCGTTCGACCACGCGCGCGGATTGGCCGGTGGCCCCGGCGCCGGGTCGGTCCTGGTGCAGCTTTCGCTGAGCGAGGGAGACGTGGACGCTGCCTGGGAGGCGGCCGACCGCTATGGTGCCGGCTGGGCGTGGCAGGAACTTGCTACCCACGGGGCGGAGGTGCGGCCGGTAGCCGCTGCAGACCTGTACCGGCCACAGCTTGAGAACGACCTGCAGCGCCCCAACACCAGGCTCTACCCGGTCATTGCCGCGATGCTGTCAACGATGTCCGAACTGTATGAAAGAGGCGGCCGCAGTGCTGATTTCGCCGTGTATATCGCCAAGATCCGGCACGACTACCGCAGACGCCCGTCGCTGATGAAGGCGCTGCAAGCAAAGGGACTCTGAGCTGTCGCCGCCTGGGTCGGCGCATCGCTGATCCGGGACCGCCCTTCTTGTTGGCGTACTTGCGCCGAGCCAGACTCCGGCGGGCACTAAAGGCTCAGTACGACGCGAGACCCGTCTGGGCGCTTCACCGCGACCTCCAGCTCGCCGCCGGTGGCCTCGACGTACTTACGGAGGGTATCGACCCGGCTGGTGCCCAGTTTGCCGTGCTCCATTTGGGAAACGCGGTTCTGCCCGACGCCGATGGCTGCCGCGAGAGAAGTCTGGGTGTAGCCAGCATCTTCGCGCAGCTCGCGAAGACGGTACTGTGCAACCTCGCGGTCCATCTCGTCCTTGATTGCATCGATGCGGGCACGGTTGCCCGGACGGCGGCGTCGAAGATCATCGAGCGTGGTCATCGTCTCTTTCCCTTTCTTGTTTTCGGCTTGGCGGCTTTGGCGGCTTTGGCGGCGTCAGCCTGCTTGATCTTCTCTTGGTGTTCGCTGAATAGGCGGTCGGCGACAGGGATGTTCGTCGCGTACCACTTCGTCCAATTCCCTGCTTTGTCCCCGGCGATGAGCATGATCGCCCGGGACTGGATGTCGAAGGCGAAGAGCACTCGGATGTGAGCTCCACCCTTGGTGGTGCGAGGTCGGAGTTCTTTCATGTTCGGGTGCGCTGATCCTTCGAGGGTGTCCACGAATGGCCGGCGCGTGACTGGTCCATGTTCCTCTAACTGCTCCAGAGCCGCGATCAGGTTGTCGTATTCCTCGTCATCGAGGGTGTCGATCCATGCCTCGATGAGGGTCAGGTCAACCTCCCACTTCCGCACACTCAAAATTTTATCATCTGTAACTGATATCAGCTAGAGATGATTCGAGCGGGCTGTGGGCGGGTCGTCGTCGCTGGGACCACTCAGGGACCACACGTCATGCCTCATGCTGAACGACCTGCGTGTCCGTGAACGTCACACACCACGCCCTGGCAGCGAGAACCGTCAGCGACCTGGGGAAACGCGCTACCGCTACTTCCTGGGGGTCAAGTGGTCGCAGGTTCAAATCCTGTCAGCCCGACAGAGAAAACCCCTTCTGACCAGTCTCGGAAGGGGTTTTTGCTTGTCTGGGTGACGTGCCGTATCTGGGCGTGTTGACACGGGTCGACGCTCAACGTCTTTTATCCGCCGCACTTCACCGCGATGGCGCGAAATCCCGTCGTACGTGAAGTTGTTGGTGGGCCGCTGTCGCGGGAATGCTGCCAATCCGCCGTGTGAAGGGTAAGTCCCCTGGCGTGGTGGGGTTTCGGGACCGGGGTTGAGCTGGGCGGACACGTTCGGGGTGTGTCGTTGCCGGTGTTGGGGTGGGCCATCGCGTAGTGGTCAGTGAGTTACCGACC
>Ga0182738_1001016_pt1 | contig 36720 bp, 35 predicted proteins | sample eDN5th30CBELigMG_FD_128876 | JGI IMG/M metagenome (GOLD analysis project Ga0182738, IMG submission 128876) | Enriched Miracle-Growth compost microbial communities from Emeryville, California, USA - eDNA 5th pass 30_C BE-Lig MG (version 2)... ...
AGCCAGAACAGCGCGATCGGCGCGGCCTTGCCGCCCGCGCCCGCAAGCTTCTTTCGCGCCGCGACGACGGCATCGCGCACCGGCAGAGCAAGCGGCACGATCCGATCCTCGACCAGCGCAGCCAGCGGCCCCGTCTGCGTCGAGGCAAAGGCATTGAGCCGCGTCGGATGGACCTTGAGCACGTCCGAGGCGGCATAGACCTCGTCGAGCATCACCGCGATCACGCCCAGGGCCTTGGCGTTCCGCCGGACCCATGGATCGGCCGCGACCCGCACGGCGGCGAGCAGGTTGCCCGGTCCGTCGGGCGAGGTGAGCGCGGGATTGCGCATCGCCGCGGTCACGATCACCGGGATGTCGAGATCGAGCAGCAGGTCGAGCAGGAAGCTCGTCTCCTCGAGCGTGTCGGTGCCCTGCGTGACGACGATGCCGTCGGCCTCGAGACCGCGGATTTTCGCCACGAGCGCATGGATCTGATCGAACGACAACGAGTGGCTGCCGACCCGCGACACGGTCTCGGCGCCGATTTCGGCGACCTCCTTCAGCAGCGGGACGGCGGCGACGAGGTCGTCCGCGCCGAGCCCCATCTGCATGGCGCCGGTCGAATCGGGACGGGTGGCGATGGTGCCGCCCAAGGCGAGGACATGGATACGCGGCTTGCTCATCATTTCAGCTTCAGCGAGTTGAAGAAACGGTTGGCCTCGGGACCGTCGACGCCCGGACCGAGGAAGGCGAGGGACACGAAGCGCCGCTCCTTCAGGAGCGAGAGCAGGCGCAGCATCGAGCCGGCCCGCACGGTGCCGATCGATTCGACCGAGGCGCCGGCGTCAATCTCGCGCCATTCTGTGCGATCCCATTGGCGGCTTGCGAGCCGCGATGCCCGGCCATCGAGCGCCGCCTGCAGCACGCGCCGCGGCTGGGTGACATCGACGTCGGTCGGGTAGAGCGCCGTCTGGGCGACGTAGGAAAAGCCGCCGCTTTCGAGGCTGTACGAATGCAACGCGAAGGCCGTGCCGCGCGCGGAAGAATCGCTGATGACACGATGATCCGGTACGCCCGGCATCTCGACGGTGAAGGCATTCTCCTCCACCCGCACAGCGTACCACTTGGACGGGATCTCGAGCTTGCCCTGCGCACGGGCGCCGCCCGCCAGGGCGAGCATCGGCGTGGCCATCAGGAGTCTTCTGCTGGTTGCGCGCCACTCCAGTGGCGCGTCCTTGCCCGGATCGACGGAAGAACGCGCCACTGGAGTGGCGCGCAACCAGCGAAAGAGTCCGATCATACTTCGGCCCGCCGCAGACCGAACTTCTCGCGGGCCTGTTCCGGCGTGTAGTAGCCGCGGGCGATATCGCGCGCCACCGACTCGGGCTTGCGCCTGGCGGGATCGCCGAAACCACCGCCGCCTGGTGTTTGAACCCGGACCACATCGCCGACGCCGATCTCGATGTCCTGATCCTTGGAAAGATGCGGCGGCTTGTAGGTCCTGTTGCCCTGCGTCACGACCACCGTGTTGACACCACCCGCCTCGCCGCCCAGCGCGCCCTGCGGCCCGGTGCGGCCGTGATCCATCACCATCGACACCCGTGCCTCGCCGCGACGCAGCCTGATGGCGTAGTTGATGCCGAAGCCGCCGCGGAACTCGCCGGCGCCGCCCGAACCCTCGCGCAGGGAGAACTCCTCGAACAGGATCGGATAGAACTGCTCCAGCACCTCGACCGGCGGCATCTTGGAGATGCCGATGGTCGAGCAGCCGTTGCTGAGGCCGTCGCCGCCCTGGAAGCCGCCGTAGCCGCCGCCGGTGAAGAGATACATGATGTAGTTGCGCTTGCGCTCCGGGTCGTAGCCGCCGACGCCGAGATTGCCCGAGGTGCCGGCGGGTGCGGCGAACAGCAGGTCCGGAATCGCCTTGGTGAGCGCCGCGAACACCGCCTCGGCAATGCGCTGGCTCACCTCGGCGGCACAACCAGACACCGGCCTCGGATACTTCGCATACAGGAAAGTACCTTCGGGCTCGATGATGTGCAGCGGCTCGAAGGTGCCGCGATTGATCGGCACGTCGGGAAAGATGTGCTTCATGGCGAGATAGATCGCCGACTTGGTCGTGGCGATGACGCTGTTCATCGGCCCGCGGCAAGGCGGGCTCGATCCCGTCATGTCGAAGGTGAGGTCCTCGCCCTTCTTGGTGATCTTCATCCTGATCGTGAGCGGCGCATCGACCACGCCGTCGCTGTCGACCTGGGACGTGCCCTCGTACACGCCGTCGGGAATATCGGCGATCTTCGCCCGCATCTGCCGCTCGGCGCGGTGGCGCATCTCGGCGATCGCCTGCTTCACCACGCCCGCGCCGTAGCGGTCGATCAGCATGGTCAGCCGCTGCTCGCCGGTGGTGAGCGCCGCACCCTGGGCCTTGATGTCGCCGATGCGCTGGTCGGCGATGCGCATGTTGCTCATCAGGATGGCCAGGATCTCCTGATCCAGCACGCCCTTCTTCCAGAGCTTCACCGGCGGCAGGCGCAGGCCCTCCTGCTCGACCTCGGTGGCGCTGGCCGAGAAGCCGCCGGGCACCATGCCGCCGATGTCCGGCCAGTGGCCGGTATTGGCGAGCCAGGCGAACAGCTCGCCCTCGTAGAAGAACGGCTTCACGAAGCGCACGTCCATCAGATGCGTGCCGCCGAGATAGGGATCGTTGACGATGAACACGTCACCCGGATCGACCGTGCCGGCGTAGTGGCTCTTCACGCGGTCGATCACCGCGCCGGTCGAGAACTGCATGGTGCCGACGAACACCGGCAGCCCGAGCTCGCCCTGCGCGATCAACGCGCCGTCGAGCGCGTCGTAGATCCCGTCCGAGCGATCCATGCCCTCCGAGATCACCGGCGAGAAGGCCGAGCGCACGAAGGCGAGGTCCATCTCGTTGCAGACCTGGATCAGGCCGTTCTGGATGACGGTCAGCGTGACGGGATCGAGGTTCGACATGGGGCTATGACTATCACATTTCTGTCGTCCTGAGCGCAGCGAAGGACCTCACCGAACGATCAGGCACGGGCCGCGGGGCTGGCGTGAGGTCCTTCGCTGCGCTCAGGACGACAGAGTTACAGCTCCGTGTCGCCCTTCAGGAGCCGCTGGACGATCGAGCGGTTGAGGATCTCGTTGGTGCCGTCGGCGACGTTGACGATGCGCAATGAATGCCAGGCATGGTGCAGGCCGAGCTCGTTGGTGAAGCCCATGGCGCCGTGTGTCTGCATGGCGCGATCGACCGCCTTGTAGCCGACCTGCACGGAGTAGGCCTTCGTCATGGCAAGCTCCTTCACCGCCGGTGCGCCCTGGTCGAGCAGGGTGGCGACGTTGAGGCCCATCAGATGCGCGCCGTGCAGTTCCATGGCGCTCTCGGCCAACGGGAAGGTGACGCCCTGGTACTCGGCGATTGCCTTGCCGAACGCCTTGCGCTGCTGCGCATAGTCGAGCGCCTTCTCCAGCGCCCACCGGCCGTAGCCGACGGCGCGCGCCGAATTGTAGATGCGACCCAGCGAGACGCCGTACAGCGCCGCCGCGAAGCCCTGGTGGAGCTCGCCGACGAGCTGCCAGGGCTCGACCCGTACGTCCTCCAGCCGCAGCTCGGCCTCGTCGCCGCCGATATGGCCGAACAGCTTGATGATGCGCTGGACCTCGAAGCCGGGCGAGGAGGTCGGCACGAGGAAGGCCGAGATGCCGCCCTTGCGCGCCGCGGCCCGCTCCGGATCGGTGACGGCGAAGACGATGCAGTAGTCGGCGACCGGCGAGTTGGAGGTCCAGATCTTGCGACCGGTCAGGCGCCAGGCGTTCCCGTCAGGCACCGCCTTGGTCGACAGCGCCGCGGCGTCGGAGCCGGCGCCGGGCTCGCTGAGGCCGAAGCACATCGATGCCTCGCCCGCCATCATCGGCGCCAGGATCTTCTCGCGTGCCTCGTCGGTGACCTTCTCCAGCAGGCGGCTCGGCCCGAAGGCCCAGTGGCTGATGACGTAGAGCATCAGCCAGTTCTGCGGCCCGCAGAAATGGAACAGCGCCTCCCAGCCGACATAGTAGGCGAGGTGCGCGAGACCGCCGCCGCCCAGCGCCTCGGGCACGCACATATTGTAGTATCCGGCCTTGGCCGAGGCGTGCCGCACCTCGCCGATAAGACCCTTCAGGGTATCGGAGAATCGGCCGTCCTCGCGATAGAGGCGGCGGGGGTCCTCGAACAGATCGCGGTGTCTCTCGTGCCGCGGCAGCACTTCCTTGCGGGCAAAATCGATCAGCCCGTCGCGCACCGAGCGCACATCTTCCGGCAGTTCCCATGCAATCGCGGACATCAGCCCTCCCGACAATGAACCGGCATCATTCTTGCAGCAGCCAGCAGGAGGGACTACAGGTCGACGGATCGATGAACCGCGATACGAGACCATTTTCGCGCTATAGTCGACAGGAAATCACCCTACCTTTTCGATGGACCGTTCATGAACGCGCCTTTCGCTGCGGACAATCTCGACTCGATCAAATTTGCCGTGGGCCAGCCGGTGCCGCGCAATGAAGATCCCACCCTGCTGAAGGGACAGGGCCGCTACAGCGACGACGTCAACATGCCGAACCAGGCCTGGTGCGTGATGGTGCGCAGCCAGGTGGCGCACGGCATCATCAAGGGCATCGACACCGGGGAAGCACGGAAGATGCCGGGCGTGCTCGGCGTGTGGACTGGCGCCGACCTCAACGCCGCGGGCTATGGCCCGCTCAAGACCCTGATGATGGTGCCGCAGCGCGACGGCTCGCCGATGAAGACCCCGACGCGCTATTCGCTGGCCACCGACAAGGTGCGCTTCGTCGGCGACCCGGTCGCCTTCGTCGTCGCCGAGACCCAGGCGCAGGCCAAGGACGCGGCCGAGGCGATCTTCGTCGATATCGAGCCACTGCCCACCGTCACCGACGCCCGCGAGGCCGCACAGCCCGGCGCGCCGGTGGTGTTCGACGACGTCCCGGGCAATGTCTGCGCCGACTACCACTATGGCGACACGCCGAAGATCGACGAGGCCTTCGCCAGGGCCGCGCATGTCACGCGCCTGCGCCTGATCAGCAACCGAATCGTCGTCTGCGCGATGGAACCGCGCTCGGCGGTCGCCTTCTACGACAAGGAGACCGACCGCTATACCTTCCAGGCCGGCAACCAGGGCGTGTTCGGCCTCAAGAACCAGATGGCCGCGCTGCTCGGCGTCAAGCCGACGCAGGTGCGCATCCTCACCGGCAATGTCGGCGGCTCGTTCGGCATGAAGGGCTCGCCCTATCCCGAATACGCCGGCATGGTCCACGCCTCGAAGCTGCTCGGGCGGCCGGTAAAGTGGACGGACGAACGCAGCGGCAGCTTCCTCAGCGACCAGCACGGCCGCGATCACGACTTCGACGCCGAGCTCGCGCTCGACCAGGACGGCACCTTCCTTGCCGTGCGGCTGACCGGATACGCCAATCTCGGCGGCTATCTCTCGAACGTCGGCGCCGCGATGGGCGCGCTCGGCGTCACGCGCAATCTCGCCGCGATCTACCGCACGCCACTGATCTCCGTCTCGACCAAGGTGTGCTTCACGAACACCTCGCCGATCGGCGCCTATCGCGGCGCGGGCCGCCCCGAAGCCAACTACTTCATGGAGCGGCTTATCGACACTGCGGCGCGAGAGATGGGCATCGACCAGGTCGAGATGCGCAAGCGCAACCACATCAGGCCGGAAGAGATGCCCTACAAGACGGCGTCGGGCACAGTCTACGATTCCGGCGAGTTCACCGCGCTGCTCGACAAGGCGCTGAAGCTCGCCGATGTCGAGGGCTTCGCCGCGCGCAAGGAAGAGAGCAAGGCGCGCGGCAAGCTGCGCGGGCTGGGCATCGGCGACTATCTCGAGGTCACCGCGCCGCCGATGAACGAGATGGGCGGCATCCGCTTCGAGCCCAACGGCGACGTCACCATCATCACCGGCACGCTCGATTACGGCCAGGGCCACTGGTCGGCCTTCGCGCAGGTGCTGACCACCAAGCTCGGCATCCCGTTCAGGAAGATCAAGCTGATCCAGGGCGACAGCGACCTCCTGATCGCCGGCGGCGGCACCGGCGGCTCCAAGTCGATCATGGCCTCGGGTGCGGCGATCGTCGAAGCCTCGGACAAGGTCATCGACAAGGGCAAGCTGATCGCGGGCGTCGCGCTCGAAGCCTCGGCCGCCGACATCGAGTTCAACGCCGGGCGCTTCACCATCGTCGGCACCGACCGCGGCATCGGCATCATGGAGCTGGCGGAGAAGCTGCGCAGCGGCATGAAGCTGCCCGAGGGCATGCCCGACTCGCTCGACGTCAGCCACGTCCACGAGGCGGCGCCATCGGCCTATCCCAACGGCACGCACGTCTGCGAGGTCGAGATCGATCCCGACACCGGCATCGTCGACATCGTGAAGTATTCGATGGTCGGCGACTTCGGCACGGTGATCAATCCGATGCTGGTCGAGGGCCAGAGCCACGGCGGCGTGGTGCAGGGCATCGGCCAGGCGATGTTCGAGCACGTCGTCTACAGCGAGGAAGGCCAGCCACTGACCGGCAGCTTCACCGACTACGCCCTGCCGCGCGCCGACAACGTGCCGTTCTTCGCGATGGACTATCACTCGGTCCCGGCCAGGACCAACGTGCTGGGCGCCAAGGGCTGCGGCGAGGCGGGATGCGCCGGCTCCCTTCCCTCGGTGATGAACGCCATCGTCGACGCACTTGGCGGCAAGCACATCAACATGCCGGCCACGCCCGAGCGGGTATGGGAGGCGCTGCACTCGTCGTAGCTCCCCGCTCATGAAGGACGTCGCCATCCTGGGCTACGGCCCGGTTGGCGCCTTGCTGGCGAACCTGCTGGGCAAGGCCGGTCTGTCGGTCGCCGTGTACGAACGCGACACGACGATCCACGCGCTGCCGCGGGCGGTGCATTTCGATGGCGAGGTGATGCGCATCTTCCAGTCGGTCGCGCTGGCCGAGCGCATCGCCGCGGCGGCCCATCCATCCTCGCAGGGCATGCATTTCGTCAATGCCGAAGGCCGGACGCTGATGGTTCGTCGCGGCATCGACGGTCCTGGCCCGCACGGCTGGCCGAACAACTGGTATTTCCATCAGCCCGCGCTCGAGCAGATCCTGCGTGACGGCGTCAGGCGCTTCGCGAATGTCACGGTTCATCTCGGCCACGAGATCGCCGACGTCAGCGAGATCGATGCCCGCTACGTCGTCGGCTGCGACGGGGCGCGCTCGCTGGTGCGGCGCGCCATCGGCAGCCGGCAGCGCGATCTCGGTCTGCACCAGCCTTGGCTGGTCGTCGACTTGCTGTGCGACTCCGCGTCGCCGCGCGTAAGAGCCTTGCCCGACCACACCGTCCAGCTCTGCGATCCCGCGCGGCCGATGACCGTCGTCCATGTCGGCGGTGCGCGGCGGCGCTGGGAAATCATGCTCATGCCGAGCGACGACCCGGCGCGCCTCACCGAGCCGGAGATCTTCTGGCCGATGGTGGCGCGCTGGCTCGGCCCTCATGACGCCCAGCTCGAACGGGCAGCTGTCTACACCTTCCATTCGGTGGTGCAGGAGGGTTGGCGTCGGGGACACCTCCTGCTCGCCGGGGATGCCTGCCATCAGACGCCACCTTTCCTCGGCCAGGGCATGTGCTCAGGCATGCGCGACGCCAGCAATCTCGCCTGGAAGCTCGCCGCCGTGCTGCGCGGCGAGGCGCAGGACCCGCTGCTCGACACTTACGAGAGCGAGCGGCGGCCACATGTCCAGGCCTTCATCGAACTGGCCGTGAAGCTCGGCGCCGTGCTGCAGGAGACCGATCCCCTTGCCGCCGCGGCGCGCGACGCCCGCTTCGCCGCGGGCGTGCAGACCTTCGACTTCCCCCAGCCGCAGCTCGGGCCGGGGTGTCGCGAGGACGATCCGCCGCCGGTCGGGACGATTTTCCCGCAACCGCGCCTTGCCGACGGGCGCCTGATGGACGAGGCGATCGGCCAGCGCTTTGCGATCGTCGGCGAGACGGCGCTGCTGGCGCACCTGCGGCCCGACGCTGTACTCCTGCCGGGCGTTGGCGGCGACTGGCTGGCGCGGCATGGCCTGCGCGCGGCACTGCTGCGCCCGGACCGCTATGTCTGCGCCGTGAAGTAGGAGTCGTGGCCGGGGCGCGGGCCGGGGCCCGCCCGGTGAAAGATCAGGCCGGCGTGAACATCGGCAGCGGCGGGCCGCCATCGGTCGGCTTGAAGACCAGCTTTACCGGCTGCTCGCACTTCAGCGTGTCGAAATCACAGTCGACGATGTTGGTGACCATGCGCGGGCCTTCCGCAAGCGTGACGTAGGCCATGGCGTAGGGCACGGGCGCGCGGCGCATCACGCTGTAGGAATAGATCGTGCCCTTGCCCGAGGCCTCGATCCATTCGGTCCTGTCGCTGAAGCAGAATGGACAGATCGTGCGTGGATAGTGGTGCGCCTGGCCGCAGCCCGTGCACTTGCGCACCAGCAGCTTGCCCTGCGCGGCGGCGTCCCAATAGGCCTGCGTCTCCTGGCTCACCGCCGGTGCCGGCAGCTTGCGTTCCTTGCTCTCGGCCATCGGACTATTCCCTCTCCAGAATGACGGTCGAACTGCCATGGCGCAGACCGAGCGAGCCGCCCGTGCCGTGCGCGACGGCGAGATCGCAGTTCTTCACCTGCACCTTTGGATGTGCCTCGCCACGCAGCTGGCGCACGGCCTCGAGCACCTTGGTAAGGCCGCCGCGATTGCCGGGATGGTTGCTGCACAGCCCGCCGCCATCGGTATTGAACGGCAGCCTGCCGGTGCCGGCGATCAGGTTGCCGTCGGCCACGAAGGCGCCGCCCTTGCCCTTCTCGCAGAAGCCCAGATCCTCGAGCTGCATCAGCACGGTGATGGTGAAGCTGTCGTAGATCGAGGCGTACTTGATGTCGGAAGGCTTCACGCCGGCTTCGGCGAAGGCCGCCGCGCCCGAGAAGCGCGCGCCGGAATAGGTCAGGTCGACCTTGCCGCCCATCTGGGTCTTCACGAACTCGCCGGCGCCGATCACCTTCACTTTGGGCCGCTTCAGCCTGGCCGCGATCTCCGGCGCGACGACGACGATCGCACCGCCGCCGTCGGTGATGACGCAGCAGTCGAGCCGGTGCAGCGGATCGGAGATCATCGGCGAATTCACGACCTCCTCGACCGTGACCACGTCCTTCAGGAGCGCATGCGGATTGTATTGCGCATGATGCGAGGCCGCGACCTTGATCCAGGCGAGCTGCTCGGCGGTCGTGCCGAACTCGTACATGTGGCGCATCGCGCACATCGCGTACATGTTCACCACCGTCGGCCCGTAGGGGAACTCGAACGGCTCGTCCGGCGTCGGCGTGCCGCCACGGGAACGCGGCACGGTACCGGTCGCCATGCCCTCCGCGCGCGGCCGGCCGGCGAGCGTGATCAGCGCTACCTTGCACTTGCCAGCCGCGATCGCCTCGGCCGCGTGGCCGACATGGATCACATAGGACGAGCCGCCGGTATCGGTGGAATCGACATGGCGCGGCTTCAGCCCCATGTACTCGACCATGGACATCGGCCCGAGGCCGGGTGCGTCGCCGGCGCAGAAGTAGCCGTCGACATCGTCCTTGGTGAGGCCCGCATCCTCGAGCGCGCCCTTGGCCACCTGCGCGTGGATCTGGGCAAGCGAGATATCCTTCGCCAGCCGCGTCGGATGCTCGTAGATGCCGGCAATGTAGGCTTTGCCCCGGATGCTCATCGGCGGGCGATCTCCCTGGTCAATGTTGCGCTGCATCGTAGGCCAATGCGGCTCACGGAAAAGCGACTTCTTTCGTCATGAGGAACCCGGCTTAATGCGGGAAGCTCACCGGGAGAGAAGAATGGTGTTTCGCACTTTGGCGATGCTGGCTGCCGCATGCCTGATGCTCGCCGGCACGGCTCGGGCGCAGGGCAAGGTCGAGCTGCTATGGTACAGCCAGGCTGCCTTCAAGCTCATCACGCCGGGCGGCAAGGTGATCATGATCGATCCCTGGATCATGGGTGCGACCAGGATCCCGCCCGAACTGAAGGATCTCGGCAAGATCGGCAAGGTCGACCTGATCCTCGTGACGCACGGCCACGGCGACCATCTCGGCGACGCGCTGGAAATTTCGAAGACCAACAACGCGCCGATCTGGGGGCCGGCCGGCATGAACCAATGGTTGGCCACACTCGGCAAGATGCCGGCCAATCTCGTGCCGCGCATGAACAAGGGCGGCACCATCGAGCCTTTCCCGGGTGTCAGGATCACGATGACCCATGCCGAGCATTCGTCGGAGATGATCCTCAAGGACGAGCACGGCAAGAACACGAGCTATCCGGCCGGCGAGCCCGCGGGCTTCATCATCCAGCTCGAGAACGGCTTCAGGATCTGGCACATGGGCGACACCGGCGTGTTCGGCGACATGAAGTGGATTGGCGAATACTACAAGCCCGACCTGATCCTGATCCCGATCGGCGGCCACTACGTTATGGACCCCAAGGACGCCGCCTTCGCCACGAAGGAGCTGATCAAGCCCAGGATGGCCTGGCCGATGCACTATGCGTCCAATCCCTTCCTCAAGGGCACACCGGCCGAATTCAAGGCGGCGCTGGGAGACAGCAAGGTCGAGATGATCGAGGCAGAGCCCGGCGCGAAGAAGGAGTTCTGATCACGACGCGCTCGTGACCTTGAGCGGGTAGAGCAGCGGACTTGCGCGGTGGCGACGCCGAGGCCGCTCCGCTTTTCCGTGCCCACCCATCAAAATCGGACGTACGGCCCGTCGCATCACTCGGCCGCCCATGGCCGCCTCGCCTCCGTCGCGGCGGCATCGAGCGCAGTTCACCCACGATCGTGCCCAGGCCGCCGGCAGTTGCCGCAGCACCAGTTCCAGCGTCTCGTCACGTCCTGGCCCATAGCCTGTACAGGACACTGCCACAGCGCGGGGCACGCGCTCGGCATCGGATACCACTGCAACAGCGGTCCTCTATGGCCGTTATATCTGCGCAGCGAACGCGCCCGACGACCACAATGTGGCCTCATGCAGCGCGCTGCAAACAAACTTCCATCATCGAGGCAACTCCCAGGCCGCCTGGGGCATTCACTGATTTATGCCGCTCCATCAGCGGGGCTCGGCCCAAACCGGTGGCCAATGACACGAGTGTGACTTGCTAAATTGTCTGCCGCACGCGGACGCCTTCTTGCCCCGGAGTAGCCGCTCGCCATCTGGCGTCAGCATTCAAAGAAAACGGATGTCCACGAAAAAGGAGACTCCAGAATGAAGTCAACAACAGCATTGTGCGCAATGACTCTTGCCGCGGCCAGCCTCCTGGTCCTGCCTACGGCAAATGCGGTGGGGCAAACTCCCGCCACACCGCCGTCAGCGTCACCGAGCCCGGGCACTGCGTCTGAGAGCATCTCCGACAAGAAGCTCGACGCAGCAGCAGCAGCCGTCAAAAACGTATCTGCCCTCAAGGATACCTTCGACCAGAGACTGGCCCAGGCACCTGCCGGCGACAAGGAACGGCTGGCTGGCGAAGCCGAGCATGCAATGACAAAGGCAGTCACGGACCAGGGCCTGTCGGTCGAGGAATACGTGACAATCATGAGAGTGGCGCAGAATGACCCCATCGTGCGCGGCAAGCTGATCGAGCGGCTGAAATGATGTGCTTTACGGAACAGAAGTCATCGCGCCGTCTCGCGTCGCAACGGTCGTCGGCATATCCAGCACGGTCATGAGATGTTTCATTCTGTGCATGTTGAAGCCCCCAAAAGGTAGACGTTCGGGCGGGAAGGCCTGAAGCAGGTCTGTTCGACCACAGCATCATGGTTGACTTCGCCTTGAACAGTCGAGTGAGCAGGCTCCTGTTTCAGCTCGACCGGCAGGCGGCGGGTTGCTCTTCGTCACAAGCCCCCCGCAACCGATCTGACCTTTTTGCCTTTGATCTTCACAGACTGCGAAGACGTATGCCGTCGAGCCGCGATTCGAGGGTTGCTGCAGCAGGTTATGGCAGCCGGGTAGCAGCGTTGCGGAACGCGTAACCGCGAAAGGAAACCCTATCGAAGGAGTTGTGAAATGAAGATGAATTCCGCACAGATCGAGCAGACTCTGCAGCAGTTCCAGGCCGAGGCCGTTCCAGCAGGACATCCGGTGGTATCCCAACTTGAACGCCTGTTCGGTGAACACACCTACTTCCTGGACGACAAGGGCCTCAATATTGTGGAGCCCGTCGACGAAGACCAGGATGGTGGCCGGCAGGCAGTGGTGGTGAACCTCGCCGACTGGAACGATAAGCGTGTGAAGAACAGTCTCGAGCCTCACCCGCCGGAAGTAACGAATCTGGTGATCAATCTCGAAGCTGATCTGCCGCATTGATGCGACCGTGTCCGGCGACTGAATTTGCGGCACGGGGCATTCCACGAAAGCGGCGCGCAATGGGTCGCCGAAGGGGCAGCCTTACGTGGCGCTCACGCCCCACACATCATTCCAGTCAAACCCGGCCAGGACGACGACCCGCCGGGGATGAACCGGGCTTATTACCTCTTCCCGATCGCGAGCCTCGGCACGCTCATCTACATGAGCGAGCCCAGACTCGCCCGTGAGGATTTGCTGCTGATCTTCGACGGGTGCATCAGCAGCACCGAGATCTTCAGCGAACGCATCCAGACGCTGATGAATTGCCGCCGCCACGTGACCCTGCTTGCGAGGGCGGCTGAATAAGGCCCATAACCTCCGCGGGAGGGTCTTCGGGCATGGAAATCGGCGTCTTCATTCCGATCGGACGCAACGGCTGGATCGTCTCGACCACCTCCCCGCAATACAATCCGAGCTTCGAGCTCAACAAGCAGACGACGCTGAACGCCGAGCGGTACGGCTTCGACTTCGCCCTGTCGATGATCAAGCTGCGCGGCTTCGGTGGCCAGAGCGGTTTCTGGGACCAGAACCTCGAGTCCTTCACCCTGATGGCGGGCCTCGCCGCCGTCACCTCGCGCATCAAGCTCTATGCGACGGTGCCGACGCTGGTCATCCCGCCAGCGATCGCTGCCCGCATGGCCTCGACCATCGATTCGATCTCCAATGGCCGGTTCGGCCTCAACGTCATCACCGGCTGGCAGCGTCCCGAATATTCGCAGATGGGCCTGTGGCCGGGCGACGACTATTTCGCGCGCCGTTACGACTTCGCCGCCGAATACGTGCAGGTCATGCAGGAGCTGTGGCAGGCCGGCGTCTCCAACTTCAAGGGCGAGTTCTTCACGATGGAGGACTGCCGCCTCGGTCCCCGCCCGCAGGTGCCGATCAAGCTGATCTCGGCCGGCCAGAGCGATGCCGGCATGAAGTTCATCGCCAGGTACGCCGACTACAATTTCGTCTTCGGCATGGGCTTCAACACGCCGACCGCCTGCGCCGCCACGGTCGAGCGCCTGCAGAAGGCCAGCGCCGGCAGCGGGCGCAAGGTCGCGACCTACGGCCTTTTCATGATCATCACCGGCGAGACCGACGCGGAGGCCAAGGCGAAGTGGGATCTCTACAAGGCCGGCGCCGACCATGAGGCGCTGCGCTGGCTGACCCAGCAGAGCTCGGCCGACACGAGGTCGGGCGCCGACACCAACGTGCGCCACATGTCTTCCGAGGTCAGCAACGTCAACCTCAATATCGGCCTGTTGTGCGGCTCCCATGCCTCGGTGGCGCACATGATGGACGAGCTGGCGACCGTGCCGGGGCTGGCAGGTGTCCTGCTTACGTTCGACGAGTTCGTGAGCGGCACGGAAATCTTCGGCCAACGCATCCAGCCGCTGATGACGAGCCGCCGTCACGTCTGCGGGCTCGACTCCTCGTCCCCGTCGTCCTGAGCGCCCCGAAGGACCTCACGTCAACCACATCCTGCACGCCTCGTCGGTCCAAGGCGCAGCCTCGCCGGCGTCACTCCGCCACGTCGCGGGCGCCGACTGTGCGCTGGCGGAACTCGTCCGGCACTTCGCGGCCGACATCGGTGAAGGCCTTCTTCACCGCCGCGACCGTCGGGCCGAACACCGCCTTGCGATTCTCGCGTGCCCAGCCGTTCGAGCCGACGATCGTGTCGAGCGAGCCCTGGAAGCGCGGCATCACGTAGCGCGCGAACAGCTCGTAGGAGCGCAGGGTCGCTTCGCGATCCGCCCATTCGTGCGCCCGGAACAGGATGCCGCCGAAGCCGCCCTGGGAATAGCCGAGCAACCGCTCGATGCCCTTGGCGACGGTGTCGGGCGAGCCGACCAGGGTCGTGCCCATCTTGACACCCTCCCGCAGCGGGTCGTCGGAGCGGCCCGGCGGCCGGCCCAGCGTGTCCTCGAAATAGGTGACCGTCTCGCGCCGCTCGCCGGCATGGACCTCGCGCAGCGCCCGCTCGTCGTCGTCTGCGACATGTGCGTTGACCACGATGCGCCACTTCGACCGGTCGGCCTTGTGGCCATGTTTCGCGGCGGTCTCCTCGTAGATCGCCCACTGCTTGGCCATCGCCTCCGGCCCGCCCGGCAGGCCGGCACCGATCGACAGCACGCCGACGCCGTGCTTGCCTGCCGCGATCATGCCGGAGGGCGTGATCGTGCTGGCGCAGGCGATCGGGAAATGCGGAAAGGAATACGGCGCGAGGTGCAGCCGCGCCTCCTTGAGCTCGAACCAGTCGGTCTTCATCGTGACCGGCTCCTCGCACTTCAGCAGCGCCATGATGGCGGCGAGCGACTGCTCCATGCGGTCGCGCTGGGTGGAGGGATCGATGCCCATCATGTAGGCGTCCGACGGCAGCGCGCCCGGGCCGCAGCCCAGCATCGTGCGGCCGCGCGACATATGATCGAGCTGGACGAAGCGGTTCGCGACCATCAGCGGGTGATGATACGGCAGGCTGGTCACCCCCGAGCCGAGCCGGATGTAACGGGTCCGCTCGATCAGCGCGCCGATGAAAACTTCGGGCGAGGCGATCGTCTCCCAGCCGGCGGAGTGGTGCTCGCCGATCCACGCCTCGTCGTAGCCCAGCTCGTCGATCCATTCGACCAGCTCCATGTCCCGCGCCATGCCGAGCGTCGGGTTCTCGCCGACCCGATGGAAGGGCGCGAGAAAGATGCCGAACTGCAGGCCCTTGTGGTTGCCGGTCTGTGCCATGAAAACCTCCGTAGACAGCCAGCCTAGCACGGGATAGGCGAAAACCTTCCATGAGCCCGTCCGACGCCCTGCCCCTTGCGCGCTTCACGATCGTCGAGGTGAACGATCGAGACGTGCCGCTCTGCCTGCGGCTCGCCGCCTCCCTGGCGGGCAAGATCGCGGCCGACCTCGGCGCGACGGTGCTCAAAATCGAACCGCCCGGCGGCGATCCGGTGCGCCGCGCACCGCCATTCCTGCCGCAGGGCGAAAGCGCGCTGTTCCAGTTCCTCAACACTTCCAAGCGCTCGATGGTCCTCGATCTTGGGGAGCAGAGCGATCGCACGACTTTCGCCGGGCTGCTCGAAACCGCCGACGCCGTCCTGTTCGAGGAGCCGGCGTCGGTCGCGCCCCTCGCGCGTGCCGGCCGCGCCACGCCCATCGAGATCGCGGCCTTTCCACTGGAGATGGGAGCGGCTACCCGGCCGGTCAGCGAGTTCACCCTGCAGGCGCTGGGCGGGCTGCTGCACATGGTGGGGGAGCCGGAGCGCAAGCCGCTGCGGCTCGGCGGACATCAGGCGTCCTACCCCGCCGGTCTCACCGCCTTCACCGGGCTGACCGCCGCGCTCGCCGCGCGCGAGGCGGGCCAGAAGCCGCCGTCGGTGCGCGTGTCGCTCGCGGAGGTGCTGCAATGGGTGAACTGGAAGGCGGCGTCCGGTGCCGAGGCCACCGGCACCTCGCCCGGCCGCGAGGGAAAGAAGTCGGAGTTCCAGATCCTGCCGTGCCGCGACGGCCATGTCGCCGTCGTCTACACCGCCACGCAGTGGCCGGCGACGCGCTCGCTGATTGGCGATCGGCGGCTCGAAGCGGCGAAATTCGACACACGTGCGGGACGACGCCAGCACATCGCGGAACTGTACGAGATCGTCACGCCGTGGTTCGCCGACAAGACGCGGACCGAGATCCAGAAGACGGCGCAGGCCAAGGGCGTGCCGTTCGGCCCGATCTTCTCGCCCGCCGAGCTGCTCGGGACGGAGCAGTACGTGGCACGCGGCTTTCTCGCCGACCTCGAGCACCCGCAGCTCGGCCGGCTCCGCATGCCTCAGCTTCCGGTGCAGTGGAATGGCCGGTCGTTTGCGCCGAAGCCCGCTCCAATGTTTTCTGCCCCTTCTTCTCACCTCCCTCCCCCGCAAGCGGGGGAGGGAATCGATGGACAAGAAGCAGAGAGGGCCAGGAGCAGGCCCCTCGCCGGCATTCGCGTGCTCGACTTCGGGCTGCTGACGGCCGGCGCCAATACCTCGGCGATGCTCGCCGATCTCGGCGCCGACGTGATCAAGATCGAATCGGGCGCCTACCTCGATCCCTTCCGTGTCCTCGGCAAGTCCGACAACGAGGACGGCTGGTGGAACCGTTCGCCGCAGTTCCGCTTCACCAACCGAAACAAGCGCGGCCTTGCCCTCAACCTCAAGTCGCCCGAGGGCCAGCGCGTGATCCGCGAGCTGGTGAAACACTGTGACGTGGTGGTCGAGAACTTCCGCCGCGGCGTGCTCGATCGCGCGGGCCTCGGGTACAAGGACCTGAGCGCCATCCATCCGCGCCTCGTGTTCGCCGCGATCTCCAGCCAGGGCGATACCGGGCCCGAGCGCATGAACGTCTCGTTCGGCAGCACGCTCGATGCGACATCGGGGATTGCATCCCTCACCGGCTACGAGGGCGAGGAGCCGCGCATCTCGGGCATGGACGTGAACTATCCCGACCAGATCGTCTCGCTGTTCGCCACCGGCATGGCGATCGCCGCCGTCATGGACGCACGCCGCACCGGCAAGGGCTGCTTCCTCGACTTCTCGCAGCGGGAAGTCGCCTCGTTCACCATCGGCGAGGAGATCGTCGCGGCCGCCGCCGATCCCGCCCATCGCCCTGCCCGCCGCGGCAACCATGAGGACGGCGCGGCCCAGCAGGACACCTACCGCTGCCGCGACGGCCGCTGGATCGCCGTCACGCTCGCCTCGCCCGACCCGGGCCTCTCGGCCTGGTGCGCGGCGATGAACGGTGCCGAAGCAGTCGCCCGCCTGCTGGCGAAGGGCATTCCGGCGGCGCCATGCCACGACGGCATGGATCTGCTGCGCGACACCGCGCTGGCCGGCGTGACCCTCGTCCGCGACGAGCGCGGCAGCCTGGTGAAGGGCCTGCCCTATCGGCTGGATGGACGCGGCATCGAAATCGAGCGCGCCGCCCCCGATCTCGGTCAGCATACCGCGGAGATATTGCGGACCTTGTTGGGCTACAACGACGCCCGGCTGGAGGCGCTCGCCGCAGCGGGCGTGACAGCCACGACACCCAGCGTAGGAGACGTTTGATCATGGCCAGGGCCGAAGTCCGGAAATTGATCGAGCGGCTGACCGCGCCCGTGATCGCCGCGCCGATGTTCCTCGTCTCCAATCCCGCGCTGACGCTGGCCTGCTGCGCCGAGGGCATCATGGGCAGCTTCCCGGCCCACGGCACGCGCAGCCGCGAGGAATTCCAGGCCTGGCTCGACGAGATGCAGGACGGCATGAAGCGGCTGGAGGATGCAGGACGAAAGCCCGCGCCGTGGGCGGTCAACCTCGTCGTGCATGCCTCCAACCCGCGCTACCCCGGCGATCTCGAGCTGGTCGAGAAATACCGGGTGCCGGTCGTGCTCACCTCCAAGGGCGCCCCGGGCGACGCGATCAGGCGCATCCATGGCTGGGGTGCGGTGGCGCTGCACGACATCGCCAACCGCCGCCATGCCGAGAAGGCGCTCGAAGCCGGCGTCGACGGCGTGATCGCGGTGGCAGGCGGCGCCGGCGGCCACACCGGCACGCTCAATCCCTTCGCCCTCATGAACGAGGTGCGACAGCTCGGCGACCACTTCGCGATCGTGCTGGCCGGCGGCCTCACCACCGGCCGCGACGTGCTGGCCGCCGAAACCATGGGCGCCGACCTCGGCTACATCGGCACGCGCTTCATCGCCACCAAGGAGGCGATGGCGGCCGACGCGCACAAGCAGATGATCCTCGATTCGCGCGCGACCGACGTCTTCCTGACCGCGTCGATCGACGGCGCGCCGGCCAACTGGCTGACGCCCAGCCTGCTCGCCGCCGGCATCGACCTCGACGTGCTGCGCACCACCCTGCCCGGCAGGATCGTGGCGGCGCAGGAGAACCGCAAGCGCTGGAAGGACATCTACACGGCCGGCCACGGCGTCGGGAACATCGACGACGTCCCGAGCGCCGCGGACCTCTGCCGCCGCCTGGTCGCCCAGTACCGCGAGGCCAAGGGCGCGCTGGCGGCGGCGTAACCAAAATCCTCACAGGCCCATGCCTGATCGTTCCGTCGGATCCTTACGCCCGCTCCAAAGAATGCCGATCGAAGTTTTGTGAGTTTTTGCTCATTGGACCGCGCGCATCCTGCGCGCTCGGAATCATGAGCGCGCAGGATGCGCGCGGTCCAATGAGTGACACCCCAGGACGGCCGGTTCTTTTCGCTTCGCGCTTCGACGGCCGTAGCGCCAGCGCCCGCCCTGCTCTAGGCTTCGCAGCTTGAGTTTCGGGAGGATGCGTGAAGACCAAAGCTGCGGTCTGCTACGAAGCGGGCAAGGAACTCGAAATCGCCACTGTCGACCTCGAGGGGCCGAAGTTCGGCGAGGTGCTGGTCGAGATCAAGGCGTCAGGCGTTTGCCATACCGACGAATTCACGCGCTCAGGCGGCGATCCCGAGGGGCTGTTCCCGGTGATCTTCGGCCATGAAGGCGCTGGCGTCGTGGTCGATGTCGGGCCGGGCATCGTGTCGCTGAAGAAGGGCGACCATGTCATCCCGCTCTACACGCCCGAGTGCCGCCAATGTAAGTCGTGCCTGTCGGGCAAGACCAACCTCTGCACCGCGATCCGCGGCACGCAGGGCCAGGGCGTGATGCCCGACGGCACCTCGCGCTTCTCGATCGACGGCCGGAAGATCCATCACTACATGGGCTGCTCGACCTTCTCGAACTACACGGTGCTGCCCGAGATCGCGCTCGCGAAGATCCGGCCCGACGCGCCGTTCGACAAGGTCTGCTACATCGGCTGCGGCGTGACGACCGGCATCGGCGCGGTGATCAATACCGCCAAGGTCGAGCCCGGCGCCAACGTCGTCGTGTTCGGCCTTGGCGGCATCGGCCTCAACGTCGTGCAGGGCGCGCGCATGGTCGGCGCCAACATGATCGTCGGCGTCGACCTCAATCCCGACCGCGAGGCGCTCGGCCGCAAGTTCGGCATGACCCATTTCGTCAATCCCGCGGCGCTCGACGGCAAGGACCTGGTCACGCACCTCGTCGAGCTGACCGACGGCGGGGCCGACTATTCCTTCGAATGCGTCGGCAACACCAGGCTGATGCGCCAGGCATTGGAGTGCTGCCATCGCGGCTGGGGCAAATCGATCATCATCGGCGTCGCGGGCGCCGGCCAGGAGATCTCGACCCGGCCGTTCCAGCTCGTCACCGGCCGGTCATGGATGGGTACGGCGTTCGGCGGTGCCAAGGGGCGGCGCGACGTGCCGAAGATCGTCGACTGGTACATGGACGCCAAGATCGACATCGATTCGCTGATCACCCACGTCATGCCGGTCGAGAAGATCAACGACGCATTCCACCTGATGCATGAGGGCAAGTCGATCCGCAGCGTCGTGACGTTCTAGGAGGAAGCCATGCCCGTTCGAAAGATCGGCAACGCCACCATCGAGAAGGTCGAGGAGATCTGCGGCGCCGGCTTCAAGCCCGCACGCATGTTCCCCAGGTTCGACCAGGAAGCGTTCGATGCCCAGAAGGGCTGGATGGTGCCCGACCACGTCGAGCCGGGCAGCGACCGGCTGGTCGGCTCGGTCCACACCTGGATCGTCAAGACCGGCCGTCACACCATCCTGATCGACACCTGCCTCGGCAACCACAAGGACCGGCACAATCCCGGCTGGAACAGGCTCAACACGCCGTTCCTCGAGCGGCTCTCCGCCTGCGGCTGCCAGCCCGAATCGGTCGACTTCGTGATGTGCACGCATCTGCATGTCGACCACGTCGGCTGGAATACGAAGCTCGAAAACGGTCGCTGGGTCCCGACATTCCCCAACGCCAAATACTTGTTCGCCCGCCGCGAGTACGCGCATTGGGAAAACGAGCACAAGACGCAGGGCAAGGAGACCAACGGCGGTTCGTTCGACGATTCGGTGCTGCCGATCGTCGAGGCCGGCAAGGCCGTCATGATCGATAGCGACCACCAGCCGGACCCGCTGCTCACCATCAAGGATTATCCGGGTCATACGCCGGGCTCGATCGCCATCAACCTCAGGGACGGCGGGAAGCAGGCCTGCTTCTCCGGCGACATCATGCATCACCCGATCCAGGTCTATCATCCGGACTGGTCGAGCCAGTTCTGCTCGGACCAGGAGCTGTCGGCCAGGAGCCGGCGCAAGCTTCTGGAGGATTGCAGCGAGAGCAATGCATTGCTCTGCCCGGCACATTTTCCCGGCGCCAATGCGGGCCACATCAAGCCCGCCGGCGACGCCTTCAAGATCGAATGGGACAAGATATGACCGTCATTCGGTCGGTCGACGGAGAGCTCCAATGAAGGGTCCAGAAGACGACGCCGGCCTGACCGGCAAGGTCGCCATCGTGTCGGGCGGCGGTGCGGCCGGCGACGGCATCGGCAATGGCCGTGCCGCAGCCATCCTGCTGGCCCGCGCCGGCACCAAGGTCGTGGTCTCCGACATCGACAAGAAGCTGGCGACGCGCACCGTCGAGATGATCAAGGCGGAGGGCGGCACCGCCGTGGCCGAAACCTGCGACGCGACCAGCGAAGCCGACTGCAAGCGGCTGGTCGACTCGGCGGTCGATCGCTGGGGCCGGCTCGATTTCCTCGACAACAACGTCGGCATCGGCAGCCGCGGCAGCGTGGTCGACGAGAAGCCGGACGAATATCGCCGCGTGATGCAGGTCAATGTCGAGACCATGTTCCTGCTCTCCAAGCATGCGATCCCGGCGATGATCAAGACGGCCAAGGGCGGCTCGATCGTCAATATCTCCTCGATCTCCGCATTGCGGCCGCGCGGGCTCACGACCTACTCGGCCTCGAAGGCGGCAGTGATCGGCCTCAGCCGGGCGATGGCGGTCGATCACGGCAAGGACCACATCCGGGTCAACTGCATCTGCCCCGGCCCGATGTACACGCCGATGGTCAATCGCGGCAACGGCATGAGCGAGGCCAACCGCGCCCAGCGCGCGCAAGCCTCCGTGCTGAAGGTCGAGGGCACCGGTTGGGACATCGGCCACGCCGTGCGTTTCCTGATGAGCGCGCACGCCCGTTACATCACCGGCCAGGTGCTGGTGGTCGATGGCGGCGTGACGCTGCAGGGGCCGGCGAGAGAAAGCCAGGATCATTAGGCCGGGGGCGCGGCTCTCCAGAGCCGCTCTTCTTCGGATTGAGACATCTTATGAGCGGCTCTGGAGAGCCACGCTCCCGGCAATGAAGGAGGAAACCATAAAATGGCCCGCCTGCCCTATCTCGACGCCGACCAGCTGCCGCCCGAGCACCGCGACCTGCTCAAGCGGCCGATCAACCTGACGCGGCTGCTGGTCAACTCGCCGGGCATGGCGAAGGCCTTCCATGGCATCGGCGGCTACATCCGCAACAAGAGCACGCTCGATCCGCGGCTGCGCGAACTGGCCATCCTGCAGGTCGGCTGGATGGAGAAGTCCGAGTACGAATTCACCCACCACGTGAAGATCGGCAAGGAATTCGGCGTCACCGACGAGGATATCCAGGGCCTGTTCGCCGAGACCGAGGGCAAGCCCTCGACGCTCGAACCGCTCGCCAGGGCGGTCCTCAAGGGCGCCCGGGAGATGGTGCGCGACATCGGCATGTCGGACGCGACCTTCGCCGAGATCAAGCAGCACCTCAGCAACGAGCACATGACCGACCTGGTGCTGACCATCGCCTTCTACTGCGCCGTGGTGCGCGTGCTGGCGACCATGCAGATGGACAACGAGCCCTATTACAAAGAGGTACTGAAGCAGTACCCGATCCCGGGAGTGAAGTGACATGCGTCTGGAGAACAAGGTCGCCATCGTCGTCGGCGCGGGCCAGAGCCCGGGCGAAGGTGTCGGCAACGGCCGCGCCACCGCGCTGACCTTCGCGCGCGAGGGCGCCAAGGTCGTCTGCGTCGATCACAACCTCGCCTCGGCGCAGGAGACCGTCGACATCATCGGCCAGAACCAGGGCACCGCGGTCGCCTTCAAGGCCGACGTGACCAAGGAGGCCGAGATCAAGGCGCTGGTCGCCGACACCCATGCCCGCTGGGGCCGCATCGACATCCTGCACAACAACGTCGGCGTCAGCCTGTCGGGCGGCGACGCCGAGCTCCTCGACATCGCCGAGGAGGCGTTCGACCGTTGCGTGGCGATCAACCTCAAGAGCTGCATCTTCGCCGCGCGCAACGTGATCCCGATCATGCGCGGGCAGAAGAGCGGCGCGATCATCAATATCTCGTCGATGGCGGTGATCACGACCTATCCGTATGTCGCCTACAAGGCGACCAAGTCGGCGATGGTCTCCTTCACCGAGCAGCTTGCCTACCAGAACGCGCAGTATGGCATCCGCGCCAACGTCATCCTGCCTGGGCTGATGAACACGCCGATGGCGGTCGACACCCGCGCCCGCGAATTCAAGAAGACCCGCGCCGAGATCGAGGCGATGCGCGACGCCCAGGTGCCCCTTGGCAAGAAGATGGGCACCGGCTGGGATGTCGCCAACGCCGCGCTGTTCCTCGCCTCCGACGAGGCGCGGTTCATCACCGGCGTGACGTTGCCGGTCGACGGCGGGGCGAGCGTTCGAAGGGGGTAGTTTGGTCGTCCTGAGCGTAGCGAAGGACCTCACGCCGGCAAAATCTCGGTTGGTCGGTCTGTCGGGTCCTTCGTCGCGCCCAGGACCACAGAGTGCGAACACGGAGGTTGCGTGTCATGACGGATATGAGGGGATTCAAATGATCGCACGGACATTGCTGGCGGCCGCCGCCAGCTTCCTGATCGCCGGCATGGCGCTCGCCCAGGACGCCGATCATCCGAAGGACAAGCCGCTGGTCGTCGGCTCCGACTTCGGCGTGGCGCCGTGGATGGTGCGCGGCGCGGCAGGACCCGAGGGCTTCGGCGTCGACATGGTCAAGGAGGTCGCCAGTCGCATCGGCCGGCCCGGCGTGGAGATCGTCGACATCAACTTCTCCGGCCTGTTCGCCGCCCTGTTCTCGAAGCGCATCGAGTTCACGGTCAATCCGCTGAACATCACCGCCGAGCGCGCCGAGCGCATGCTCTACACCGAGCCGTTCTTCGCCACCGGCAACGGGTTCCTGATCCGTGCCGCCGACAGCATGAAGGGCTTCGAGGACCTCAAGGGCAAGCAGCTCGCGGTCAATCGCGGCACCATCTCCGACACCTGGGCGACGCAGAACGCCGAGAAGTACGGCTTCACGGTACAGCGCTACGACACTTTCCCCGATTCGGTTCAGGCCGTGATCACCCGCCGCGCCTTCACCGCACTCAACGAGATCCCGACCGCCGTGTTCGCCGCGAGCCAGAACAAGGCGATCAAGGTCGGCTTCAACGACTTCAACGGCCGCAACTTCGGCTATGCGTTCCGGCTCGACAGCACCGCCTACCGCAACACGGTCGAGGCGGCGATCGAATGCATGAAGAAGGACGGCACCCTCGTGAAGATGTACGAGAAGTGGTACGGCTCCAAGCCCGACGCCGCCTCGTCGATCAACACCATCTTCCCGGGCTGGGGTCCGCCGGGCTTCAAGGGCTACGACGCGACGCCGCACGAACTGAGCTGCAAATGATTCAAGCCCTCCTCCCCTTGGCGGAACCCGCCAAGGGGAGGTGCCCGCGTCTTCGCGGGCGGAGGGGTCATGAGCCACGATCAACGCGGCGACTCATGCCCCGTCCGTCGCCGCATGACGGCGACGCCTCCCCTTCGCGGGCTCCGCGAAGGGGAGGAAAGCTGATCAAATGAACCCGCTCCTCGACAACTTCTTCAACGGGCAGATCCTCGCCCAGTACGCTCCGTCGATCCTGGGCGGGTTCTGGCTGACCGTCGAAGTGGCACTGCTGACCATCCTGGTCGGTGTGGGGGCCGGGCTGGGGCTGGCGATCGTGCGGGCCATGCGCATTCGCGCCGCCGACATCGCCATCACCGTCTTCGTCGACATCTTCCGCACGCTGCCGCAGCTCGTCGTCATCATCTTCATCTACTTCGGCTTGCCCTATGCCGACATCCAGCTCTCGCCCTTCGCCGCGACCGTCATCGCGCTCGGCGCCGTCCTGGCGGCATTCGCCACCGAGATCTTCTGGGCGGCGATCCAGGCCGTGCCGCAAGGCCAGTGGGACGCCGCACGCTCGCTGGGCCTCGGCTTCTTCCGCATCCTGTTCCTGGTGATCCTGCCGCAGGCGATACGCATCGCCGTGCCGCTGCTCACCAATCGCGCCATCGCCATCACCAAGGGCACGGCGCTCGGCACCGCCGTGTCCCTGCCCGAGCTGCTCGGCCGCGCCCAGAGCGCCATGGCGATCGCCGCAAACCCCTCGCCGCTCACCCTCGCAGCCGCCCTCTACCTGCTCTTCTTCCTGCCGCTGGTCGTCGCCAGCCGCTGGCTCGAAGGCCTCGGACCGCGCGGGCGCTGACATGGAAGCATTGCAGCTCTTCCTCGACAATTTCGCCGACTGGGACTCGTTCGTCCGCATCTGGCCGCTGCTCTGGCAAGGCCTGCAGCTCACCGTCCTGCTCGCCGTCGTCACCCTGCCGATCGCCGCCGCGGTCGGCCTGCTGATCGCCGTCCTCTACAGCTTCCACAACAAGGCCCTGAACGTCGCGCTGCTGGTCTGGATCGACCTGTTCCGCTCCTTCCCGGTGCTGGTCCTGCTGATCCTGATCTTCTACGGCCTGCCCTTCCTCGGCCTGAAACTGCCCTCCTTCGCCGCCTGCGTGCTGGCCCTGACGCTCAACAACTCCGGCTATTACGGCGAGATCTTCCGCGCCGGCATCGAATCCATTCCGCCCGGCCAGCGCGAGGCCGCGCGGGCGCTCGGCCTGCACCCGCTGCAGATCATCTTCCTGGTGATCCTGCCGCAGGCGATCGCGCGCGTCCTGGCGCCGCTCGCCTCCAACTCGCTCGAGCTGGTGAAGACCACCTCGATCGCCGCCCTCGTCGCCCTGCCCGAGCTGCTGCGCTCCGCCCGCGTGGCGCAAGAGCAGACCTATAATCCGACTCCGCTCACCGCCGCGGCGATCATCTTCTTCGTCCTGCTCTGGCCGTTCGCCCGCTGGGTGGCCAAGCTCGAGCGCAACATGATCATGAGGCAGAAATGAAGCGTCTCGCCGGCAAGACCGCGCTCGTCACCGGCGCCTCGTCCGGCATCGGCCGCGCGATCGCGAAGAAATTTCACGACGAAGGCGCCCAGCTCCTGCTGATGGACATCACCGAGCAGGTGGTCGAAGGCGGCGAGCCGACCCACCGCGTCCTGAACGTGCCGTTCTTCCAGGGGGACGTCTCGAAGGAAGCCGACGTCGAGGAGGCGGTCCGCCGGGCGGCCGCGCCGCTCGACCGGCTCGACATCGTGGTCAACGATGCCGCCGTGCGTTCGGGCAAGAGGCTCACCGATACCAGCCTCGAGGAATGGAACCGGGTAATGGCGGTGAACGTCACCGGCGTGTTCCTGATGTGCCGCGCCGCAGTGACCCTCATGCTGACGCAGGAGATCCGCAACGAAGCGCGCGGACGCATCGTCAACATCTCGTCGCAGCACGGCATGATCTCCTCGCCCGAGGATTGCGCCTACGGCGTGTCCAAGTCTGCGATCGTCTATCTGACCCGCCAGATCGCATCCGACTACGGCAAGGACTCGATCATCTGCAATGCCGTGGCGCCGGGCAAGATCCTGACCGGCAAGGGCGGCCGCGCGGTCGAGCCGCGCTGGATCGAGTACAGCCGCCAGCGCACGCCGCTGCCGCGGCTCGGCCGCTCCGAGGATGTCGCCAACGCCGCCCTCTTCCTTGCTTCGGACGAAGCGAGCTTCATCACCGGCGAGAACCTGATGGTCGATGGCGGCTGGATGGCGAGCTGAGCTCCTTCGGCAAGCCGGTCGCGTCGTCAGCTCCACGCCGAGAGAATCTCCGCAGTGGTTGCGGTCCGCACCTGCTGGGAATAGCGGCGGCCGTAAAGGAGCATGAGGGCGTCGTGGGTCGAATCGTTCACGCTGCAGAGCGCGTCGGCGGCGAGCACGATGCGATAGCCGAGATCGAGCGCCTGCATGACGGTGGCGAGAACGCATACGTCGGTCTCGCCTCCCGCGACGATCAGCGTCCGAATGCCCTGCTCCGTCAGCCACGGACGGAGCATCCGGTTCGAGAACGCCGAATAGGTCGCCTTGTCGCAGAGGAGGGCCGGCGGACAGAGCCTCGCCAGCGGCTCGACCAGGTCGAGCAGCGCCAGATCGAGGTTCTCCCGGGTCATCGCCCGCCAGTGCCGGTAATAATCTTGCCAGGCCCCCGGAACGTCTTCGGGAGCCTTCGGCGGAATAAACCTGCTGAGCACCGTGCGTTCGGGATGGCGTTCCGCCAGAGCGGTGACCCGCGGCAGCACCCGCGGCAGCCACGCCACTTGCCAGGGGCCGGGTTCAGCGAACAGGCGCTGCATGTCCACGACCATCAGGCCGGCGCTTCGATCGAGGCGGAAAGCGCCCTCGAGGGATTCAGTGGACATCACAAGAGCATCCCGATCGGGAGAAAGGCGTCGAGGGCGATCAGCACGCCGGTCAGGCTCCATGCGATCACCGCAGTGAGCCGCTCATTCGCGAAACGTCCCATCCAGGCCGGGCTGCCGGCAAGGCGAACCAGCGGATGGGCCGCAAGGTCGGGCAGGAGATGAGAAGCAGGGGTCGCGGCCGCATCCTGATCACCGGCTCGATCGCGGGCTTCATGCCGGAGACCTACCACGCCGTCCACAATGGCGCGAAGGCTTTCCGCGCCGAACTCGCCGGCTCGGGCGTGACGGTCACCTGCCTGATGCCGGGCGCTACCGAGACCGAGTTCTTCGAGCGCGCCGACATGATGGACACCAAGGTCGGCGTCGAGAAGAGAGCCGATCCGGCGGACGTCACGAGCCGGGCTTCGAGGCGATGATGGATGGCGACGGCGGCGGCGTCGCGGGCTGGCAGAACAAGCTGCAAGTCGCGATCTCCAAAGTGACCCCCCGCATGCATGCGAAGATGGCAGCGCCGGGCACCGAAGAACGCGCGATAATCCGCTGAGAAGCCACATCGGCTCGCCTGCGCCGCGGCAGCGGCGGACCCTTCCTCAGAAGACCTTGCGCAGGGTTGCCAGGACCGAGGCACCCTGCCCGTAAAGGCAGTTGGTCGCGTTGCTGCACTCGGAGACGTAGCGTGTGTCGAAGACGTTCGTCGCGTTGACGGCTGCGACGACGCCATCGAGCTTTGGCGAGAGGCCGCCAAGATCGTAGGACACCAGCGCATCGACCAGCGTGTAGGCCGGGATTTTCAGCGTGTTCGTGGTATCCGAATAGGTGAAGCCGATGTTGCGGAACCCGCCGCCGAATCTGAAACCTCTCAGGCTGCCCGTCTGGATCGTGTAGTCGGCCCACAGCGACGTCGTCACGTTGGGCACGAAAGCCGGCATGTTGCCGATGTCGCCGTTGTTGCTCTGCGTGATCACCGGGCTGCTGTAGGAGAATGCGCCGACCACGTTCAGCCCGTCGACCGGCGCCAGCAGGCCGCTGAGCTCGAACCCGCGCGAGCGGATCGCGCCGGTCTGCGTCTGGAAGAGAATGTTGCTCGGGTCGGTCGTCAGCACGTTCTGCTGGGTGATCTGGTAGACCGATGCCATCACGAAGCTCTTCGAGCCGGCCGGCTGGAACTTGACGCCCGCCTCGAACTGCTCGGCGGTCGTCGGCTTGAACGGGGTACCGCCCACGCCGACACCGATGGTCGGCTGAAAGGATGTCGAATAGCTCAGGTACGGGGCGATGCCGTTGTCGAACGTGTAGACGAGTCCGGCCCGCCACGACAGCCTGGAGTCGGCCTGCGTCGTCGTCGTGGAGAGAACCTGATCGGTGGTCGTGGCATTGGCCCAATCCTGCCGCAGGCCCAACATGAGCGACAGTCCGGCGATGCGGATCTGGTCCTGCAGGTAGAGGCCGACCTGGTTTTCGTACTGCTGTATGCTCGAGACCAGATCGGTCGGACCGACGGCGACGCCATACGCCGGCGCGTAGATGTCGATCGACGGCACGTTGAAGCCGAGGCCGAGCTGCTGGGCGAAGTTGTTCCAGCGGAGATCGATGCCGGTCAGCAGGCGATGCTGGAGCGGACCCGTCGAGAAGCCGGATTCGAGCTGCGTGTCCACCGAGAAGGTGGTGAGGTGCTCGGTCGTCGAGGCGTTGAAGCGATCGAGCGTGCGGCCATCGGCATTGAGAAATGCCGGCAGCACCTGGCTGAGCTGGCCGGTGGCCGTCATGTAGCGGAAGTTCTGCCGTACGGTGAAGGCGGACGACAGCCGCCGCTCGGCAAGATAGCCGACGGAGAACTGGTCGCGGCTGTACTGGTTGAAATTGGGATCGCCTGCAAAGAAGTTGCGCGGGATGTTGCCGTTGGGATTGGCAAGCACCGAGCCGGCGGCGGGAACGAAATTGTACAGCCCGACATGAGGATCGTACTGATAGTTGAGCAGGACGGTGATGCTGGTGTCGGAATCCGGCCGCCAGGTGACGGCCGGCGAGATCGACAGGCGCTGCGACTTGTTGAAGTCGGTCTGGCTGCCCGCGGTGCGCGCGAGGCCGACGAGGCGATAGAGCAGCGTGTCGCTGCCGGGCACCGGGCAGCCGACATCGATCCCGCCGGCGAAGCTGTTGTAGGTCCCGCCCTGCAGGAAGAACTCGTAGCGCGGCGTCGCGGTCGGCATCTTGCTGACGAGATTGACCAGGCCACCGGGCGAAGCCGCGCCGTACAGGACGGACGCGGGACCGCGCAGCACCTCGACCCGTTCGAGATTGAAGACGTCGACCTGCGGCGTGATGAAGCCGGACGCGCCTTCCAGCCTCAGCCCGTTGAGATAGCGATCCATGATGAAGCCGCGCCCGTAGATGATGTCCGCGCTGCCGGCCAGAGTGCCGCGGCTCTCCGGCTCGATGCCTGCCGTGTAGCGTAGCGTCTGCGGCACGGCCTGCGCGTTCTGGCTCTCGATCTGGTCACGGGTCACGACCGAGACCGACTGGGGCGTTTCGAGCAGGGACGCGTCGGTCTTGCTTCCGGTGGCGCTGCGGCTGGCGATATAGCCTTTCACCGGGCCGAGCGCCGTCTCGCCGGCCGCGCCCTGTCCCTCGACCCGCACCGGCCCGATCTGGACGACATTGGGATCGACCTGGCCGACCTGTGCTGCCTTCTGGACGACGACCGTCCGGTTGCCGCTGATTGTGAAGGTGAGGCCGGTTCCTGCCAGCAGCCGCGCCATCGCCTCGCTTGGCGCCATGCTTCCGCTGACCGGCTGCCCGGAAAGATCCCGGAGGAGGCCGCCGTGGACCGACACTTGCCAGCCGCTCTGTCGCCCAAAGAGCGTCAGGGCATCGGCCAGCGGCTGGGCGGGAATGTCGAACCGCACCAGTGCCGCCTGGGCGATGCTCGGGGCATCGGCCGGCTGGGCGCGCGCCGCGGCGTCGGGCGCGATGATCGCCAGAGCCGCGGCTGCTCGCATGAACCAGCGAAAATGCGCACTTCCTTGCCGTGTCGCTTTGCCGTCCCACACCAACATGATCGTCATCCCCGTTGCTCGAGGCATGACGGCAAACGCGTCTGCGACGCACTTGCAGCCAGCCCCTTTCCCAACAGACGCTGGTCGGCCCTCCGATATTCAGGCCGATGATGTTCAGGGACCGGAAATCACCACGATCCAGGGCGACAGACGCCGCAGCGTCGCGCCCTGCGCCCGTGCCACCGCGTTCAGGGCGGCGAGCGGATCGGAAAGGTCGTAGAAGCCGGTCAGCGGCTGGTCGCGCAGGCGCTCGCCGCGCAGCACGATGAAGCCGTCGAAGTAGGGGCGCAGCGCGTCGATCACTTCGGAAACCGGACGGTTCTTGGCGACCAGATGCCCCTTGGTCCAGGCCGCCACGTCGTCGATCGCCATGCGCCCACGCTCGGTTCGGCCGGCCGGCGATATGCGAAGCCAGTCTCCCGGCGTGAGCTCGGCCGAGAAGGCGGGCGCCGCCTCAGCCGGTTTGACCTCGACCAGTCCTTCGCGGACCGCGACATCGGTGGTTTCAGCACCCAGCCGCACATCGAATGCCGTGCCGAGATCCTTCACCAGCAATTCGCGCGCTTCGACCACGAACGGCCGACGCTCGTCATGAACCACCTCGAAGTAGGCTTCCCCTTTCAACAGGCGGATGCGCCTGGTTCCGGTCACGTCGATCGCGCTGCGTGGCGCCAACCAGACGGTGCTGCCATCCGAGAGGCGAATCTCGCCGGACGGCGCCGCGCCGCTCGTGTGGTCGGCGCGAAACGACAGGATCGCATCGGAGCCGAACACCAGGAAAAGGCAGGCAGCCGCGGCGAGGAGCGGTATCCATCGCATTCGCGCCGTGATCGGGCGCTGGTGCAACGGTGCCGGCGGGGCGGTTTCCGGCAGGCTTCCGCCTGCGGCGCGTTCCGCCCGCCGCTGCGCCGCGAAGGCTTCCCAGGGCTGTGGCGTGGTCGGACGGGCGTCCCGCACGAGCCGGGATGTCCGCGAGATCTCCGCCCACTCCTCCGCGTTCGCCGGACTGGCGGCGAGCCAGGCTTCGAAGCGCGCCTGCAAGTCCGCACTGTCGGGCCGCTCCGCCAATGCCACGAGCCATTCGCTGGCATGCATGGGCTGCGCCTCGTTCGCGGGGTCTGCCGCTTCGTCCATTCTCAATAGACGACCTGAGTTATCGCCGAATTCAACAGGGAGATGCGTCCTATTCGGGCGGCGGGCGGCGTAGTCGCGCCCGGCACTGCTCAAGCCCCTTGATCACGAGCGCGTGGGCCGACCCGACCGAAATGCCGAGATAGTCGGCGATATCCTTGATCGTGCAGTCGCCTATCCGATGCATCTCGAGCGCGATGCGCATCTTCTCCGGCAGGGCATCCATGACCTCGCGCATCGCGCGGACATCGTCTCGGCCCGCCGCCTCGATCTCGGGTGTGGGCCGATCCTCGGCGACTTCCTCGGCTTGCCGGTCCACACCAAGACTGAGGTAACGCTGTTCCCGCAGGAGCTTGCGCCGGCCGTCCAGCGCAAGATTACGCACGATGCGGTAGAGATAGCCGACCGGCTGCTCGACCGGCCGGCTGCCTGCCGCCGCATCGAACCTCAGCCAGGCTTCCTGAACGATATCCTCGGCATGGCCTCGGTCACCGAGAATGCCATTCGCATACGACGTCAAAGCGTTGCGGTGCGCCGAATAGATGGCGAGAAGCGCTCGATCGCGAGGAACGCTCATATTGTTGTGTATCGCAACCGCGAATTAGTTGCAACTTGGAAGCCTGACCGTCAAGCTTGCCGGCGCGCTCCTCTTTCGAATTTTGCCCAGGAGCCGGCCGAACGGTGAAAATTCGGCCGTCTCATTCGTCTTAGGAGCGAGAGTAGTCAGCAGACCAAGGGACCCATGAAGTTTGTAAACAGTCTTTTGGTCGTTTTCTTGCTGTCTGCAGGGCCCGCTTGGGCCCAGTCCCAAGGCACGTCCCCGCCAGCCAAGGCATCGCCCGATTCGCCGGCAGCAGCGTCTGGCTCATCCGCACCGGCGTCTGGCTCGCCCGCGGCAGCTCCCGATTCGCCTGCGGCAGCGCCCGGCTCGCCTGCGGCAGCTCCCGGTTCGCCTGGGGCAACTCCTGGTTCGCCTGCGGCAGCTCCCGGTTCGCCTGCGGCAACGCCCGGCTCGCCTGCGGCAGCGCCCGGCTCGCCTGGAGCAACTGCCGACTCGCCTACTGCAACGTCCGACTCACCTGCGGCAGACTCTGGCTCGCCCGCGGCACCGCTCACCGGAATGGGGGTGCTGCCACGCGATCTGTCGGTTTGGGGGATGTTCGTACAGGCCGACTGGCTGGTGCAGGCGGTCATGCTCGGGCTTGCCTTCGCCTCGGTGCTGACCTGGACGGTGTTCCTGGCCAAGACGCTCGAGCTTGCGACGGCGGCACGCCGTCAGCGCCGGATCCTGACGGCTATCGACTCGGCTCCGTCCCTCGCGCGGGCGCCCGACGATGTCCTGGTGCGCGCTGCACAGGCCGAACTCGCCGTCTCGGCGGAAACCGACCGCGACGGCATCAAGGAGCGCGTGGCGTCGCGGCTCGAGCGGCTGGAGGCGGCCGCCGGGCGGCGCATGCTGAAAGGCACCGGCCTCCTGGCGACCATCGGCGCAACCTCACCGTTCGTCGGCCTGTTCGGCACGGTGTGGGGCATCATGAATTCCTTCATCGGCATCTCGAAAGCGCAGACCACGAATCTCGCGGTCGTCGCGCCGGGGATTGCCGAAGCGCTGCTGGCGACCGCGCTGGGTCTGGCCGCGGCGATCCCGGCAGTCGTCATCTACAACCATTTCTCTCGCCGCATCGCCACCTGGCGCGCGTTGGTCGCCGATACGTCGGCCGCCGTGCTGCGCCTGGTGTCGCGCGATCTCGGGAGGAAGTGATGTCGGTCAAGCTCGACCACGGCAGCGACGAGCTGACCGAGAACCACGAGATCAACGTCACGCCCTTCATCGACGTCATGCTGGTGCTGCTGATCGTCTTCATGGTGGCCGCGCCGCTGGCGACGGTCGACACGCCGGTCGATCTGCCCGTCTCGACCGCCGAGCGTCAGCCAAAGCCGGACGCGCCTCTCTATCTGACCGTGAAGGCGGACCTGTCTTTCGTGCTGCGCGATGCTCCCATTGCCCGGGAGGAGCTGGGCAGTGCCCTCGACAAGGCAACCGAGGGCAAGAAGGACGAACGCATCTTCCTGCGCGCCGACAAGACCGTGCCCTACGGAGAGCTCATGCAGGCGATGAACGTCTTGCGCGCAGCCGGCTATCTCAAGGTTGCGCTGGTGGGCCTGGAGCAATGAAGGAAGGGGCGCGCTGGACCGGCAGCTTCGCGTTGGTGCTGGCCGCGCATGCCGCGGCGATCGGCGCGGCGCTTAGCTGGGCCGAAGTCACGGTGCCCTACAGCCCGCCGCCGGCGGCCATGATGCTCGAGCTGGCCCCGATGCCCGCCGCGCCCGAGACCATGCCGAACGACGCCCCGCCCGCGCCCGATCTGCGGGAAGCGATCCCCGAGCCGGAGGAACCGCCTCCGGTCGATCTCAAGCCGATGCCGATCAAGCTGCCCGACGCCGAGCTGCCGCCTCCCGTCGAGATACCGCCGCCCGAGGCGATCGTGATTCCCCTGCCGCCGCCCGAGCCCCCACCCCCTGTCGACCTCAAGCCGCCGCCCAAGCCCAAGCCGCGCCCCGTCGAGAAGCCGAAACCGCGGGAGAAGAAGCCACCCGCCACGGCGGCCGCGCCGCAAGCGACTCCCGAGCAGGCGCCGCGTGCGGCAGCGCCGACGAAGGGTGCGACTCCCGAGCCGCAATCCGCTGGCCTGCCGACCTGGAAGGGCCTCCTGTTGCGTCATCTCGAACGGCACAAGCGCTACCCGGCCGAAGCGCAGCGCCACCGCCAGGAAGGCGTGGTCTATGTGCGCTTCACCCTCAGTCGCGACGGGCGCGTGCTGGCGTCACGCATCCAACGGGCTTCCGGCGTGTCGAGCCTCGATCAGGAGGGGCTCGACCTGTTGCAGCGGGCGCAACCGATGCCGCCATTCCCATCCGACCAGCCCGGCGAATCCATGGAGCTGATCGTGCCGATACAGTTCTCCTTGAGGCGCTGACATGCGTCCGCTCGAAGCACTCTGCCAGGAGCGTGGCGTAAAGCTGACCAAGCCCTGCCGGGCGGTGCTGGGAGTGATCGAACGGGCCAGCGACCATCCCTGCGCGCAGGAGATCCACCGGCGCGTCCTGGAGCAGCGACCGATCTCCCTCGGCACGATCTATCGCGTGCTGAACCGACTGGCCGCGGCGGGCATCCTCACGCGGCACGCGTTCAACGGCAGCACGATGCGTTTCGAAGCGACATCGCACCGCCACCATCACCTCGTCGACGTCCAGACCGGCCAGATCGTCGAGATCGACGATCACGAATTCATGCGCCTCATCGAGCAGACCGTCGAACGTCTCGGCTACCGCCTGATCGACTTCAAGGTCGAGGTCACGGCCGAGCGGAAGGGGCGGGAGGATCGCGCCTGACCGCGCATCGCCTCGCGCGCGCCCCGTCTCCCGCTTATCGGCCTTCGGCGCCGAGCATCTCGACGTGATCGGTCAGGCAGCGGTGAAAGTGACCGATTGCCTGCTCGTAGTGGCCGAAGGTGAAATGCGTGTTCGCGCCGGATGCCAGTCCGGACTGGATCTGGCAAGCGGCATGGCGATCCTCGCGCAGGCCGCTGTCCTGCACGAAGTCGGCGTCGCGCCTTGCCTGCTCGAGATCGAGCGGCTTGCCGTTCTTGAGACGCGGCGCGAGCTGGTAGATCACCCAGTGCGTCTCCGAGGGTGACACCGGCTCGAGGATGATGAGGATCGAATGGCTCGACAGCATGCTGACATGCGTGTTGGGAAAGAGCTGGTGAACATCGGTCACGCGGCCCTGCACGCTCCATTCCTCGCGCGGAACGTCGCGCAGCTTCTCGATGCGGCGGAATGGAAACACGACGCGCGAATTGCGGCCGTGCAGCTCGACCACGTTCAGGTTGTCGTAGCCGTAAGGATAGAAGGACTGATTGTGCAGGGCCTTGATGTGATAGCCCTCCATCGAGGTCTCGCCGAGCACCTTCCAGTTCGCCTCGTCGTCGAACTCGATCTTGTTGAACAGGATGTAGTCGGGCGGCAGGAGATCGGGCACGTTCGGCAGCGCGCCGTCCGACAGCGGCTTGTCCTGCGTCACGAAGACGAGGCCGCCCTTCTCGTGAACCGCCGCCACCGGCACGAGGCCATGCGCGTCCTTGTCGAGGCCGGGAAAGCCGTCCTCGCCCGGAACGTGGCGCAGCGTGCCGTCGAGGCCGTAAGTCCAGGCATGATAGGGGCACGTGAAGGCGCGCTTGCAGCCTTCGCCCTGCTCGAGCTTCATGCCGCGGTGCCGGCAGGCGTTGCGAAAGCCGCGCACGACGCCGTCATTGCCGCGCACGACCAGGAGCGGCGTGCCGACCGTCGTGCGCGCGATGTACGAACCGGCCTCCGGCAACGCGGCCGAGGGGCAGAACGCCATCGGCACGCGGCGCAGGACCTTGATCTCGGCGGCAAAGCGCTCGGGCGACGTGTAATTTTCCGTCGGTTCGCGCCACACCGTCGTGCCCCTGTCCGTCGTCTTGCCGTCGACGTGGGAGAGAATGCGATCGACCAGCTCGGCATCGCTCAACAACGCGCTCATCGCTTCCTTCCGCAGTTCGGGTCTGCGATTGGGGTTTGTCAGGATGCGAGGTATAGGGCCGATTCGTTCCGGCGGGCAACGGCAACGCCGGAAAGGGGCGCGCCCTGCCCATGCCGTCCGTGCCGCTGTCGATGAATTGCCGGCAGGTAGTAGCTCGATGCCCGGGCGAGAGTCCGCGTCGAGCCGACGGCAGTGAACCGACTGCGATCGAAGGTCATTGACCTGACGTTATCCGCAGCAGCCGTCGGCCGGTGCCGGTGCCGGTCCGCCGCAGCAACCGGCGGCCGCTCCGGACCCGGTGAGAGCCGGTCACGAGCGCGGCGAACGCGCCGCTTCCTCGCAATGCGTTGCCAGCCCGAGCAACTTTCATAGGCCGCCGGACACCCTTAGCGTCGTCGCGGTTGCATAGGACGCTTCATCCGAAAGCAACCACAGGACCGCTGCGGCGATCTCCGATGGTTCACCAATTCGGCCCATAGGGACGCGCGCGACGACGCGCGCAGGTCGGTCAGGTTCGCCGGCTGCGGCATGAATGTCCGTATAGACCGTCCCCGGCGCGACCGCGTTGACGCGAATGCCATCTGGAGCCACTTCTTTACCCAGGCCAGCGCCCGCTTTGCTGCACATTCGGACGAGCCGCATGCGAGGGCCAGCAGACAATGCAAGCGCTCCGCAGCGAACATCAGGTGCCCTAAACAAATTGCGCAGGCGCGTTGTCAATGGAGCAATCTCGCCTTCGCATCGTCGGTGCTCCGGGCGTAAACATCGTCATGGCGAAAGTTCGATGCGCGATGCTCGTCGATGGCCATGCTTTCATCAAGTGACTTGAGTTCACGAAGGATGAGCAACTCTCGCTTGCGCGAGCAGGAATGGCGGGCGGCCGGGCGATCGACATCCACCGGTCGCGGTAGGGACGCCCGTCACCGAGCGCCCCCCGCACAGAACCCGGCGTGCCCAATTAAGGCACCGGGCTCCCACCTCGGGTGATGACGGCAAAGTGTACGCGAGCCGTAGACGGAG
>Ga0182738_1001017_pt1 | contig 36684 bp, 36 predicted proteins | sample eDN5th30CBELigMG_FD_128876 | JGI IMG/M metagenome (GOLD analysis project Ga0182738, IMG submission 128876) | Enriched Miracle-Growth compost microbial communities from Emeryville, California, USA - eDNA 5th pass 30_C BE-Lig MG (version 2)... ...
GCCGGAAGAAATTGTTGAACGTGTCCGGCCACAGCAGCACGCGCTCGCCGCGCCCCGCCGGCCGCGCGCGGCGGCGGAACCAGTCGCGGAAGGTCTGCCGCGCGAAGGGCGGCACGGTGCGCTCGGGCGCGATGCCGCCGACAGCCTTGGCGAGGCGGCCGATCCCGGGGGCGCGGGTGACGAAATTGGCGAGAGCGGGAGCCTTCGAGGCCGCGCGCGCCCACCAGTAGATCAGCCCCATGGAATATTGCGAGCGCGGCCGCAGCCGGCCGCGGTAATAATGCGAGCGGAACTCGGCCTTGAGCGAGGCCATGTCGACATTGACGGGGCAGTCGCTCTTGCAGCCCTTGCAGGCGAGGCAGAGCGAGAGCGCGTCCTCGACCTCGTCGCTCTTCCAGCCGCCCGCGATCGGATTGCCCTCCAACATCTCGAACAGCAGCCGCGACCGGCCGCGCGTCGAATGCTTCTCCTCGCCCGTCGCCATGTAGCTGGGGCACATCACCCCGGCGTCGCTGGTGCGCCGGCGGCATTCGCCGACGCCGACGCAGCGCTCGGCGGCGCGCAGAAAGCCGCCGTCCTCACGGAAGCTGAAATGGGTCTGCGGTTGTGTCGGATGGAATTCCGGGCCGCGGCGCAGATTGGCGGTGATCGGATAGGGATCGACAACCTTGCCCGGGTTCATCTTGCCGAGCGGGTCCCAGATCGCCTTGAACTGGCGGAAGCCCTCGACCAGTTCCGGCCCGTACATCTTCTCCAGCAGCGCGCCGCGGGCCTCGCCGTCGCCGTGCTCGCCGGAGAGCGATCCGTTGTAGCGGACGACGAGATCGGCTGCCTCGTCGAGGAAGGCGCGCCAAGCGTCGATCCCCTTCTCGGACTTCAAGTCGAAGGCGACGCTGCAATGGACGAGGCCGTCGCCGAAATGGCCGTAGACCGCGGGCTCGTAGCCGTACTTGTCGAAGAGGGCGACGAGGTCTCGCAGGTAACCGCCGAGATTGTCGCGGTGGACGGCTGAGTCCTCCCAGCCCGGCCAGGTGTCGCGCCCGTCCGGCGTCCACGCGGTCACGCCGAGCGCGGCGTCGCGCACGCTCCAGATCTTCGCCTCCTTCTCCTCCTTGCTCAACACCCGGCCGTGAACGTCGCCCCTCTTCGTGAAGTCCCGGCAGAGCGCCTTCGCCTTATCGGTCGCCTCGGCGTGGGTGTCGCCGCCGAACTGCACGATCAGCCAGCCCGCGCCCTCGGGCAGCAGCGAGGCGGACTGGGCGTAGGACGGGTTCTTGCGCACGAGGTCGACGAGGCGCTCGTCCATGCCCTCGAGGCCCATCGGCCCGTGCTCCAGCACGCGCGGCACCGCGTCCGCGGCGGCGAACACGTCCGAGAAGCCGAGTATGGCGATGGCGTGCTCGCGCGGGCTCGGGATGAGGTTCAGCTCCGCTTCCAGCACCGTGACGCAGGTGCCCTCGGTGCCGACGAGCGCGCGCGCGACGTTGAACCCGTTCTCGGGGAAGAGCTGGTCGAGATTCTCGTAGCCGGAGACGCGGCGCGGGATCTGCGGGTAGCGGGCGCGGATCTGCGGCTCGTAGGCGCGGCGGAAGCGGTCGAGATCGCGATAGATCTCGGCCCGGCGCCCCCCCTCGGCGAGGATGGCCTGAAACTCGGCATCGCTCATCGGGCCGACGCGCAGGCGCAGCCCGTCATAGGTCAGGACCTCCAGCGCCTCGACATTGTGCACGGTGATCCCGGCCATGATCGCGTGCACGCCGCCGGAATTGTTGCCGATCATGCCCCCGAGCGTGTTGTGGTCGTGGGTGGCGGGGTCCGGGCCGAAGGTGAGGTCGTGGACCTCGGCGGCGTCGCGCAGAGCGTCGAGCACGCAGCCCGGCTCCACCCGGGCGAGCCGCCGTTCGGGATCGACCGCGAGCACGCGGTGGAGATATTTCGAGAAGTCGATGATGACGGCAGTGTTGCAGGTCTCCCCGGCCAGGCTGGTGCCGCCGCCGCGCGGCAGCAGCGGCGCGTCGTGCGCGCGGCAGAGCGCGACCGTGCGCTCGACGTCCGCGAGCGATTTCGGCACCACCACGCCGACCGGCACCTGGCGGTAGTTCGAGGAGTCGGTCGCGTAGAGGGCGCGGCTGCCCGCGTCGAACCGCACCTCGCCCTCGATCGCTCCTTTCAGCGCGGCTTCGAGCGCGCGAACCTCCGGCGCGGGCATCGCGGTGAAGGCGGAGGCGATCCGCCCGTCGGGGGCGCGGGTGCGCCGCCGCTCGGGATCGCGCCGTCCTTCGTCCGCGCTCGCAACCGCCATGACACCGACCTCCTGTTGCCTTCAGACCGCGTAGCGCTCGGCGTCGGCGCGCTTCAGCGCGAGCCCGTGGCCGGGCCGCGCGAGATCGGGCCGGATGGCGCCGCCCGCGGGGACCGGGGCGCCGTCGAACAGCATGCGTTCGATGCGTGCGTGGTCGTGGAACCACTCGATGTTGCGCAGCCGCGGCGCGGCGCAGCACACCGGCAGGTGCAGCGCGGGGGCGGTGTGCGCGGAGAGCGGCATGGCGCGCGCGTCGGCGAGCGCCGCCGCCTTCAGGAACCCAGTGTAGCCGCCGCAGCGCGTGGCGTCGGCCTGCAGCACGTCGACAGCGCCGGCCGCGAGCATGCGGTCGAAACAGAAGGGGTCCCAGCCGTATTCCCCCGCTGCGATCTCGATCTCCGCCGGCGCCCGGTCGCGCAGCAGGCGGAGACCGTCGAGGTCGTCGCTGGTCACCGGCTCCTCGAACCAGACAGCGCCGTGCTCGGCAGCGACATGCGCGAAACGCAGCGCCTCTTTGCGAGTGAAGGCGCCGTTGGCGTCGACCATCAGCGCGGCGTCGCCGATCGCTTCTTTCGCGACCGCCATCCGGTGGGGATCGGCGGCCGGATCACTGCCGATCTTCATCTTCACCGCGCGGCAGCCGTCCTCCTGCACCCAGCCGGCGAGCTGCTCGGCGAGCCGGGCGTCGGCATAGCTCGTGAAGCCGCCGCTGCCGTAGATCGGCACGGCATCGCGGGCGAGGCCGAACAGGCGGGCGAGCGGCAGGTCGAGCAGCCGCGCCTTGAGGTCCCAGAGCGCGACGTCGACCGCCGCGAGCGCCGACGCCGCGAGCCCGCGCGAGCCGACATTGCGCACCGCCTGCACCATCGCGGCCCAGAGACGCGGGATGTCGAGCGCGTCCGCCCCCGCCAGCACCGGCGCGAGGAGGTCGCGGATCAGGCCGGCCACGAGCGCCGCGCTATAGGAATAGCCGAGGCCGACGCGGCCGCCGCCGGCGATCTCCGCCACGACGAGCGTGGTCGCGTTCCAGGCGAAGGTGCCGTCCGCCTCCGGCGCATCGGTCGGAACGGTGTAGGCGCGCGCCGCGACGCGCTCGATGGGGGCGAGGGCGAGCACGGCGCGCCCTCAGACGATTTCCCGGACCGCGTCGGAGGCCACGGTGAGGGCGATCTTGCCGGCATTGGGCGTGCCCCGCGCCAGCGCCTCGGCGAACTTCGTCACCTGCTTCAGCTCGAGCTTGGGCGGCATCGGCGGCTCGTGCGGGTCGACCACCGCCTCGACCAGCACCGGCCCGCGCGTGGCCAGAGCCTGGCGCAGCACGTCGGCGCAATCGGCGGGATCTTCGATGCGGAAGGCCGCCAGGCCGAAGCCTTTCGCAACGGTGACGAAATCGACCGGCTGCAGCTCGCAGACATATTCCGGGTTGCCCAGGAACACCATCTGCTCCCATTTGATCTGGCCGAGCGTGTTGTTCTTGATGACGACGATCTTGACGTCGAGACCGTACTTCACCGCTGTCGCGAGTTCGCAAATCAGCATGGTCAGCCCGCCGTCCCCGACGAAGCACACGACCTGCCGCCCGGGATGCGCCAGCGCGGCCGCGTTGGCGTAGGGCAGCGAGCAGGCCATCGTGGCGAGATTGCCCGAGCACGAGAACATCATCTCGCCGCGCATATCGATATGCCGCGCCGCCCAGCTGGTGATGGTGCCGGAATCGGTGGCGACGATGGCGTCGTCCGTGAGCAGCGTGTTGAGCTCGTGCGCAACCACCTGCGGCTTCATCGGCGTGTCGGTCCTTGTGCCGCGCTCGGTCATGAGCGCGCGCCACTCCTTCATCCCGTGCTGCGCCTTCTCCAGGAAGGCGCGGTCGGGATGGTGGTCGAGCCGCGGCAGCAGCAGGCCGAGCACCCGGGCCGCGTCGCCGACGAGGGCCGCATCGACCGGATAGCGCAGCGAGACTCGTTTGGGGTCGAGCTCGATCTGGACGCATCGGGCGTCGCCGGGCTTGGGGTAGAACTCGATATAGGGGAATGCGGAGCCGACGATCAGCAGCGTGTCGCAGCCTTCGAGCGCCTCCTGCGAGGGGCGGGTGCCGAGAAGGCCGATGCCGCCGGTCGTCAGCGGGTGGTCGTCGGGCACGGCGCCCTTGCCGAGCAGGGCCTTGACGATCGGCGCGCCGAGCCGCTCGGCGACGGCAAGGAGCTCGTTGCGCGCGCCGAGCGCGCCCCGGCCGGCCAGGATCGCGATCTTCCTGCCTTCGTTGAGGATGGCGGCCGCGCGGGCGATCTGGTCGTCGGTCGGCACGTGCGCGCTCTCCGCCATCAGGGCGGAGACGTGGTTCGGCACGTTGCGCGGGGACCGGTGGCCGTCGGACAGCGCCTGGTCCTGGATGTCGACGGGGATCGTGACATGGGCGACGCCGCGATAGGCGAGCGCGGTGCGGCAGGCGAGCTCGACGGTGTTGCGCACATGGGCCGGGCCCATGATCCGCGAATTGTAGACGGCGACGTCGACATAGAGCTTGTCGAGTTCGACGTCCTGCTGGGTGTAGGTATGGGTCAGGTCATGGAACTGCAGGCCGGTAATGGCGAGCACCGGCTGGCCGTCGAGCTTGGCATCGTAGAGCCCGTTGAGGAGGTGGATGCCGCCGGGGCCCGAGGTGGCGAGGCACACGCCGAGCCGGCCGGTCCACTTGGCATAGGCACAGGCCATGAAGGCGGCGGCTTCCTCGTGACGCACCTGGATGAACCGGATCTCGTCCCTCTTCTTCCGCAGGGCTTCGATGATGCCGTTGATGCCGTCGCCGGGAATGCCGAAGATGGTGTCGACGCCCCAGTCGAGCAGCGTCTGGACGAGGACGTCGGCGGCTGTGGTGGCCATCGCTCTTTCTCCCGGACCGGTCTGTTCCGGGAACCTGAGCGCAGGCGACTTGTTCCGAGATCGTCACCGATCGCCCCTGCGCCTTCCTGGCGCAGCCGGCGCACAGGCCCGCGAATCGGCCGCCCGCCGTCGATGGAGCCGGAAGGGCTCGAACCGCGTCGTGCGGGCGGCTAAGAACGCAGTCGGGGACGGCTCGCATTCCGAAGCGCCGATCTCCGCGGACGACCGGGACGGGCCATGACCCAAGCGCAATCCCTCGCCACGCTCATCCCGGTGCTCGGCAGCGTGGCGTTCCTGATGCTCGGCAACGGCGTGCTCGGAACCTTGGTTGCGCTGCGGCTCGCCGAGGCGGGCGCCGGCGCCGTCCTCATCGGGCTCGTTTCGGCGGCCTATTTCTCCGGGCTGACGCTCGGCTCGCTGCAGGGCTTCCGCCTCATCCGCCGCGTCGGGCACATCCGGGCCTTCGCCATCTTCGCCTCGGTCCTGTCGGCGGCGAGCCTGGGTCATGCCGTGTTCGCCGGGGCCGGGGCGTGGGCCGCCCTGCGGCTGGTCGAGGGCTTCTGCGTCGCCGGCACCTATATGTGCGTCGAGAGCTGGCTGAACGACGTCGCAGACAATCGCTCACGCGGACGCGTCCTGTCGATCTACATGGCGACGCTCTATGCGGCGATGGCTGCCGGCCAGCAGCTGCTCCTGCTCGATCAGCCCGGCAGGCTGACGCTGTTCGTCGTCATCGGCATGCTGCTCTCCGTGTCGCTGGTGCCGATTTCGCTCGCGCGCGCGACCCCGCCCACGCTTCCGGACGTCGTCTCCCTGGGGCTGCCGAAACTCTACCGTGCCTCCCCGCTCGGCGTGGCCGGCACCTTTCTCAGCGGCTGCCTGCTCGGGGCCATCTACGGGCTCGCCCCGGTCTTCGCCGCCCGCTCCGGGTTCGGCACGGCCGGCACGGCGGCGTTCATGACCGCCATCGTCCTCGGCGGGATGATCCTGCAGTGGCCGCTCGGTCGGTTGTCGGACGTGTTCGACCGCCGCACCGTCATCATCGTCACCGCGGCGGCCCTGGCGATCGTCAGCCTCGGCACGTTCCTCGCAGCCGGAGGCAACGACTGGATCCTGCTGGCGTTCGCGATCGTCTTCGGCGGGCTCGCCTTCGGCATCTACCCGCTCTGCGCCGCCCACACCAACGATCACGTCGCCAAGGCCGATCTCGTCGCTGCCAGCGGCGGCCTCATCCTCGTCAACTCCGTCGGATCGATCCTCGGGCCGATCGCGGCATCCGGGGTGATGGCGCCGACGGGGCCGGGCGGGCTGTTCCTCTTCACCGCGCTCGTGGCGCTCGCCGCGGCCGGGTTCGGGCTCTGGCGCACCCGCGTCAGGCCGCACCTGCCGAGCGCGGCCCAGGGCGCGTTCCGCGCCCTCCCCTCCACCACACCCGTGGCGGCGCCGCTGCGCCAGGGCGAGGCGGACCCAGCCGAGGGAATGGCAGAAGAAAAAGGCGCGGCCGGAGCCGCGCCTTCGTGATTTGCCGAACCGGGGCGTTCAGCCCTCCGACTCGCCCGTGACCCAGTAGCGGATGCGGTCGGGATGCTGCTCGATATAGTGATCGACAGCCTCCTCGTAGGACGTCTGCTGGGCGTCGAACATCGCCGCCTCGAGCTCGTCGAGCGGCAGGTTCAACCGCATGAGGAAGGCGGAGATTTCCGGAAAGTCCTCCTGCACGCCCTGCCGGCCGAGCGCATAGATGCTCTCGGCGCCGCCAAGGGTGCCCATCGGGTCGTCGAGATAGCGCAGGTCGTAGGCTCCGAACATCCAGTGCGGGCTCCAGCCCGTGACGACGATCCATTCATTGCGCCGGATCGCCTCGTCGAGCGCCGCCGTCATCGCCGCGCCGCTCGCGGTGATGAGGTCGTAGTCGAGCCCGTAGGCCTCGATCGTCTGCTCCGAGAGCCGCATCAGGCCGGCGCCGGGGTCGATGCCCTGGATGGTGCCGCCGAACCGCTCGCGGACGTCCGGATCGGCGAGGTCGGCGATGCTCGCGACCTCGTCCTCCGGGACGTAGGACGGTACCACCCAGCCGAGCTTGGCGTCGGTATAGAGCACCCCGAGCTGCACGACATCGTCCTGCACCTCAGCCCAGTAGTCGGCATGGGTGGTCGGCAGCCACGCCATCAGCATGGCGTCGATGTCGCCTTCCTGCAGGCCGAGATATTGCGGGGCGATGTCGGTCTGGATCAGCTCGACCTCATGGCCGAGCTCGTCGGTGATGATTCGCTCGGCGAGCTTGGTCACGAACTCGGCGTCGGACCAAGCCGTCCAGCCGATGCGGAACGGCTCGTCGCTCTGCGCGAACGCCGGCAGGGCCGTTGTGGTGACGAGGGCCGCAGCGAGGCCGAGGCGGGCGAGTGTCTTCATCAGACACCTCCTTCTTAAGGTCTTTGGATGAAGCCCGGGCGCAAGGCCCGGACGCGGAAGGCCGGCCCTATTCGGCCGGCTGGGACGCGCTGGGCGCGTCCCGCACCGATCGCCCGCCGAAGCGGCCGCGCAAGCCGGCGAGCGACAGCACGGGCGGACGACCGAAGCTCTGGCTGAGGCGGTCGAGGATCACGGCGAGCAGCACCACGGCGAGGCCGCCCTCGAAGCCGACCCCCACCTTGAGCCGGGTCACGCCTTCGAGCACCGGATCGCCGAGCCCGCCGGCGCCGATCATCGAGGCGATCACCACCATCGACAGCGACAGCATGATGGTCTGGTTGATGCCGGCCATGATCGACGGCATCGCGTTCGGCAGCTGCACCTTCATCAGCAGCTGACGGCCGGTGGAGCCGAAGGCGAGCCCCGCCTCCACATACTCGGTGTTCACCTGGCGGATGCCGAGATTGGTGAGGCGCACCACAGGCGGCATGGCGAAGATCACCGTCGCGATGACACCCGGCACCGCGCCGATGCGGAAGAACATCACCGCGGGGATGAGATAGACGAAGGCCGGCATGGTCTGCATCAGATCGAGCAGGGGCCGGACCAACACCGCGAGAATCCGGCTTTTCGCCATCGCGATGCCCACGGGCACGCCGATGAGGATCGCGATCGCCGCCGCCGTCGTGACGAGGGAGAGCGTCTCCATCGTCTCTTCCCACAGGTCCATGCCGGTGATCAGCGTCAGCGCGACCGCGGCGAAGATCGCGAAGCCCCAGCCGACGCGCCACAACGCCAGCAGGACGACGACGACGAGGACGAGCTCCGGCGGAATCCAGGTGAGGAACGTCTCGATGCCGTCCACCACGAAGCTGAGCCCGTCGTGAATGGCGTCGAGCACGCCGACGAAATGGTCCCTGATGTAGTCGACCGTCGCGTCGGCGCCGGCGCCGAGATTGAGATCGATTTCTGCACCGAACATGGGGCTTCCTTCCTGAAGGCGACCGCTCACGCGGAGCGGTCGAGCGTCATCAGGAGCGCGGATTTGGAGATCGCGCCGACATAACGGCCGCGCTCGTCCACCACCGGTACGGGCCAGCGGCTTTCGGCGACGCGGCCGAGCACGGCGGCAAGCGGCGCATCGCCCGGTATTGGCTCGGCGTCGGACAGCAGCGCGCGGTGGAACGGGTCCGCCCCGCCGCCGCGATGGGCATCGGCGAGCGAGTCGGCGCTGACCATGCCGTGATAGCGGCGGTCGCGGCCGACGACGATGGCGACGTCGCGGTCGTGCTGGCGCATCCGCTCCAGCGCGGCCATGGCGTTGGTGCCCTGGCGGTCGATCACCGTGACCTGCGCATCGCGCGCGATGTCCGCGGCCTTGAACACGCGGCTGATGTCGACGCCCTTGAAGAAGGAGCGGACATAGTCGTTGGCGGGGCGCGTGACGATCTCCTCGGGCACGCCGACCTGGACGACGGCGCCGTCCTGCATGATCGCGATCCGGTCGCCGATGCGCATCGCCTCGTCGAGATCGTGGCTGACGAAGACCACCGTGCGGTTGTGCTCGCCCTGAAGGCGCACGAGCTCGTCCTGCATCTCGGTGCGGATCAGCGGGTCGAGCGCGGAGAACGCCTCGTCCATCAACAGGATCGAGGGTTCGCTGGCGAGCGCGCGGGCAAGGCCGACGCGCTGCTTCATGCCGCCCGAGAGCTCGTCGGGCCGGCTCTCCGCATAGCCGCCCAGGCCCACCGTGTCGAGCGCGGCAAGCGCCTTGCGCCGCCGCTCCCCGCCGCCGACGCCGGCCACCTCGAGACCGAAGGCGGCGTTGTCGAGCACGGTGCGGTTCGGCAGCAGCGCGAAGGACTGGAACACCATGCCCATGTCGCGCCGGCGCAGCGCGATCAGGTCGCGCCGGCTCATCCGGGTGACGTCCTCGCCGTCGATGCGGATCGTGCCGAGCGTGGGTTCGATGAGGCGGTTGATGAGGCGCAGCAGGGTCGACTTGCCGGAGCCCGACAGGCCCATGATGACGAAGACCTCGCCGCGGCGGATCTCGAAGCTCGCGTCGCTGACGCCGATCGTGCAGCCGGTCGCGGCGCGAATCTCGTCCTTGGGCCGGCCGGCCCGGACGAGCTCGACGGCCTCGCCCGTGCGGCGGCCGAAAATCTTGTAGACGCCGTCCAGCGCGATCTTCGGGCCGTCGGCGCCGCTCCTCCCGCTCCCGGCCGCGCCGTTCTCGGGGGGTATCGCGGCGGCCGTCGCAGCTGTTTCTGCTTCAATGACCAATGATGATGATCCTGTCGTCGCTTTGCGGAGCGCGCAGTAACCCCAATGCGAGTTGATACACAAACGGATGGTGACCGCAGGCGGAACGGCCGCGGACGCCTACTCATACGCCCTATGGCGCGGCGTCGCGGCTCGAGACCGGCGATCTGATCGATCCGACTATAGGGACTCGAAGGGAGATCGTCCACCCTGCGGGGGTAAATTTATCCGGTTTGCAATTTCTACTTCCCCCCAGATGGTGGTATTCTACAGCGCCCTATGACTTACCCCAGGCTCATCGGATTGCACGACGCAACGAGCGATATTTGCTCCCCTCGATGCTCATTTTCTCTCCGATTCGAAATCCCGTTCCACTTTCCTTGTTGTTCCCTAGCAATATCCGACTACCTATCGGACAGGACGGGGCTGGCGCCCTTCGGCATATGTCGCCTTGGCGTCTATGACATGCCTTCTTGAAGGGCATTTTTCACTCATCCTGACGACAACGCTGAATCGGCAGGACATTGCCTTTCCGGACTGGACATGCGCGTTCGATCGTCTAGGCTCCGCCCCGCCTCCGAGGCTGTGCCGGCTCGCGCCCTTAGCGCTGCGGGCCGCCGTGCCGCCTCCCCGCGTCCCGACGGACCCGAGGCGCCGTCGGCGCGCCATGCGCCGATGCCGCCCCCTTCGCGGTCGATCCGCCGTCGCCGGGCCGCACCATTGGAAAAGAGCAAATCGAGAGGAATTCAGATGACCGCCACAGCGTCCCTGGACGACAATCGCGAACTCGTCGCGCGTGACCAGACCTATGACGGCGATCCGCTGGCGATTCGGGCCACTGAGCAGTATCGCGACGAATACGTCATGGGCTTCGCCGAGAAGTGGGACGAGCTCATCGACTGGGAGGCGCGAGCCGACAGCGAGGGCGCGTTCTTCATCGACGTCCTGCGCTCGCGCGGCAAGCACAAGATCCTCGACGTCGCCTGCGGTACCGGGTTCCACTCGGTGCGCCTCGTCAAGGCCGGGTTCGACGTCACGAGCGTCGACGGCAGCGCCGCCATGCTCGCCAAGGCGTTCGAGAACGCCCGCGAGCAGGGCATCATCCTGAAGGCCGTGCATGCCGACTGGCGCTGGCTCAACCGCGCCATCCAGGGCAAGTACGACGCCGTCATCTGCCTGGGCAATTCGTTCACCCACCTCTTCGACGAGGGCGACCGCCGGCGTGTGCTGGCCGAATTCTACGCCGCGCTGAAGCACGACGGCGTGCTGATCATCGATCAACGCAACTATGACGCCATCATCGACAAGGGGTTCTCGTCCAAGCACAAATACTACTATTGCGGTGACAAGGTCACAGCCGAGCCTGAGTATGTGGACGAAGGGCTCGCCCGCTTCCGCTACAGCTTTCCGGACGGGACCGAGTACAATCTCAACATGTTCCCGCTGCGGAAGAACTATCTGCAGCGCCTGCTCCGCGAGGCCGGATTCCAGCGCATCCACAGCTACGGCGATTTCCAGGAGGAGTCCGGCCGCGACCAGGCCGACCCCGATTTCCTCGTCCACGTCGCCGAGAAGGCGTTCGGGCCGGACAGCGGCCCGGGGGGCGGCGAGGCCGCGCGGGAGGCGAGCGAGACCTATTACGACAGCGCCGATGCCGACAGGTTCTACTTCACGATCTGGGGCGGCGAGGATATCCATGTCGGGCTCTACGACGAGACGACCGACATACGCACCGCGAGCCGCCGCACGGTAGAGCGGATGGCGTCGGCCGTGCCGGGCCTTGGCGCGGGCACGCGCGTGCTCGACATCGGCGCCGGCTATGGCGGCGCGGCGCGACACCTCGCCCGTGCGCACGGCGCGAAGGTCACCTGCCTCAACGTCTCGGAAACGCAGAACGCCCGCAATCGGGCGCTGACGGAAGCCGCGGGGCTCGGCACCCTCGTCTCGGTCGTGCACGGCAGCTTCGAGGCGATCCCCGAGCCCGACGCGAGCTTCGAAATCGTGTGGTCGCAGGATGCGATCCTGCATTCCGGCGACCGGGCGCAGGTGTTCCGCGAGGTCGCCCGCGTGCTCGAGCCGGGCGGCAGCTTCGTCCTCACCGACCCGATGCAGGCCGACGACGTGCCGGCCGGGGTGCTGCAGCCGGTCTACGACAGGCTCCAACTCGCCGATCTCGGCAGCGTCGCCGCCTATAAGAGGCTCGCCGCCGCGGCCGGGCTGCGCTTCGCCGGCTTCGACGACCTCTCGCCGCAGTTGCGGACCCACTATTTCCGCGTCCGCGAGGAACTCGTCCGCCGCTCGGAGGAACTCGCCGGGCGGGTCGACCCGGCCTATCTCGAGCGCATGATCGCTGGGCTCGGCGCCTGGGTCGAGGCGGCCGATGCCGGCCATCTGAAGTGGGGAATTCTGCGCTTCACCAAGAGCTGACCGGACCGCCGGGCGTTGCCCCAGCGGCGGCGACGCGAGCCCGCCCGCAGGCACCGCGTCGCCGCCCCGGGCCGCAGCAAGCCAAGGCACACCGGCGGGCTTTGGCGAGCGACAAGGCGCACGGGACGGCCCAGGCCATCCCTCCGCGCCTTGCCGCCCTGCGTGAACGCGGTGCGGCCGCGGCCTCGTGCCCGTCGGGAATATCCGGTGCCCAGGCCCACCGCCGCGGCCGCTGGCACGGCGGATCACTCGGCGGATGGTCGGGGTGGGGCACGGAAACCGTGCTGGCGGAAGGGGTGTCCGCCAATCCACAAGCTACCACATTGTTTTTGTTGACATTATGGGCGGGATTTCCCGCCCACCCACAATCCAGCACACAAGTGAGCAGATTCGCGCTGAAAATCCTCCACTGAAGTTGGGGATTGCCAATCCACTAATCCAGGTTCGACAATCGGACCCTTCCCGGGCTGGAGAATTTCACATGAGCCGAAGAGAACTCCGCCAGATCGACCTATTTGTAGCGATAGATGAACACGGAAACGAATATACGGTAGCTGAGTATCAGGTTTTTACAGAATTTCGTCCCCTATCTGGCCAGACACAGTGGATTCCAGGTACAAAAGAGCTTCGCCTTAGCACCGGAGAACCCGTCAACCATATCGACGAGCAGACCGTTGAGGTGGTCGATACGGGAGCGAGGCTACGGAAGACGGACAAACTCCCTACCTGACTCCTGCGAGTTGGCACCCCCTAAGGGCTCGCCGATTCGATCGGGCCAACGGTGGATGATGCCGGTCCACGCCTCGTCTCGGGCGAGGACGGTCTTCTGAATGAAGCCGCCGACGGTGCACCCCTTCGCTCCGCTCACCCACTCAGGATGGATCAGGTCTTCCGTCCGCCGCTGCGCCTCCATAAAGCGGACGAACCCTTCGTCATCGCCGTCTAGTTCGAACCGCCCGTCGTCTCGCATCAGACCGAGCGCGGCTAGATGCTCGGTCTCTGGCCAGGGCTCGGCCCAGAAGCCGTCTATCGGGTCGAGCTGCAGGGTGCCGGGCTCCAGGTCGCTGATGCTCCGCCCGGCGCACCACATCCGATAGGCTTCCCACGCCTGACGCTGTTCCGACCAGCCGCCAAGGCAGACGGCCAGATTCAGGACGGCGTGACCGCTCGCCATCGCTGCCACGCCGCCGACTATCGTTCCCAGCTTGCCGAGGACGTCGTCGAAGCTCGCGCAATCCGCGATGAAGGTGCCCACGGCGAGGATCATGCTTCCCGTGCCGCGCATCGCCACGACGGCCGGCGCGTGCATGAGGATGTCGGCCTTCTGTGACGGCTGGCGGTAGACGCCATCGTCGTCGTAAGCGGCTCCGTCAGTGTAGACGGCGATTCCGTCGTCGTGCCGGTGGAAGATGATAGCGGTCAATGCAGCGGCACCGGCTGCGGCCTCGCCACGGTCGGCCCCACGGCGCCGCCGGTGGCCATGCCCGGAAGGGAGTGGAACGTCAGCGGTGCGCGGCCACCTCCGAACAGCCCCACCACGCCATTGATGAGCGCGGACAGGAAGCCGCCACCCTTCCCACCACCGCCCGAGAAGATGTTGTCGAAGGCGAGGTCAAGCAGCTTGTCCTCCAGGCGTCCCAGCGCATTCGCGAGGGCGTCGGCCGGCTTCACGCCATTGAGGAGGTCATGGGCGAGGCCCTTGCCGAACTCGGCCAGCGTCCCCTTCGCATCGGCGAATGCCTCCTCAGTCTTGCGCGCAGCCTCCTCGATAGCACCGAGCCGCTCCTCCTCGGCCGCCATCTGCGTGACGAGGTTCGCGATAGCTTTCCGCTGCTCCTGCGTGGCGTCGGCGCCGGCCCGCCGAAGCTCGGCCGCGATTCGCTGCTCGGTCTCGCTCGCGCCGATGAGGGACATCTCCTCCTCAAGCTCAGAAATGAGCTCAGCCACGGCGTCGCGCTGCTCGCGGGTGTCGGCGACGAAGCTGCTCCCTCCACCACCACCGCCGCCCGTGCGCTCCGATAGCGGGCGCATGTCTATGTCGAGCAGGTTCGGCCGGGTCGGCGGGACGGGCACGCCCGCTGCGGGCGTGGCAGGTGGCGTGGTAGCGGCCGGTGACGCCGGCCTGGAGCCTGCGGGCTGCCCCCACGGGTTCACCGGCGCCGCCGAGGGCGCGGCTGTCAGCGCGGCAATGCTCGCCCGAAGCCCGTCCGCCTGAGCCTGTAGTTCGGAAAGCTCCTGCCCGAGGCTCGTCAGCATCGCCGGATTAAGGCCGGGGCGCTCGATGAGGCTCTGCACCGCTCGGATGCGCCCTTCCACTTCCGCCAGGTCCTCGTTGAGCTGGCCCGCCGTGGCTTCGCCGGTCGCGGCGTCCACCATGCGGACGCCGCCGCCGGGCTGAATGATCCCGATCTCGCCCGCGCCGGGCTGCGGGATGTTCATCAGCTCCATCAGGCGCGTCCAGATGGGATGATTAGCCGCCCGGTCGAGTGCCGCGTCGATATTGTCGCCCCAGGTCACGAGGGCGTCGGCTACCCCCACGACGGCCGCCTGCACTCTGTCGGAGATGGTCCCCGCAATCTCGTTGAAGCGCCGGTCGAGGTCCTCGGCCCGCTGCACCATCTCCTCGTCCATGATGCGGCCGGCGTCCTGCGCCCGCGCGATGATGTCGCGCAAGCCCGCCTCCCCGTCGTCGAGAAGCTGAAGAAACTGCTCGCCGCCCGTGCCGCCGAATAGCTCGTCCATGACGCGAATCTGAGCCGCCCGGTCCAGGTCCTCGATTCGGCCGATGATGGTGAGGAACATCTCGGCTGGGTCCTGGAGGGCCTGAGTCACGTCGGCCGCATTCATGCCGATGCGCTGGAAAGCCTCCGCCGCCGAGCCGCCGCCCGTGGTGGCGAACTCGTCGCCCCGGAGTTGCATCTCCTTCAATCCGTCCGCGAGGGCGTCCACGGTGACGCGAGACTGCTCCGCGGCGATCTGGAGACCTTGAAAGGCTTCCGCGCCGATGCCGAGCCGTTCGGCGGTGAGCCCGATCTCCGCGACCGAGCCGACGATCTCGCGCACCCGATTGGCGAACTGCGTGATGGCACTGCCCGCCACCCCTGCCAGGAGGCTCCGGCCGAAGGTGGCGAACTGGTCGGACATGCGCCGCAGCGCCGCGCCGGTGCCCTGGTTCATCTCCGAGTTCATCCGATTGAACCGCTGCTCGATGCGTCCTGCCGTCTGGTCGGTCGAACGTCGCGCCCGTTCCAGCTCGCGCGTGTATTGGGTCATCCTCGCTTCGAGGGTGACGAGCAGCTTCTCAACGTCGGTCGTCGCCATCGTCAGTGCCTCGTGGTCACGTCGTCGAGCAGCAGCAGCTCCTCGCGGAGCCAAGCCTCCAGCTTGCTGAGCATTTCGGCCTTGGTTCGCGCGATTTCCTCGTCTGCCACCTCGCGCGCCAGTGCGGCCTCGGCTCGGCTGTAGCCGGCCTCCTCGAGGACGAGTTCCGTTTCGGTGTGCATCTCGTCGATGCGGTCCTCGATTTGCGCCCGGAGGCGCGTGACTGCTTCGGACAGGGTCATGTCGCTCACCTCTGGGTTTTCACCACCATCGTCCAGGCCTTGCCGTCGCCCGGCTCGATGCCCGCAGCGTCGGCGTTCGCGTGCCACAGTGTGCCCTTGAACGTGACGAGCGTTCCCCGCGAATAGGCGAGCTGCCGCTGCCAGACACCCGCGTATTTCAGGCCCTCGGCCGCCGACTCCGAAAGTGTCGCCACCGTCCGCTCCAAGGCTTCAATCCGGGCCTTGGCGCTATCGTTGAGCAACAGCAGGTCGAAGGTCGTGGCCGGCGCGTCGAGGATGCTGTCGGGAAGCTCGGGATGCCGTTTCAGCACCTCCGCGCGTGCCGTGCGCTCGCTCTGGGTCAGCGTCCGCGGCGCCTTCCTGGTTTGGGCTGCCCTCATCGGAACGTTCCGAAAATCTGCCTCGGATTTCTCTTCGGCGAGCCTGTCGAGCTGCAGGTCCAGGTCGGCGATTTCGCGCATGAGCCGATCCTGCAGCGCGCCATCCCAGCGGGTGACGTGCTGGTTTGCATCGCGGTCGAACTCGGCCTGCTTCTGCCGCCGAAGCTCTGTCAGCCTCGCGATTTCGGATTGAATGTCTGCCATCACGATCCGCTCGCCGCGCCCCAGGCAATGTCCGTCACCTCGGCGATGGCGTCGGCCTTCACCAGCTCGGCCGCGAAGCTCACCACCGCCCGCAGCGCCACCCCGTCCGTCTGGAACAGGCTCACCATGTTCGTCGCGGTCGGCGTGACGGAGTTGTTCGTCGGGTTGTCGAGCATCTGAATCGCCGCCTCGTCGGAGGCGTCGAGCCGGATGGGGTCGAGGGCGAGGGCGAGGTCGTCGGCCCGGATAAGGCGCAGCGTGCCCGCGGGGATGGCGTCGGAGACCATCGCCGGGATGCCGAACAGTTCGCCGCCCATCGGGCTCATGGCGCCCCGGTCGTCGTAGAACGTCGCCGCGTTCGCCGTGGCCCGGTCCATCGCGAACAGGAAAGAACGGCCACCGGCCATGCTCACCTGGTCGAATAGCCAGCGCACGTCGGCCTTGAAGCTGTCGAGGTCGTTGCCGAGGCTCGGCGTGCTCGGCGTGCCCGAGTCCATGATGAGGTCGAAGAACTCCACGTCCACCGTCTGCGCGACGGCGCCGCGAAGCTCGGTCGCGACGAGGTTGTTCGCCTCGGCGCTCATGTTCTCGGCCACCTCGCGCGTCATCACGATCATGGAAGCCGCGTCGTGCAGCGTGATTGATGGCCCGGTGAGCGTCAGTGTGGTGATGGGGATCGGCTGGCCTTCGTTTCGGCTCCAGGCGGTCGCGTTCGAGGAGACGATGCCGAGCCGCGTCTGCGTCGGGACGCGCCGGCCGCCGCTATCCCACAGCCGGAAGAAAACGCTCGCCGTCCGCAGGCTGCCGAAGAACGCGCCCGACGCCACGCGCCAGTCGGCGAGGATGCTGCCGAAGCCATCGTCGCCGAGCCTGCCGGCACTCACCGCCGCCTTGAGGATGCGCTGCGCCCGGTCGCTGCGGACGAGCGGCACAAGCTCGTCGAGCCCGCAGCGTCGGGTTGCCCGCGCCGCCACCGCCTTCGCGACGAGCCCAATATCGGCCGCCGCATTGCCGTCGTTCACCGAAACCACCGCCTGTTTTCCTTCTGCCAATAGGCTCAGGCTCTAGATTTCGGCGGCAAACGTGTGTTGGCAAACGTGTGAAACGTGTACGTTTCGGCTATTCGAGCCCGAGCCGTTGCCTGAAATGCGGGATAGAGGCGAGATGCCGGCCGCCCCGTTTCACCCCGCAACCTTCGCGACACCACCGCCGAACCTTCTCGATCGGCAGCGCGAACCTCTCGCTCGCCGTCGCGGTGTCGATGAGGTCCACGTCGCGAAACGGCTCTGCCTCGGGTTCCTCTGCCTCGCCCGTCATCTCGGCCCGCAGCGCCAGGAGGGACGCGAGCGTGCGCTCCTGCTCGGAGATGAGATGGTCGAGGATGGCGAGGGGCGAGGTCATCCGGGGGGTGTCCGAGAAGTCAGTCGCGGGCGACTAGGGACCGGCGCGGGCAGCGCCGCGTCATCGCAAACACAGGTTTCTCGCGCGCGCGCATGGGGAGCATCAATCGTCGAGCGGGTCCCACGGCCGGCGAACGCCGCTGCCGGGCAGCTCCGCCTTCCGTGCCGCCGTTTCGGGCCGCAGCCGGGATTGCGGGGTGAGGCGCAGCGCCCGCGCCAGGGAAGCAACGAGGCGCACCGCCCTGTCCGCCGTCGCCGTCATCTTCGCATAGCGGTCCACGCCGCCCTCGGCCTTGAGCCAGTCCGCCTCGAAGGCGTCCACCGCCCTGCCGGCGAACCGCGCCCTCGTCACCGCCTTGGCATACTCGGCGAGGAGCGGATGCGTCTCTTTCGGGAACCAGCTTGCCGGGAGCCGGTCCACTGTCGCCCGCCACACCTCCTCCTGCTCGGGAGTGAGGTCAGGCCCCGGCTGGGGTCGAGCCTCGGTGATGCCGACGACAACGGACAGGTCGCCAGCCGACTTACGGCCGCGCTTCATGTGAAAAACTCCATGTTTTGCGAAAATCGAGTGCCGCCCGCCGGTCCCCGTTGAGGGCCTGCGGATTCTTGCGCGCCCCCCTCCGGGTCGCTGTCGGGAGGGGTCCGGGCTCTCGGGGGAGGGCCGCCCGCGTGTTTCGAGCCGCCAGACGGGTGCACACCCGGTCGGTTCCCTCCCTGGTAACTAACAGTGTCCCTCTGGTGGAACCGTGGAGGGCTTTCACGGGTGTCGTGGTGGAACCGTCAGAACGCATTTCCGCCATTCCTCACGCTTCCCTCGTTCCGTGTCGAAACCCGCTCGGGTGTCGTGGTGGAACCGTTCGGGTTTCCTGGTGGAACCGGGTTCTGCATTTTCCAGCGGGCGAAATCCTTTGTCGGCAGCTCGCCGGTCACGTCGCAGCCGAACTCGGTGAGGCGCCATTCCGAGGCGTGCTTGAGCTTGAAGTCGAAGTGGCCGCGCTTCATCAGCACGATGAAGCCGTGGTCCCGTAGCTGGTCGAAGGCGCGCATGGCTGTCTGCTTGGAGACGTGCAGCGCCTCGGCCATCTCGCGCACCGAGCAGGGGATGCGCCCGTTGTTCGTGCCCGGCCCGGCATAGCGGTCGGACAGCTCGACGTAGGCCGCACGGGCCACGGGGTCGAGGTCGCGCCAGGCCTCGCTCCGCAGCATGTAGCGGAACAGCAGGACGTATTTGGACGAGGGGTCGGGGATCTTCCGTTTCGCCATCGGCCGTCACCCACGGCCGTCGAGCAATCCCCGGCGTTTGGCCTCGGCCTCTGCGTCGTGGAGTGCTTCGATAAGTGCTGGCAGCTTGCGGATATTGATGCTGATGCCGCGCTTGGTCGGCGCCTTCTCGTCGGCGCCGTCCATCTGAGCGAAGAGGCGCAGGTCCAGGAGCCGATTGCCCCGGAACTCGTCGAGCGCCACCACGAGGTCCTCGTGGCTGTTCTTGGGCAGCGTGGCAATGACGGTGCGGTCGCTCATGCCCGGCCCTCCAGCAAGTCGGGAGGGAACATCGCGACCATTTCGTCCATGAGGAGGATGGCGGTTTCGAGCGGGACAAGCTCGTCGTAGCCCGTCCGTCCCTCGCGAGCCGCTGCCTCGGCTTCAGCGAGTTGGCCGCACGCCAGTTCCCGGAGCCGAATGAACCGGAGCGCACCCGTCAGCCCCAAATGCGACACGGTGTCGGAACTGAGCCTCGCCTTGGCCAGCCTCATGTACCGCTGGGCCGTGCGCTCATTGATGCCGGCCTGCTTCAGGAAAGGCAGCCACTCGCCGTGGTTGGCGAGTTCCTTTGCCTCGACGAGGGCCTCGCCGGCTTCGATGGCCTTCGCTGCCGCGAGGGCGCTGGCCTTGTCTGCCTCGGCGATGGCCCGCTGGATATTGGAGGCGAGCACGGGGAGCCGGTTGCTGCTCATGTCCGCGCCTCCCGCCGCTTCTCGGCATGGAGCCGGAAATGATGCAGGCGGCAGAGCCACCGCACCTCTAGCGGCGCCGAATAGTCCTCGTGGTGCGCCTCGGCCCGCGCCGACCCGCACACCTCACAGACGCCACGCTTGATGAGCCCCCGGCGCACGGCACGCTGTAGAAGCTGCTGCGCCCGCCGCCGCTCGGGGTGCCGAGCCTCCCAGGCCCGCCTCGTCTTGGCGTGGCACGCGGCGCAATAGGCCGTCTGGTAGGTCTGGCCCTTGGAGCCGCGCCGGGTAAGGGAACCGCAGGCCAGCCCGCACCGTCTGCAGACGAACGTCACTGGCCGGCCCTCCCGAGGTCACGAGCCGCGGCAACGGCGGCGCGCAGGGAGGGATAGGCGCCGGCCAGCCGAATCCCGTTTGATAGGGCTAGGATGAAGCCGCCGTCGCTCGTGCGGGTCACGTCCGCGACATGGCGGAGCCCGTCGTAGACGGAGATTGGCGGGTCGTCGGCGACCTGTTCGATTGAGGGGCGCCGGGTCCATTCGGCACCTCCGAGCTTGTTCTCGACGAGGACGAGGCGCTCGTCGACCGGCGTCCAGGGGTCCATGTGGTCGCCCATCAGGTACCCGACCCCGAGGTCCTCCGCCGAGGAGCCGCACACGCGGCGCAGGACGCCAGCAATCGAGAAGAACAGCCTCTCGACGGCCTGCCGCTCGGTCTTGTCCGCCTTCTCCTCGCTGTCCACGATGAGGTCGACCCGGGCCGAACACTCAGCGACTTGGACGAGGGCCTCCTCGATCGTGGTCGCCGGGATGGCCGATATCGCCAGCCGCAGCGCCTCTCGCAGATAGGTCTCGTGCTGAACGGCATCGCCGCGATAGTTCCGGCCCGTCTGGGTCTGGTCGCATTGGCGGACGGAACTGATCTTGTCTTCGCGGTCGCAGCTCTCGCGCGCCAGATTGGCGAGGCTGCGGATGAGGGAGGTCTCAGCCATCAGCTCGCCTCCCGCTGCGCGATGCGGGCGCGCTGCCATGCCAGGACTTCGCTTTCGAGCCAGCCGACGGCACGGCCGGACAGCGGGACAGGCTTGGGGAACTCGCCCCGCGCCATCTTGTCGTAAATGGTGCTTCTGGGGAGCCCGGTGACGCTCTCGACTTCCGGGCGTCGGAGGATTTTCTGGAGAACAGCCATTGTCTGCCTCGTCTTGGAACCGGAGAGTTCCGGCCGTGAACGAGGCGACTGTGGGGGATGCGACTGGTTCAATAACGCCGGGAATTTTTCCGTTTTCCCGGCCTTCGCTTAGTCGGCCGGTCCGGCAATATCCGATCGAGCAAACCCTGCGCCTCCGCCCAGAGTTCTTTGCAGACGGTTCGCGAGACACCCAGTTCGGTAGCCACTTCGTCGAACAAATCCTCGTTTATCGATCGGCCGTCCGCGTGCAGCGTTCTAATTCGGTTGTGGACCAGGAATCGCTTCTCCAGGCGGAGGCGAGCCTGCGAGATATGCGTGCCCTTCTTGAAGGGTCTACCAAATGCCTCATCCCAGGAGCCAACCCTTACACGGGTCACCTTCCGATATCGCGCTAGAAATTGGACAGCCAACCAGTCCGGCATCACCAGACTGTGCTGCGCACATAGGCTGACCGCGCGTAATAGCGCAAGCTTGTCTCCGGAATCATAGCTCGCCCGAGCCGCTTTCAACTCTTGTAGACCTATCCACTGCCAAAGCGGCCCATCGGGATCGGCCCAGTCTTTACCATCGGCCGCAGCTCTTTCTTGTTCCTCTAAGGCTTGATCAAATGTCCACGAGGCGTGCTCGTCATAGTTCCATTTAGGGGGTGCCGGCATGGGCGAACCTCCCCCAATCCGCCATGAGCGCCCGCCGCTTCTCAAACAGGTCGCCGCGCCGATAGGCCGCCTCCACCTTGCTGCCGACCGCATGGGCGAGCGCCATCTCCACCACCTCGGACGGATAGGTCGTCGTCTCGGCCGCCCAATCCCGGAACGTGCTGCGGAAGCCGTGCGAGGTGAGGTCGGCCCGGTCCATCCGGCGCAAGGTGGCCAGGAGCGCCACGTTGGAGAGGCCCTGCCCCTTGCGGCCGCCCAGGAACACGAACTCGGTGCCGTCCTCGCGAGGTAGCGCCTTGAGGAGTTCCACGGCCGGGTCGGTCAGCGGGACGCGATGCTCGCGCCCGCCTTTCATCCGCTCGGCAGGGATGGTCCACACCCGCTCGGCGAGGTCGATTTCGGCCCAGGTCGCGCCGATGACTTCGCCCGTGCGCGCGGCGGTGAGGATGGCGAACTCTAAGGCGCGGGCACCGATGCCTTCCCGAGCCCGGAGCGCCTCCATGAAGGCCGGCAGCTCGCGATAGGGCAGCGCGGCATGGTGGTTCACGCGCGCCACCTTGGCGCGGGAGGGCAGGAGCTTGTCGAGGTGGCCGCGCCACCGCGCCGGGTTCTCGCCGGCCCTGTAGCCTCGCACCGTCGCCCAATCGAGCACGGTCTCGATGCGGCCGCGCACCCTGGTCGCCGTCTCGGGCTTGGCGCTCCAGATCGGCTCCAGCACCTTGAGCACGAGACCGGTGTCGATAGCCGCAACCGGCAGCGTCCCGAACACGGGGTCGCAATAGGTGGTCAGCGTCGAGCGCCACTGCGCCCGGTGCTTGTCGTTCTTCCAGGCGATTTCATGCGCGGCGATGTACCGCTCGGCGCATTGGCTGAACGTGACGCCCTTCGCCGCCGCCACCCGTGCCCGCGCCCTAGCCCCGTTTCGGGCCTCGATAGGGTCGGCGCCCTCTAGGAGCTGCTTTCGGCACTCCAGCGCCTTCTGACGCGCCTCGGCCAGCGAGACGGTATGGACAGGCCCCAGGCCCATCTGCCGCGCCTTGCCCTCCTGCGTGAAGCGGAACAGCCAGGACTTCGTGCCGGCCGGGGACACCTGGAGCCAAAGCCCCTGCCCGTCGCCATAGCGGCCGGGCTTCTTCTGGGCGTTCACGCCGGCCGCGGTGAGCTTCCCCATTTTCGTCCGCCTAACCCACGCGGCCTATTCGCCGCCCACATGCCAACCCACATGCGCGAGCCGGAACATGCCGGACTTCTTCGGACGTGTCTAGACAGATGGTCCCGCCAACGTGGCGGTTTTCCGGGTGTTTTCTGGAACGTCAGGGACGAGGCGGGAGGACGCGCTGGCGGAAGGGGTGGGATTTGAACCCACGGTGGACTTGCGCCCACGCCGGTTTTCAAGACCGGTGCAATAAACCGCTCTGCCACCCTTCCCCGGGGGCGGGCGGCGTCCGGACAGGCGCCCCCGCCCGGGGACCATGTCGCGCCGGCTGCCGATTTTCAACAGGCTGTTAGCATCTTGCCGTCACGCTGCGGTCCGCGGATTTCCGGGCCGCAGGTGATTCGGCCGGCGGGGGAGGAGGCGGATTCACGCACCCGTGATAAAGCGCTTTACGGAATGCGCATGGCCGGTCTATGAATTGCGCATGACTGGTCGGGGGACCGGCCCTTAGGGAAAAGCGGGATCGCATCGACAGAGCGACATCGCCGGAAGCCGGCAGACCCGGGCACCACTCGTGCCGGTCCGCCGCCCAGCACGTCGCGCGCCCAGCCCGGCGCGGCCCTGAGGTCGCCCGCTGCGTGTGATCGGATCATCCCAGCGCCACGGCATGGCCGCGGCGCATCGAGACTTAGGACTGTTCGAGCGGACACGGGCGTCCAATCCCGAGTCGTGTCCGGGCGCGTCTTCACGCGCACGACTGTGCAACCGGTGAGTACCAGTGCCGATGATCACCCGAAAAAACGCGCCTCGCCGATTCCGGTTCCCCGTCGCGACGCTTTTTTCCGCGTCTGTTGTCGCCCTTGCCCTCGCCGCCTGCGCCACACCCCAGACCGAGACTGAAACCACGCCTGCCACTGACGCCGCGGCTGCCGCCACCGGAACCAGCGCCCCGGCCGCAGCGGCGCCCGCCGCGACACCGCCGGGGACGGCCGGACCCACGACCGCGGCCCAGGCGACGCCGGTCTCCACGGCAAATGCCGTCATACCCGTCATGTCTTATGCCGAGACCGGAGGCCGGCCGCTCGCCAGCTCCTACCGCCTCGGCGGCCAAACCTACAGCGTCGTCAGCAACCCGACGGGCTTCAGCCAGCGCGGCGTTGCGAGCTGGTACGGTCCTGGCTTCAACGGCCGCCGCACCGCCAACGGCGAAATCTTCGACCAGTACGAGCTCACCGCCGCCCACCCCACCCTGCCGCTGCCGTCCTATGCGCGGGTGACCAATACCCGGAACGGCCGTTCGGTGATCGTGCGCATCAACGATCGCGGCCCCTTCCATGGCGGCCGCGTGCTCGACCTGTCGCGCGGCGCCGCCGTGCTGCTCGACGTCACGGGAGCCGGCACGGCGCCGGTCCAGATCGATTATATCGGCCCCGCCCCGCTCAATGTCGACGACGACGCCTTCCTGATGGCGAGCTACCGCGACGGCAGCGCGGTGAACCCGGTGACGCAGAACCCCGTGGGCGCGGTGACCGTGGCGAGCGCCGAGGCGCCCGCGCCCGTTCCCACGCCGGCCCCGATCACTGTCGCGAGCGCCGACGCGCCGGCCGCGAATGCGGCGGCGAGCACCACCACCGCCGCAGGCAGCACCGTGACCGCCGCCCTGGCCGGGGCGTCCGTCCCTTCCGCCGTCATGGTCGCCTCCGCCGAGCCGGTGCGGCTCGCCAGCGCCGGCGTCGGCAACTTCACGCTCGATTACGCGCCCGCGGCGCAGGAGAACGAGGCCGTCGCCGCCGTCCAGGCGCTCGCGACCGGGGGGGCGAGCACGCCCGCAGTGCAGATCGGCGTGTTCGGCAACGCCGACGCCGTCGCCCGACTTGCCGCCACGCTGTCGGCCTTCGGCGAGGTCGAGGTCACGCCCGTCGAACGCGACGGCGCCACCCTGTCCGCCGTGCGCGTGGTCGCCTTCGCCCACGGGGTCACCAGCGACGCCGTCATCGCTGCTGCCGCAGCGGCGGGGGCGCCGGGGGCCTATCTGGTCCGCTAGGGCTGGGTTCCCGGCTTCCTGAGTCGTGGCGATAGGCGGGTCGGCGCCAGCACCGAAGACGCACCGTCCGGCACCGGCGTCGCAGCCGGGCTCCTCACGGCCACTCAGGTCGCAATCGAGACGGCGGCTGCGAAGCGTCATGCCGGGCACAACGCCGTGAGGAGCGTGGCGCAGCGCCACGCGCACTTCCCATCGCGGAGAGGGTCGGCCGACCCTCGTCGCCTGCACGCGAGGCTTCACGCACCCCGGCCGAGCGCCGCAGTCCTTTCCGAAACCGGAAGCGGCCGGCGGCCGCTCACACCATGCCGAGCGCGTTCTTGTAGAGCTCGAGGATGGCATCGGCCTCCTCGCGCTCGTTCGGGTCCTGCTTGCGCAGCGAGACGATCTTGCGCACCGCCTTGGCGTCGTAGCCGCGCCCCTTGAGCTCGGCGTAGACCTCCTTGACGTCGTCGGCGATCGCCTTCTTTTCCTCCTCGAGCCGTTCGATGCGCTCGACGAACTGCCTGAGCTCCGCGGCGGCGACGCCGCCCACATCGGTGTTCTCGGCTTCGGCGATGGCCATGATTCGGCGCTCCGTTCGGGTCGCGGCAAGAGAGTGAGAAGCGCGGTTCGTGCCCGAGCCGGCCGCTTCCGTCAAGGCCGCTCCCGCGCTCAGTGCCCTCCCCCGGCCGCGAACGCCGCCTTGGCCTCGGGGCTCGCCTCGCTCTGGTGGCGCGCCTTCCATTCCTCGTAGGGCATGCCGTAGACGAATTCCCGCGCCGCATCCTTGGTGAGGGGCGCGCCGCCCGCCTCGGCCGCCTCGCGGTACCAGTTGGCGAGGCAGTTGCGGCAGAACCCCGCAAGGTTCATCAGGTCGAGATTCTGCACGTCCGGGCGCTCGCGCAAGTGCTGCACCAGGCGCCGGAAGGCGGCCGCCTCGAACTCCGTTCGCGCTGCATGCTCCGTCATCGATCTTCTCCCGTCGCGAAGGCCTCGGTGGTCGAGCCGAAATGCCTGATCTGGTGGAGGTCCTGCCGGCCGAGCGCCGGGCCGAGAAGGTCGGCGAGCCGCGCCGCCCATGCGCCCGCCCCGGCCTCGTCGGCGATGAGGTCCTGCCGGATCTCGACCAGCGCGTGGGCGAGTCCGCGCCCGGTGCCGTGGCGGAACATGGTGTCGCCCCGCAGCGTGCCGCGATAGGGCTCGTTGTCGCCGACGACGAGCGCAGGGTCGGCGGAGAGGGCGTCGAGAAGAAGGCAGGGCAGCCGGGGGTCCCGGTCCCACAGCACGCCGACATGCCAGGGCCGCGCCACGCCCTTCCACGCCGGCGTGAAACTGTGGACGGAGACGAGCGCCGGCACGATGCCGGCGCCGAGCGCGGCATCGATTCGGGCGTCGATGGCGGCGTGATAGGGCCGGTGGAACGCCGCGATCCGCGCCGCCCGCTCCGTCCCGTCGGTCCGCGCGTTGCCCGGCACGATCGCCCCGTCCGACAGCCGCATCACCAGCGTAGGGTCGTCCTCGCCCCGGTTGGGATCGATCAGGAGCCGCGAGTAGCGCGTCAGGATCGCGGGGGCGCCGAGCCGGGCGGCGAGCGCGCGCGTCACCGCCGCCGCGCCGATGTCGTAGGCGATGTGGCGGGCGAGCTCCGATTCGGGAAGGCCCAGCGTGCCGTAGCCGGGCGGCAACGCGTTCGCGGCGTGATCGCAAAGGAGCAGGAGGCGGGCGTCCCCGCCCGGCACGATCTCGAAGGGAGCTCCGCCCGCTTGGGCCTCGGCATCTGTCATCCTGCGATGATAGGAACGCCCGGCGGCGTGTGCCACCCTCCGTGCCGGAAGACCGCCGCGGTGCCGCCGGATTCGTGTGGCGAGCGTCCCGTCCCGGGGCCGGGCGACAAGCCCAGCCGCAACAACAGGGTCAGTGCGTTGACACTTCCGGATGCCACACGCCATAAGTCGAGCCGAACCGGGACTGATTTGTCGCGACTTCCGATGCAGCAGCGCCGCAGGCCCGCAGGGGCGGGTCGCATCCCGTCCGCGCGCCGGCTTCTCCCCCTTTTCACCGGCTGTGCCGTGTTCTTCGCGGTGACCGCGTCATTCACCGCGCCCGCCGCGGCCGAGCTGCGCGTGTGCAACAACACCGGCGCCACGGTCAGCCTCGCCATCGGTTATCCCCGGACGAGCGGGCTGTGGGTCAGCGAGGGCTGGTGGCCGCTCCAGGGCATGAGCTGCGGCGTGCTCGTCGATGGCCCGCTCACGGCCCGCTACTACTATCTCTACGCCATCGACACCGAGCAGGGCGGAGAATGGGGCGGGGAAGCCTATCTCTGCACCGAGCCACAGGAATTCACCATTGAGGGCGACCAAGACTGCATCCGGCGCGGCTATAACCGCACCGGGTTCTTCGAGGTCGACACACGGCAGGAATCGAGCTGGACCGTCTATCTCAACGGCGAGGGCGAGAGCGGGGACGCCGCCCCATGAGGCGCAACCGCAAGGTGAAGATCCTCGCCACGCTCGGCCCCTCCTCTTCCGACGAGGCGACCATCGCGCGCCTGTTCCGGGCCGGTGCGGACGTGTTCCGCATCAACATGAGCCATACCGACCATCCGCGGCTGCGCGACCTCGTGGCGCGCATTCGCGCCGTAGAGGCCGACAGCGGACGGCCGATCGGCATCCTCGCCGACCTGCAGGGGCCGAAGCTGCGCGTCGGCCGCTTCGGCGAGCCCGTCACGCTGACGAGGGGGCAGTCCTTCACCCTCGATTCGCGCGACGAGCCGGGCAGCGCCGCCCGCGTGCACCTGCCGCATCCCGAGATCTTCGCCGCTCTCGAACCGGGCGACGCGATCCTGATCGACGACGGCAAGCTGCGGCTGAAGACGGTCTCGTGCACGCCGGACTCGGCGCAGACGGTGGTCGAGGTCGGCGGCCGCATCTCCGACCGCAAGGGCGTGAGCCTGCCCGACACGCTGCTGCCGTCCTCGGCGCTGACCGACAAGGACCGGGCCGACCTCGAGGCCGCCCTCGACGCCGCGGTGGACTGGATCGCCCTCTCCTTCATCCAGCGCCCCGAGGATCTCGCCGAGGTACGCAAGATCACGCGCGGGCGCGCCGGCGTGATGGCGAAGATCGAGAAGCCGCAGGCGATCGGCCAGATCGACGCCATCATCGACCTTTCCGACGCACTGATGGTCGCGCGCGGCGATCTCGGCGTGGAGATGCCGCTCGAGGAGGTGCCCGGCATCCAGAAGCGGCTGACGCGCGCCGCGCGCCGCGCCGGCAAGCCTGTCGTGGTCGCAACGCAGATGCTGGAATCGATGATCGGCTCGCCGGTGCCCACCCGCGCGGAGGTGTCGGACGTCGCCACGGCGGTGTTCGAGGGCGCGGACGCGATCATGCTGTCGGCCGAGTCGGCGGCGGGGGCCTATCCGGTCGAGGCCGTCGCGACCATGAACCGCATCGCCGAGGCGGTCGAGCGCGACCCGAACTACCGCAACATCATCCACGCCCAGCGCGCCGAGCCGGAGGCGACCGGCGCCGACGCCATCTCCGCGGCGGCGCGGCAGATCGCCGAGACCGTGAACCTCGCCGCCATCGTCTGCTACACCTCCTCGGGCGCGACGGGGCTCAGAATCTCGCGCGAGCGGCCGCTGACGCCGATCATTGCGCTGTCGCCGCGGGAGGTCATGGCGCGCCGCCTCGCCCTCGTCTGGGGCCTGCACTGCGTCATCACTCCCGACGCCACCACGCTCGACGAGATGATCGACCGCGCCGCGGCGATCGCGCGCGAGCAGGACTTCGCCCGCGCCGGGCAGCGCATCATCGTCACCGCGGGCGTCCCCCTCGGCACGCCCGGCGCCACCAACATGCTGCGCATCGCCCACGTCGAGGGGTAAGGCAGGCGCGGTCTTCGCGCATCCGGGGTGCAGCCATTCGGCGTCCGGCCCGAAATGAAAATGCCCGGCCGAAGCCGGGCATTCACGTCCCCGCGGGCTCCCCGCCTCAAAGACCCGTGAACAGCCGGTCCCAGCGCACGTCGGTCGGCCACTTCCAGATCATCCAGGGGCGGGTGCCGTCCTCGACCGAGAAGAAGATGAACTCGGCGCGGCCGATCAGGTTCTCGAACGGCACGTAGCCGACGCCGCCGCGCTCGGGGTCCTGGTAGTTCGGAGCGAACCGACTGTCCGACGAGTTGTCGCGGTTGTCGCCCATCATGAAGTAGTGACCTTCGGGGACGATGAATTCCTGCGTGTTGTCGGCGAACCCGTTCGGGTTGATGTCGAGCGTGACATAGGAAACGCCATTCGGCAGCGTCTCGCGATAGGCCGGCACGCCGTAGGGCTCGCCGGAGGCGGTGTACTGGATCTGGTCCTCGATGCGCTCGCGCTGCACGGCCTCGCCGTTGATGTAGAGCACGCCGTCGATCATCTGGATGTGATCGCCGGGAAGGCCGATCAGCCGCTTGATGTAGTCGGTCCTGTTGTCGCTCGGCAGCTTGAACACCACCACGTCGCCGCGCGTCGGCTCATGGCCGAAGATGCGGCCGTCAAACGGGGCGAGGCCGAACGGGAAGGAATAGCGGCTGTAACCGTAGGCGTATTTCGAGACGAAGACGTAGTCGCCTTCGAGCAGCGTCACGCGCATCGAGGCCGATGGGATGCTGAACAGGCGGAACACGAAGGTGCTGACGATCAGCGCCAGCAAGAGCGCCTGGATCACGACCTTGATGGTCTCCCAGGCGCCGTCTTTCTTCTTGACGGCCTTGCCGGCTTCGTTGCTCGCCACGCTCATCTCGCGTCTCGCCTGGTTTCGGGGCCGACCTCGGACCGTCCTGCGAAGGGGCAGGCCGTCCCATCAATTTCGCTGAAGCCAGCACGGGGCCCACAGTTGCCCTCAAAAAGCGGCGCCTTCAAGTCCGCGCGGCCGTGAAGCGCTCCGGCCAGCCGTCCGGCCAGGCCGAAATCACCACATAGGCCATCGCCATCGGGTGGTCGTCGGTCATGGTCAGATCGATGCGCGGGACGAAGCCGGGCGGGGTCAGCGCCGCAAGCCGGGCTTGTGCCGAGCCGACGAGGCGCAAGGTCGGCTGGCCCGTCGGGAGGTTGACGACGCCCATCTCGCGCCAGGCAACACCCATGCGAATCCCCGAGCCCAGCGCCTTGGAGCAGGCCTCCTTGGCGGCGAAGCGCTTGGCGTAGGACTCGGCGCGCGTGACGCGCGCCTCCGAGCGCGCCTGCTCGATATCCGTGAACACCCGGTTCACGAAGCGCGCGCCGAAGCGGTCGAGCGTGCGCGCGATGCGGCGGATGTCGACGATGTCGCTGCCGATGCCGATGATCATGCCGGGCCTCCGTGCGGGACGATGTGCCGCATCAGGCGAGTCCGCGGCTGCCGGGCTTCACCGGGGCAATCGCGGCCAGCTCGGCGGGGAGGTCGTCCGGCGCATAGGCCGGCACCTCGTACTCCGCGAGCGCGACCAGCGGCACGCCGATCTCGGCCTTGCCGCCGGAGCGGTCGATGAGGCAGGCCTCCGCGACCACCTCGGCGCCGAGCGCCCGCACCGCCTCGATGGTCTCGCGGCTCGACACCCCCGTCGTGACGATGTCCTCGACGATCAGCACGCGGGCGTGCAGCGGCATCTCGAAGCGGCGCAGGCGGAATGCCCCGCCTTCGCGCTCGACCCAGATCGCCGGCAGGCCCAGATGGCGCGCCGTCTCGTAGCCCGGGATGATGCCGCCGAGTGCAGGGCTGACCACGAGGTCGACGTCCGCGAACCCGGCGGCCCGGACCCGGGCGGCCAGCGCCCGGCACAGCCGCTCGGTGCGGTCAGGATACATGAACACCCGCGCCTTCTGCAGGAAAACGGGGCTCCTGAGGCCGGAGGAGAGAATGAAATGGCCTTCGAGGATCGCGCCCGACGCGCGGAACACGTCCAGCACCTCCTCCCGTGTCATCGTATCGGCAAGCGCGCTCACCCGTTCACCCTTTCCACCTGACTGACATTCGGTATCGTCCGCAATTGGCTGACGACCCGATTGAGGTGCTTCAAGTCCCACACTTCGAGGTCGATCAGCAGCTCGTGGAAGTCGTGGCTGCGGCGCACCATGCGGATATTGTCGATATTGCCGTCATTGTCGCTGATCGCCTGGGAGATGCGGGCGAGCGACCCCGGTTCGTTGATAGAATTGATGCGCACCTGCGCGGGGAAGCGGATGCGCTCGTCGCCTTCGATGTCCCAGCGCACGTCGACCCAGCGCTCCGGCTGCTCGTCGTAGTCTTTGAGCTCGGGCGACTGGATCGGGTAGATCGTGATCCCCTCCCCCGGCGTCAGGATGCCGACGATGCGGTCGCCGGGAACGGCGCCGCCATTGGGCGCAAAGCGCACCGGCAGGTCGGAATCGACGCCGCGGATCGGGATGATCTGGCGCGGCGAGGACGTCTCCCCCGGCCCCGCGGCCCGGAACTTCATCGCGCCGTCCTCCATCACGGCGAAGATGCCCTGCGAGGTCGGCCGGTCGCCGGCGCGCTGGTCCTTGAGTTCGGGATAGACCGCCTTCAGCACGTCGATCGAGGGAATCTCGTTACGGCCCACCGCGGCATAGACGTCGACCACCGAAGCCAGGCTCAGCCGGTGCAGCGCCGCCTCCAGCCGCGCCTCCGTGAACTCCTTGCCGGCCCGGGAGAAGGCGCCGGCGACGATCTGCTGGCCCAGACCGGCATACTGCTTCCTGACCTGCTCGCGGGTCGCCCGCCGGATCGCGGCGCGCGCCTTGCCGGTCACGGCGATCGCCTCCCAGGTCGGCGGCGGCACCTGCGCTTTGGAGCGGATGATCTCCACCTCGTCGCCGTTCTGCAGCACGGTGACGAGTGGCATGATGCGACCGTTGATCTTCGACCCGACGCAGGTGTTGCCGACGTCGGTATGGACGGCATAGGCGAAGTCGATCGGCGTCGCTCCGCGCGGCAGCGCGATCAGCCGCCCCTTGGGGGTGAAGCAGAACACCTGGTCGTGGAACAGCTCGAGCTTGGTGTTCTCGAGGAACTCCTCCGGCGAGGAGCCGTCCGACAGCGACTCGATGGTCTTGCGCAGCCAGGCATAGGCCCGGCTCTCCTCGGAGAGCCTGGTCAGCGCCTTGCCCGCCCCCCCATTGATGCCGTCCTTGTAGAGCGCATGCGCGGCGATGCCGTATTCGGCGACGGCGTGCATCTCCTGGGTGCGAATCTGCAACTCGACGCGCTGGCTCTGCGGGCCGACCACGGTGGTGTGGATGGAGCGGTAGTCGTTCTGCTTCGGGGTCGAGATGTAATCCTTGAACCGGCCCGGCACGTTGGGCCAGGTCGAATGCACCACGCCGAGCGCCCGGTAGCAGCTTTCGAGGTCGTCGACGATGACGCGAAAGCCGAGAATGTCGGAGAGCTGCTCGAAGCCGAGTTGCTTCGACATCATCTTGCGGAAGATGGAATAGGGCCGCTTTTCCCGCCCGGTCACCTCCGCATGAATGCCCCGCGCCGCGAGCCGGCTCGTCAATTCCTTCTCGATATTGCCGATCAGGTTCCTGTTCTTCGCCCGAAGCTCCCCGAGCCGGTCCGTGATGGTCTTGTAGGCCTCGGGGTTCAGCCACTGGAAGGACAGGTCCTCCAGTTCCTCGCGCATGTCCTGCATCCCCATGCGCCCCGCGAGCGGCGCATAGATGTCCATCGTCTCCTCGGCGATGCGGGCGCGCTTCTCCGGCGGCATGAAGCGCAGGGTGCGCATGTTGTGGAGCCGGTCCGCGAGCTTCACCAGCAGCACGCGCACGTCGGCGGAGATGGCGAGCAGCAGCCGCCGCAGGTTCTCCGCCTGCTCGGCTCGCTTCGACACGAGGTCGAGCTTCTTGAGCTTGGTCAGCGCCTCGACGAGCCGGCCGATCTCCTCGCCGAACAGCTGGTCGATCTCGGCGCGCGTGGCGTCCGTGTCCTCGATGGTGTCGTGCAGCAGCGCGACGACGATCGTCGCCTCGTCGACATGAAGATCGGTCAGGATCGCCGCGACTTCGAGCGGATGGGAGAAATAGGGGTCGCCATTCGCCCGCATCTGCGCCCCATGCTTGCGCATGGCGTAGACATAGGCGCGATTGAGCAGCGCCTCCTGCGCGTTCGGATTGTAGCGCGTGACCCGCTCGACGAGTTCGTACTGCCGCATCATGGAGAGATGGGACCCGGAATTGCCCTGCAGGAGGCGCCGCGGACGCCCCGAGGCAAGCTCATGATCCGGCAAAGCGTTCCGGAACGGAAGAGAGACGGCGGACCGCAGCGGGGTTTCGGCTCCGTCCGGTCGGCCCCGCTCAGCCCCCGCTCAGAGGAACGGATCCGGTGCCGGGCTGTCCGGCACCGTGCCCTCGGCGCGGCGCCGCCGATAATGCGCGACCGAGCATTCCGGCGAGCACAGCAGCCCCCGGTCGCACCAATAGGCAGGACCGTTCGCGACGTCGCCCTCCCAATACTGGAATGCCGGCGCGCCGAAAGCGAGGCCGCATTCGATGCAGCCGCTCGTGTTCCCGGGCTTTTCCGGCATGCGTTTCCCGCCGGACGTCCGAGGCGGCAGCCGGCCTCAGATCTCCTCGACCTTCTCCGGCGGCTCGAGGTTCTCGAGGCCCTTGAGGAGTTCCTCCTCCGACATGCGGTCGAAGGTCAGGTCGGCGTCGTCCGGCACGTCGTCGCGCGCGCCGATCAGCGGCACCGCCTCGTGCTCGGGCTCGTCCACCTCGACCAGCTTCTGCAGGGAGTGGATGAGATCTTCCTTGAGATCGGCCGGGCTGACCGTCTCGTCGGCGATCTCGCGCAGCGCGACGACGGGATTCTTGTCGTTGTCGCGGTCGATGGTCAGGGGCGAGCCCTGCGAGATCATGCGGGCGCGGTGGCTGGCCAGGAGGACGAGCTCGAACCGGTTGTCGACCTTGTCGATGCAGTCCTCGACGGTGACGCGAGCCATGTCACATCTCCTGTGCGGGATTTCAAACCCGGATCAATAGGGGCCGGGGCTTTCGAATTCAAGCGCGCCGACAGTCTTTGGCCCGCATTTCGCAGGGCCGCCTCTTGTCTCGCGCGGCCCGCCGTGCCAGCCATCGCCGCGTCCGCGCCGCCGGGCAGAGGAGGGAATCATGTTCGACGACCGGGAGAAGATCGCCCTCTTCATCGACGGCGCGAATCTCTATGCCACCGCGAAGTCTCTGGGCGTCGACATCGACTACCGCCGGTTGCTGAAGGAGTTCGGCGCCAAGGGCTACCTGCTGCGGGCGAGCTATTACACGGCGATGCTCGAGGACCAGGAATATTCCTCGATCCGGCCGCTGATCGACTGGCTCGCCTATAACGGTTACCGCGTGGTGACCAAGCCGGCGAAGGAATATGTCGATCAGGCCGGGCGGCGGAAGGTCCGCGGCAACATGGACATCGATCTCGCGGTGGACGCGATGGAGACCGCCGAGCATGTCGATCATCTCGTGCTGTTCTCCGGCGACGGCGATTTCCGGCCCCTCGTCGAAGCCATCCAGCGCAAGGGGCGCAAGGTGAGCGTGGCCTCGACAGTCAGCATGGTGGCGGACGAGCTGCGCCGGCAGGCCGACAACTTCATCGACCTTGCGACGCTCGTCGCCCGGATCGGCCGCGACCCCGCCGAACGCGCCGCCCGTCTCGCCGATCGCGCCGAGCGCCCGCCGATCCCGGAGTCCCAGGGCGGCCATGGCGAGTAACGCAGGCGCAGAGCCGGACCGGGACTGCCCGCTCTGCCCCCGCCTCGTCGCCTTCCGCGACCTGCACCGGGCGCGCGAGCCGTCCTGGCACAACGCGCCGGTGCCGAGCTTCGGGCCGGCGGACGCGCGGCTGGTCGTCGTCGGGCTCGCCCCCGGCCTCAAGGGCGCCAATCGCACCGGCCGGCCGTTCACGGGCGACTATGCCGGCGATCTCCTCTTCGCCACGCTGCAGCGCTTCGGCTTCGCCGTGGGCGAGTATCGCGCCGACCCGGCCGACGGCCTGAGGCTGATCGACGCCCGGATCGTCAACGCCGTGCGCTGCGTGCCGCCGGAGAACAAGCCGACCCCGGCCGAGATCGGCACCTGCCGCCGCTTCCTCGCCCCCGCGATCCAGCGCTCCCCCGCCGCCATCCTCGCGCTCGGCCGCATTGCCCACGACAGCACGCTGCGCGCGCTCGGGCTGAGGCTGGCGGCGCATCCGTTCGCCCACGGCGCCGTGCACGAGGTGCCCGGCGGGGGGCGGCTCTACGACAGCTATCACTGCTCGCGCTACAACACGAACACGGGCGTGCTGACGACGGAGATGTTCGAGGCGGTGTTCGCGCGGATCCGGGCGGACCTCGACGCCCGTCCGGTCTGATGGCCGCCCCTTGCCCTCGCCCCGCGAGGGACGCTCGCCTCGTCGAGCGAGCGTCCGCGGCCCGGCCCGATCACGCCCTCACCTCCCCTTAACCCTGCCGTAATCGCCCGCGAGTTAGCCCGGGTCGAGCCGGCGGGAGAGAGGTATGGCGAAGCGTTCCCGCGAATTCCGTACCGAGCCGCGGCTGCACGGCGCGGCGGAGGCGCCCGGGATCCGCCTGTCCCGCGAGGACCGGATCGGCGGGCCGCCCGAAGCGCGGAGCCGGCAGGACCAGCCCAAGCGCCAGCCCCGGCGACGAAGCGAACGCCGCGAGCCGCGCTTCGACGTGGAACCGGAATCGCGCCCCACCCGCGGCCGTGGAGGCGGCGGAGGCCGGCGGACGGCGCCGCCGCGCCGGCGCCTCACCCTCGGCCGGCTGCTCCGCCGCGGGTTCTACTGGGGCGCGGTGCTGGGCGTGTGGGCGTTCATCGTCGGGGCCGGCATCCTCATCTACACCGCGGTGACCATGCCCGACACCGTGGCCTGGGCGATCCCGGAACGGCCGCCGAACATCCAGATCGTCTCCGCCGACGGCGAGCTCATCGCCAATCGCGGCACCGGCGGGGAGGCGGTCCGGCTCGCCGAGCTGCCGGCCTATCTGCCGGCCGCCGTGGTCGCCATGGAGGACCGCCGCTTCTACTATCATCTCGGGCTCGACCCGATCGGCCTCACCCGCGCCCTCTACCTCAACTGGAGTCACGGCGAGGTGGTGCAGGGCGGCTCGACGCTGACCCAGCAGCTCGCCAAGAACTTCTTCCTCGATTTCGACCAGACCCTTCAGCGCAAGCTGCAGGAAGCCGTGCTCGCGGTGTGGCTGGAGCTGAAATACTCCAAGAACGAGATTCTGGAGATGTATCTCAACCGCGTCTATTTCGGCGGCGGAGCCTATGGCGTCGACGCCGCGGCGCGGCGCTTCTTCGGCAAGCCGGCGACCGAGGTCGACCTCGCCGAGGCGGCGATGCTCGCGGGCGTGCTGTCCGCCCCCTCCCGCTACTCCCCGACGCGCGACGTCGGCGTCGCGCAGGCCCGCGCGGCCCTGGTGCTCCGCGTGATGGCGGACGCGGGGATCATCACGCCCGAGGAGGCCGCCGAGGCGACGGCGCACCCGGCCGTGCTCGTCGCCCCCGAGGGTAGCGGCAGCGAGAACTATGTCGCGGACTGGGTGCTCGACCTGCTGCCGTCCTATGTCGGCGCTGTCGACGGCGACATCATCGTGGTGACGACGATCGACGCGCGCGTGCAGGACGCTGCGGCGGACGCCCTTGCCTCGACGCTCGCCGCGGAGGGGGGCGCGAACGACGTGTCGCAAGGCGCCGTCGTGGCGATCGGCAATGACGGGGCGGTGCGGGCGCTGGTCGGCGGGCGCGACTATGCGGAAAGCCAGTTCGACCGGGCGCTCAACGCCCATCGCCAGCCCGGCTCCGCCTTCAAGCCCTTCGTCTATCTCGCCGCGCTCGAGGCCGGGTACAC
>Ga0182738_1001018_pt1 | contig 36670 bp, 26 predicted proteins | sample eDN5th30CBELigMG_FD_128876 | JGI IMG/M metagenome (GOLD analysis project Ga0182738, IMG submission 128876) | Enriched Miracle-Growth compost microbial communities from Emeryville, California, USA - eDNA 5th pass 30_C BE-Lig MG (version 2)... ...
ACCTGGAGAAACTGCGGTTCCGGCGGATGCTGGACTGGATCGCGATCACCGTCGTCGCCTTACTCCACGACGGTGATCGACCTTATGTCGAATAACAAAGAACACAACAACTTGGAACTACTGAGACTGGACATCTCGCACAAGTCGGAGGCCGCTGTTCCGCATACCGCTGTCGATGCAAGGAGGTTCAGATCGAGGTCAGCAAGAAAGTGAGAATGAAGCTGATCATGGCACCGACAATCCCACCGAGAACATACTCCCGCAAGCGAGCCCACGGAGGGGAGTTCCCATGAACGTCGAAGTTAGCAGCCTGTTGAAAAACGCACAGACAGAAGTGTCTGTGTCCCCAAATATGCCTGACTCATTGAGAAAAGTGGGCCAGACATTTTTGTGTTACCGAGATTTTGTGATTTTTCAACAGGCTGTTAGCCCGGAAATCTCATGGAACATAGATTAACGAGACATCTGTTTTTGTATAGAGTGTCTGCTGGTTATTAACCACGACACTGCCGATTAAAACCAGCTCCCAGATTGGCCTGGTGATCGATTATGATGTCGCCCGCTGGCTGATCGGGGTTTATCTCCGGACATTAAAGCCTGGCTGTAAAGTGGAAGAGAGCCAATTGGAAGCGATGCACCGGGAGAAGAACCGCCAGACATTCTACAAGATCATCGCCTGGCGAGCCTTCCAGAAAACTCAACAGAAACTTGTCGATAAATGACAGATCAGCGGGCTCTACGGTTTTTGTGCAAAGTCTCGCTGCCACTGAAACCTGCCACGAGGCTCTTCTTTCAGGACTGTTCCCTATGAGGGTGGCGGCGATTCGCGTGATCCAGGTCCGGATTCCGTTGAAAAAACGAATTCGGCACGCTTCGCATTCCCGCACGGAGAATGACACGGTCCTGGTCCGCTGCCAGTTGGAAGATGGAACTGTCGGCTGGGGAGAAGGTCTCCCCCGGGCCTATGTTACCGGAGAGACCATCGAGACTGCGTGGCAACATCTTCAGGACTATCCTTATGCCACGCTGGGACAAAAAGTGGATTCCCTGGCAAGTCTGGCGGACCTGGTGACGGGGCTGTCGTTTTCCCGTCCCCGCGAGACCCGGGAATGTTTTGGAAACGCGGCCCGCTGCGCATTGGAACTGGCCTTGCTGGACGCCGGTTGCCGTGGGCTGGGAGTTCCGGTCTCTTCGTTTCTGGAAGAACTTTCCGTTGCGCAGGGAATGACTCGTTCCCCCGTTCCGGTTGATTACAGTGCCGTACTGACAGCTTCCAGCTTGTCCAGGATGTGCTGCCGGAGCCTGCTGTATCGTTACTACGGATTCCGCCAATGCAAAGTGAAAGTCGGCATGACTGGAAGCGATGCTCGAAAACTGCTCATGCTGATTCACCGCCTGATGGGCTCCAGGGCCGCATTAAGGGTTGATGCCAACGAAGCCTGGACGTCCCAAAATATCGCGAAACGCCTGGCGGCTTTGAACGCGATTCCGCTTCAATCCGTGGAACAACCTGTGCCTCATGCGGAAGTCGAATGTCTCCGTGACGTGCGGCGACAGATCGTCCTGCCGATCATGCTGGATGAATCACTTTGCTCGAAAGCAGATGCGGACCGGGCCATCGAGGGAGAGTTGTGCGATGCATTCAATCTGCGACTCTCCAAATGCGGCGGGATCGTTCCCTGTGTGCTGCTGATGCAGCAGGCACGAAGAGCAGGGCTCTTTTGCCAGTTGGGCTGCCAGGTGGGGGAGACGGGAATCCTTTCCGCTGCCGGCCGCCATTTTGCCGGGACGATGTCCGGACTGACCGCTGTGGAAGGGAGCTTCGACCGTCTCCTGGTCCGCGAACCGCTGACGGAAGAAGACCTGACGTTCGGGCGGGGAGGACTCGGAAAACCGTTGCCGGGGATCGGCCTGGGAATCACCATTCAGCAAGCAGCCCTTCAGCGAGTGACTGTTCAAAGCAAGGAGTTTAGTGTCTCGTGACATCAATGCCGGATTCGACAAACAATGAAAGCAGTCTGTTCTGAATACACCTTACAATTACAGTAATGTTGAGGACCACCGTTGAATTTGCCGTTGAATTGAATAGATCAATCGGGGATGATTTCAGACATCCAAATGGCAGCCAATCCTTCTCGCCCTGAACCGTTTCGCAGCCCTTGGGAGCCCGGTTGACTGACCTCATCAACAAACCGACAACGGGTTTGATGTTCTTGACGAATTATCGCCAGGGCGTGACAACAGCTCTTTGATTTTCATTTTTCCGTCCCCCTACAAAAAGTCGATAAAATATGGGTCGATATTGCGAAAGAGTCCTCTTCGCCGTTGGATCCACAATTCTGGTCAGCCTGTTGAGCGGCTGCGGCGGGACGCCGCCGGATCAGCCGGCAACAGCTCCTGTCATGGGGATTGTCAAGCTGGATGGAAAGCCGCTTCCGAATGTGATTGTGGTCTTTAACAGCGATACCGGACGTCCTTCCAGCGCGACGACAGATGAGAATGGAAAATACGATCTGAATTATTTTGGATCGACTCGTGGCGCGACTCTTGGCCCGCATACCGTCACCATCACCACCCCCACGGACGGCCCGACCGCTCCCAATTATCGGGATCCCATCCCCGCAAAATACAATACCGCGACCACACTCACCGCCAATGTGAAAGCGAGTGAAAATACGTTTGATTTCGATTTAAGTTCCAAGTGAATCCTGATGGCATTCGATTCCTGACCATGCTGTTGCAGGAAGGAAATGCCAGAAAATGGCGGCCTCTCCCTGGCGGTGCAAATATGATTTTTATCCGTCCCATTTGTTCCTTGAAGCAAAGAGCTCAACATGAAACTACCCCCCCCCCCCCAGGCAACCTATATTAACAGTTCGTCAAAAAAGCATTTGCCGCCAGGATGCGTTCACCCTGATTGAACTGCTGGTGGTGATCGCCATTATTGCCGTGCTGATTGCCCTTCTTCTGCCTGCTGTGCAACAGGCTCGCGAAGCGGCCCGGCGATCCCAATGCAAGAACAACCTCAAACAGATCGGGCTGGGATTTCATAACTACCATGACACACATCGTGTCTTCCCTCCCGCGAGTATTGATAACGACCCCACCGGCAACAGCCCCATCGCTTCCACCAGCAATATCAATAGTCTGGGCTGGGGAACGATGATTCTTCCGTTTCTGGATCAAAGCCCGCTTTACAATCAGATCGGGACACAGACGTCCAGCTACACGCGGAACTGGATGGATCCGGCAGGCACCGGAACCGCATCCACAACCAATGCCATTTCTTCCGCCAGGACCGTTCTCCAGGCCTTCATCTGCCCGTCCGATCCCATGGGAGGAATCAATACGGATAAGAACAGTTTCGGGAAATCCAACTATCTGGTCAGTGCAGCAACTCTTGCCCCCGGAGATACCCAGAAAACAGGATTGATCTATACAAATTCCGATCGGCGGTTTCGAGACGTGACGGATGGCACCAGCAATACACTTCTGGTGACAGAAAAATCGACCGTGAATGAGGCGACAACATCGACCAATTGTCAGGGAACGCCTTGTACTTATAGTGGCGGCTTATGGATTGGCCCCCGGACCGCGACATCCGTTGCGTCATGGCACACGGGAGTCTATGGATACGACGTGGAAAACGTGGGGGGTGGAAGTTCCACGTATCAAATCGCCGCTTCATCCGCCACCTGGGGGGACGACTGGATTGCCAGCAGTGCCCACGTCGGCGGAATGCAGGTGCTGATGGGTGATGGCTCTGTCCGTTTTCTGTCGCTCAACATCAGCCTGACGACCTATCGCAACATCGTCACTCCCAACGGAGGCGAAGTCGTCGGCGAGTTCTGATTTTGAGAGCTTTGAAAGAAGGATATTCCGACTCTGCATGGACAGGTTTCCGAGCGCGGATGGTGGCTGCTTGCCTCTAATCCCTTTGCCTGTCAATTCCCTCTTACCTTCCCAGAAAAGGCATTCCGCTGATGCTCCACATCTTTCCACGCCGTTCCGCGCAGCCGATCTCCCGATCAGAAAATAAAGCGTTCACCCTGATTGAACTGTTGGTGGTGATCGCCATTATTGCCGTGCTGATTGCCCTTCTTCTGCCCGCTGTGCAGCAGGCTCGCGAAGCGGCCCGGCGATCCCAGTGCAAGAACAACCTGAAGCAGATCGGGCTGGGATTTCACAACTATCATGATGTGCACGGAATTTTGCCCCCCGCATACATCGACAGCAATGCCGCCATGAACACAGCGGTTGATTCTTCCGATAACTTGAACGGCCTTGGGTGGGGGACGATGCTGCTCCCGTTTCTGGACCAGAGTCCACTTTACAATCAGATCGGCACGCAAACGACCGGATTCACACGGAATTGGGAAGACCCGGGCAATACGGGAACCCCCACAACGGCGAATGCCATTTCTTCCGCCAAGACCATTCTTCAGGCTTTCATTTGCCCGTCCGATCCCATGGGCGGGCTGAATACAGACCGCAGTAGCTTCGGAAAATCAAACTACATGGCCAGCGCGGCCACAACAGCCTCCGGAGACGGAGCCAAGAACGGGATGTTCTATGTCAGTTCCAATCGCCGACTTCGCGATGTCACTGATGGAACCAGTAATACCCTGTTTGTCTCGGAGAGAACAACTCAAAATGAAGCAAACACGTCCACAAATTGCGGAGGCAGTCCGTGTAACTGGGCGGGGGGCCTGTGGATTGGTCCCCGAATCAGTTCTTCACAGGTCGCCTGGTATCCTGGACTCATGGGAAGTGACGTCGAGAATGTCGGAGGAGGGACTTCAACATATCAGATCGGCGCTTCCAGCGCGGTTTGGGGCGCTGAATGGAACGCATCCAGCGCCCACGTTGGCGGAATGCAGGTGCTGATGGGTGACGGCTCTGTCCGTTTTCTGTCGCTCAACATCAGCCTGACAACCTATCGTAACATCGTCACTCCCAACGGAGGCGAAGTCGTCGGCGAGTTCTGATGTTAAAAGCGTTGAAAGCAATTTCCGTAGATCATGCACCGTATGACGATAGTTGTCATGACCTCAGAGCCACGCGTCGAGTTCGTCAGCCACTGCCTGGGCGATTCAGTTTGTGGTTGTGTTTCTATTCCGTTTTTGTCGCGCCCAGGACGAGTCGTTGTAGGGTGCGGTCGAGGCCGGAAGGAGAGGGCTGCTGCAAGTCAGACGCTCTGCCGGAACGCGGTTTCGCCTGAAAATTCACCGGGCCGCTGACCCACCTTCCCGGGCCGCTTCACTTCCCGGCTGACTCACTTTTCGGGGGACGCCTGCCTCCCGGTGGGTCTGCGGTCGGGATCCTCTCTGGGGGACAATTCCCTGACAAACAACGCCGGTTTCTCAATTCGCCGACCTTGACCACACCCTACACGCCCGCAATTCAGAAAAGGGAACGCACAACAAGCATCAAAGGGGGGGATTTTTGAAACGCGGAGAGCGCCGAGGACGCTGAGAAGAAAGACTGAGTAAAGAACAAGAATTCTGATGAGAGATGAGTGGGAACCGGCCGGGGGGGCAGGGCAGGCACCGCATGGCCTTACTCTCTGTGAACATGACAGCGAGCGATCGTCAGACCACTACGGCCTGCTTCTGCGAATACTCCAACAAAAGCCGACCTCCTCCAGACAAAATTTGGGCCGGACAGCATTGCCATTCCCCGGCAATGGAATGGCGACACACAGGAACGGTAGATCGGGGGAGGGAATGACCATCTCGAAATCCGTTCCTGTACCCCCTTGGTTCATCATCGGGCTGATTCTTTTTGAGTCCCTGCCGTAAGGGGGGATCATCGGCTATACTTTCAGGGATGTCAGGCTGAATTCCATAAGAATGAACCAGCCGGAACCATCAACGGAGTGATTGGTTGCGTTCCTGTTTGAACCGCCTGCGTGGTGGTTCGTCCCGCACCGCAAACGGTCAGAATTCTCCTTAGAGCGGAGTTGCAAATGATGTATCACGTAGTTCTTAATGAATTACGGGGAATTCAGGGCCGAGCGTAACAGAACAATGACCAAACTGGTCTAGCGGGTGAAGATTTTTGGAAAACTTGAATTTCTTTGGTTGTGGCCGGAATAAACCGGCCGCGCCGGGTCACTCTCTCGTAGCGATTCTCTGAGAAACAGGCCAGGAAAGGATTGAAGAGTCGAATGAGCCAGTTGCCGGAAGCCTATCAGGCCCTTGTCACTTCCCTGCAGGATCTGGCACTGATGCGGTCCTGCGGTTCCATTCTCAGTTGGGATGAACAGACGAATCTTCCGCCTCACGGGGCTGAACTCCGTGCCAATCAGCTGGCTTTGCTGGCCGGTCTGGCCCATGATCGGGCTGTCTCTCCCCGGCTGGAAGAACTGCTGGCTCAACTCGAACAACATGGGGGCGACGACGACGATTCCATTCCCGCAGCCAATATTCGTGAAGCCCGCAGAAATTATCAGCGGGCCACCCGGCTCTCGCGGCAATTGGTGGAGGAACTCTCGCGGGTCTCCACATTAGCCCAGCAGGCCTGGGTGGATGCCCGGGCCCAAAACGATTTTCCCGCGTTTCTTCCCTGGCTCGAAAAGATGATTGCCCTGAAGCGGGAAGAAGCCGACTCTCTTGGCAGTCCATCGGGCATTCGCTATGACGCTTTGCTGGATGACTACGAACCGGGAGCGACGGTTGCTCAGATTCAGTCCGTTTTTGACCCTCTGCGGTCTGAACTGGTGCAACTGGTGAGTGCCATTCAGGAATCGGGAATTCGTCCGGACATTTCCATTCTTGAGCGGAGCTATCCGATCGAATTGCAGAAGCAACTGAGCCTTGATGCGGCCCGGGCCATTGGGTTCGATTTTGAATCGGGACGGCTCGATATTGCTGCCCATCCCTTCTGTTCCGGCATTGGGCCGGGAGATTGCCGGTTGACCACTCGCTATGACGAACATCATTTCTCGGGCTCTTTTTTCGGGACGTTGCATGAAGCTGGACATGGCATTTATGAACAGGGATTGCTGCCCGATGCCTTCGGGCTGGGCTGTGGCGAAGCCTGTTCGCTGGGGATTCACGAATCGCAATCCCGGCTCTGGGAAAATCTCGTGGGGCGCAGCCGGCCCTTTTGGGAACACTTTTATCCCCTCGTTCAATCAAAATTTTCCGCGGCGCTGGGAACCGTTGATCTGGACCAGTTCTACCAGGTGATCAATGACGTCCGGCCCAGCTGGATTCGCGTGGAAGCAGACGAAGTGACGTATAACCTGCATATCATGCTCCGGTTTGAAATTGAACAGGCCCTGATTGCTGGAGAATTGCAGGCAGCGGACGTTCCCGGAGCCTGGAACGAAATGTTCACCCGTTACTTCGGAATGACTCCTCCCGATAATCGGCGGGGATGTCTTCAGGACGTTCACTGGAGTGCCGGCCTGTTCGGCTATTTCCCGACTTATTCGCTGGGCAACATGTATGCCAGCCAGTTTTTTGAAAAAGCCGCTGCCGATCTGGGAGATCTGTCGGAACTGTTCCGTCGTGGAGAATTCCATTCTTTGCGTGACTGGCTGAGAACACACATCCACATTCACGGCAAGCGTTATCATGCTCCCGCTCTCGTGGAAAAAGTGACCGGCAACCCTCTTTCCTCCGCGCCACTGTTGCGACACCTGAAAACAAAATTCGGGGCGCTTTACAAGTGAAGGAACCGGGGGACAAATCACTGTTCCCGTTTCAGGCTTGAAAGTTTCGGCTGGAACCAAACGACTGGCAGCATCCGATTTGTTCAAAAGCCTGGAACTTCCGGAGCTCCGCAGGCAACAGGGGGATCAGTCCACGATTGGGACGGGTTCGATCACCCGCATCGTTTTCCAGCGGCCGCAGATGAACCGGAGCAGGAACCCAAGCCCCATCACGATCACCGCAGCGGTGATGGCAGCCCAGCATTGATAGAGTGTTCCTCCGCGATGAATGATCCAGAACGTCGGAGCGACCATCAGCAGCCATCCGGTTCCGACCGAATAGAGCAGCGAAAAAAACGTATCTCCCGCGCCTCGGATTGCGGAACCAAAAACGATCGCCATGGCATCAAAAAAAGTATACATCGCCACGAATTTCAACAGCGTAATCACGATCGGACTCATCGCTTCAAACTGGGCTTTTTCATCGCCATGCATAAAGGGAGAAAGAATGATTTCCGGAACCGACAGATATACCGCGGCAAAGAGCAGCATATATCCGCCTGACAAGGCGAATGCTTTCCAGACCGTGCTGGACGCCAGTGCCGGTTGACCTTCTCCGACGCGCAGCCCCACCAGCGTCATCACGGCGGTCCCCATTCCCATCATCGGAATGAAGGCCACGGAATTGAGTGTGAAGGCCAGGTTCGTGGCAGCCTGATCCAGTGTTCCCAGTTGTCCGATCAGGGCAACGAACAGTGTGAAGGCGGCAACGTCCAGCAACATTTGAATTCCATTGGGAAAACCGTACCGCACATTTCTTTTGAACAGTTCCCAATCCAGGCGGCAGGTTGCCCCAAAGGGATATCCGTTCGACCGGGCTTCCCGGATCAGCAATACGGAAAACAGGACCGTTCCGACAAACTCCGAGGTGACCGTTGCAATGGCCGCGCCCCCAATTCCGATTCCAGGAAGTGCTTTCCACCCAAAAATCAGGATCGGATCGAGGCAGGCATTCAGGCACGCCATGAACAGGTTCACCCACATGACAATGGAAGTCCGTTTGCGGGCCGTGAAAAAGCAGACCAGCACGCAGTTCAGCAACGTGGGAATCGCGACCGGACAGAGCATGTTGAAATATTCCGCTTCCAACTCGGCAACATGCGGCGCATGGCCCATCGATCCGAAAATCTGCCGCGAAAAGAAGACCAGTGGTTGCAGTAATAAGCCTGCCAGGCCCGCGATAAACAGCCCCTGCCAGATCGCTGCGGCAACACGCTCTTTTCGTCCGCCTCCCTCGTACTGCGAAACAAAAGCATTCGTATAACCCGCAATCCCGAAAGGAAGGCTGATGATCGTCCAGTTGAGCATGGTCGTCGGCATGGAAGCGGCAAGGGCATCCACGCTGAGCCGGGCAATAAAAATCCGATCGATCACATTCATCAGCGAGAGCGAACCCGCGCTGATCACCAGCGGAAAGGCCAGGTGCAGCAGTTCACGCAATGATCCGGGAGGATTCTCGGGAAGAGTCCTCGCAACGACCCGCTCGGGGGCGGAAAGAGTTTCGATCTGATCGACATCCATGGCCACAATATGCATCCAGTTTTTATTCGGGAGGACGAACCATCTTGGCAGGCCGCACGATTTTCGCAAGGCGATCGAACGGCATTCTCTCCAGACCGTATTCAAAATTGCCTCGACACCGGTTTCGGCCTTTTCCGATCATTTGAACAGAATGGATCGCAACAGTTTTGCCCTTATTCGGTTGCGGCACAGCGGCGGCGATAGGCCCCCGGGGTCATCCGCATCTGCTTGCGGAAAACTTCCAGCATATACTGAGGAGTGTTAAAGCCGGTCCGCCGGGAAATCTGATCCAGATTCAAATCCGTTTCCCGCAGCAACTGGCAGACCCGTTCAATTTTCACGCGGACGATTTCCTGGTTGGGAGACCGCCCCAGAAGTTGGCGAAATCCTCGTTCGAGTGTGCTGCGGGAAATGGGAACTTTCATGAGAATATCCGCCACGGTGAATGCGGAGCAGGCCCGTTCCCGAATCAGTTGGACGGCCTGGGCCAGATCGCGATCTTCAATGGCCACAATATCCGATGATTGCCTCGTCTCCAGGCAAATGGGGGGAATCAATGTCTGCCGTTGCCGCAGACGTTCTCCGCGCATCAGTCGGTCCAGCAGGCTGGCTGCCGTAAACCCGATCTGTTCTCCTGCCAGTCGCACGCTGCTCAGCGGCGGGGTACTCACCGTGGTGAGGACATCATCATTTTCCACGCCCACAATGGCCACTTCTTCCGGAACGCGGACCGACAACCGGGAACAGGCATCCAGCAGCCAGCACCCCAGTTGATCGGTGCAGGCCATGATGGCCACGGGACGCGGGAGCTGTTTGATCCAGCTCATGAGACGTTGCTGTTGCGTTTCCCAACCGGCGGGTTTCTCCGTGCGCCCGGACTGGAGGAGAACCGAACAGGAATAACCGGCGTGCTTCAGCGAGGCGACGAAACTCTCCCGGCGTTCGACGAAAAATTCTTCGGCGTTCAAGGCAAAAATTCCGAAGTTCCGAAATCCCCGTTCCAGAAAATGCCGGGCCACCATGGCCCCTACTTCGTGGTTGTCGACGCCGACAAAAGGAAACCAGGGACCATGGCGTGTTGATCGAAGTTCAATTGTGGGGACCCGCGCCCGACGGACTTCCGCAGCGATGGCGGTGCTGCCCGAACGGGTGATAATCCCATCGCCGTCCCAGTTCCGCAGCCACGATGGAGGCTGACTTTCCAGATCGCGGACCTCCACGAACAGCGACCACGGTCCCTGTTCCAGTGAATAACGCTTGACTCCCCGCAGCAGATCCCGGCCATAAGATCGGGATGTTTCAATCAGCAGTGCCACCCGTCGCATCCGGCCCTCCGATGAAAACGCGAATTCCGGTCCACGCAAACTCGGATTCCGACAAAATCCGATCCTGGCAAAATACTGTAACACTTTTCTGTTCATGCGGAATGAGATCCGCCCGTTTCTCTCTAGAATATGAGGAGACTTCACAACGCCGGCTTTTCGTCGGATCCTGATCGCGAGCGAACTTCTTTTGGGGAGATGTTAATGGCGAGCCAGACCCTCCATCGTCGCACGTTCCTGGCGTCCACTCTGGGGGCCGCTCCGCTTCTGCTGCACGGATTTCCTTTGCGGACAGCCGTTGCCGCCCAGGAGAAGCCCCGGCATCGCGTGGAACGGATCGGGATCGGATCGATTGGAATGCGGTATCAGGGGACCGTGATTGCCACGAAAGCAAGCCTGTACGGCGATGTTGTCGCGATTGCCGATGTCGATCGGAATGTGCGTGAGCAGGCCCGGGCCAGTTTCGGCAGCACTCCCTTCATCTCTGAAGATTACCGCGATTTGCTGGCCCGCAAGGATGTCGATGTGGTGACCATCGGCACGCCGGATCACTGGCACGTCAAAATGGCCATTGATGCCTGCCGCGCCGGAAAGGATGTGTATGTCGAAAAACCACTCTCGCTGACCGTGGACGAAGGAAAAATGCTCCGGGATGTTGCCCGCGAAACGGGACGGGTGGTCCAGGTCGGTTCCTGGCAACGGAGCGATTCCCGCTTTCGTCTGGCGGTCGAACTGGTCCGGCAGGGACGGATTGGGAAGTTGCAGCAGGTGCAGGTTGTCCTGGGAAAGAATCCGATCGGCGGTCCGTTCGAGCAACGCCGCCCGCCGGCTTCGCTGAACTGGAACCTGTGGCAGGGACCAACTCCGGATGTTCCTTACCTGGAAGAACGCTGCCATTACACGTTTCGCTGGTGGCTGGAATATTCCGGGGGACAACTCACCGACTGGGGAGCCCATCATCTTGATATCGCCCAGTGGGCCATAGGGGCATTTCCGGAATCCGTGGCGGGGCAGGCCCAGCTTCCCACCGTACAGAACGGATACAATGTCCCTCTCGATTTCCATGTCCGGTACCGCTACCCGGACGGAGTCGAACTGACCGTGGCGGACGAGGGGCGGAATGGAATTTTATTTACCGGAACCGAAGGCCGACTATTTGTGAATCGTGGTTCCATCAGCGGCAGCCCGATTGATGAACTGGAGACCCGCCCTCTGAAACGCGAACAGTTTCAGTTGTATGCCAACGATAATCTGAGTCGTCCCGAACGGGCGGGAAAACTCGACGCTATTATCAATCATATGGGGAATTTCTTCGATTGCGTGGAATCCCGAAAACAGCCGATCTCCGATATCGACAGCCAGCACCGCAGCGCGACCACCTGCCACCTGGGGAATCTCTCCATTCGTCTGGGACGTCCTCTGAAATGGGATGCTTCCGAAGAACGTTTTGCCGATGATGCGGAAGCGAATACCATGCTTCAGCGTGAACGGCGTCACGGTTTTGAAATCGCCTGAATTTCTGTTCCTGTTTTCCCGAGATTATGTCAATGCCGAGATCTCCTCGCGTCCTGATGATTGTGGGCGATGCCACCGAAACCATGGATACGCTTTATCCCTATTACCGCCTGATTGAAGGGGGATTTCAACCCGTCGTGGCTGCTCCGGAGAAACGGCGTTACCAGATGGTGCTGCATGAAGTGAAGCCGGGCTGGACCATCACCAAGGAATGGGAAGGCTATTCGATCGAAGCGGAAATCGCTTTTACGGAGATCGATCCTGCCGAGTATGCGGGGATTTTCTTTTCCGGCGGCCGGGCTCCCGAATATCTGCGGGACGACCCCGACCTGCTTCGGATCACGAAAGATTTCTTTGCCCGCAATGCTCCTGTCGCCAGCGTCTGCCATGGCGTGGAAATTCCCGCCCGGGCGGACTGTGTGCGCGGCCGGCGGATGGCCACTGTTGCCAAATGCCGGTTTGACCTGGAAGTTTGCGGCGGAATCTATGTCAATGAACCCTGTGTGATCGATGGAAACCTCGTTTCCGGACGAACCTATCACGATAGCGGCTATTTCGTCGCCCCCTGGATTCGACTGCTGGAAACCGCCTGCCGTCGATGATGTGCTGTTCAATTCCCTACGAGAGATCCTGATTCAGACACAAGGAGATGTCATGCCGACTCGGAGGTCTTCCCGGGACTGCGGAGTGTTGCGTTTATCCAGCGACCATTCCCTGGCACAGGATTACGGAAAGGGGAATTGTTCTCGGCGTCAGTTTCTGGGAGGTCTGGCCGCTGCCGCTGTGCTCAGTCAGGGCGCGGTGCTTCGAGCTGGCTCTCCCCCCTTGAAGCTGAAGTATCTCCTGGCCTCCGCTCTCTTTGGGGACATGCCGGTCGACACCATTCTTCCGGAAGTGCAACGGACCGGAAGTCTGGGGATCGACCTGTGGTGCAAACCCCATGGAACCCAGCGGGAACAGGCCCAAGCGATGGGAATGGAAAAGTTCAACGAACTTCTCCAGCGATCTTCCGTCAGGCCGGTCTGTTTCACGCAATATCCGTTAGGGCCGTTTGCCTTGCAGCCGGAAATGAAGGTGTTGCATCAACTCGGCGGGGAATTGATGGTGACCGGTTCGCGCGGTCCCAAAAATCTGGCGGGCGCGGAATTGAAGCAGGCGATTCAGAAGTTTCTGGAGGAACTCAAACCTCATGCCGACAAAGCTGCCGAATTGCAGTTGACAATTGCCATTGAAAATCATGCCAGCTCGCTGTTGAACCATCCCGATTCGTTGCGTTACTGGGCGGAGTGCAACCGGCACCCGGCACTGGGGATCGCCTTCGCTCCGCATCATCTGCACGACCACATCGACCAGATTCCCCAACTGATCGAAGACCTGGGAGTCGCCAATCTTCCTTTTGTGTATTTCCAGGAGCATGGAATTGGCAGCCAGCAGAAGGTGGCCAAGGAGATTGAGCTGCAACAACTCCCCGGTCGGGGCACACTCGACTATCTTCCTCTTCTGCGGGCGTTGCGGAAGATCGAGTTTCGCGGTTGGGCAGAGATTTTCATGCACCCCACGCCCCGGGGAGTCCCGATTCTCCCCACTGCCGACGAAATCGCCGCTGCGCTCAATCAATCAAGGACGCATCTCGAGACCTTGGTCAAGAATATGAACGGGGAATAGGCGACACCGGTCAGGGAACGGGGATGGCCGCCGTTCGGCTTCATTCCCCGTTGGGGCAACGCGGGGAAGGTTCTGTCAGGGGAGTTCGCGAATGCGGAGATGTTTGAACTGGGCCGGAGCTCCTTCCGATTCCAGGCACAGATACCCGGAAGCAGGAGTACACTGATTGCCGCCGGAGACTTCTTCTCCATTCACCCACAACCGGATTTCTCCATTGATGGCGCGGACGTAGTAATGATTCCATTCCGGATGCGGCTTGCTGAGTTCCTTCCGGGGAAAGCTGCGGCCGTTCTTGGAAACGGGTTCGAACGGATGAAATTTTGACGTCCCGACAGCGAAGACGTCTCCGTGGCAGGTGAACCAGTCGGACTTCTTGCCATTTTTCTTCTCATAATTTTCAGCATAGCCTTCATCGAGAATCTGAATTTCCATTCCTCCCCGGGGAAGTTGGTTCGGTTTCAGATCGGTAAAGGCAGCGTCTTCCGCCCAGAGAAAAATTCCGGAGTTGCCGGCATGTTCCAGATGCCGCCACTGGGTGACCAGTTCCAGGTTGGTGTATTTCTTTTTGCTGCGAACGACACCGATCGGTTTGCCGGTGGTGCAGATCATCCCGTCTTTCATCGACCATGTGTCCGGATCGCAATTGACATGGTCGAAATCATCGAGCGTCAATTCGATCCAGCCAGGACCAGTGCCATCAATGGTGGCCTTGGGGAGATTCTCCGGCTCATCGCCCTCAGCCATGCCTGCTGCCAGAATCAGAACACAGCAAGCCATGACTGTTGAAATGGTTCGCATGACACGTCCCTATCAAAAGGTTGAATCGATCAAAAGACAATACAAAGAACAGCGGCATGGGGAGAAGAAACCGGTTTTCCGTTCTTCGTCTCCTGTTTATCGTTCACTGCTTACCGTCAACGATACTGTCAACGGTATGGGGGCCGCTATCTTCCCCGGCTGATCGGCACACCGATCATCTGCCCGTTGTAAACCTGTTCGTCATTGACGAATCCCTGGAATTCAAAATGGGCCATGCGTTTTTCTTTGTACTTTGTCACGCGGGCCATGATGATCAGGCGGGAGTTTGGATAAACCGGGGCACGGAAACGAACGTCGGTCATGCCGCCAAATCCAAGGTAGTCTCCCGCCTTGAGAATATCATATTTGCGGGCATAAAAACCGGCGAGCTGGGCGGCGGCCTCACACAACATGACTCCCGGCATGAGTGGGAATCCGGGCATGTGTCCCTTGATCCAGAATTCATCGTCCGTCACGTCTTTAAATCCGATCAGACCATGCTGGACCGTGTCCACAAAAACGATGCCGGAGAGTTGCTCCATCTCGTGCCGTTGGGGATTGACCTTGCGGATGTCATCCAGCGTGAACATCGGTTTGTCGTAATTGAACCGCTTGTAATCAAAGAGTGGTTCGGCGGGCATGGGAAATCATTCCATTCGTTGAGACCGGACAAATCGTGCTGTTCATAACAGATGCCGGCCATGAAATAAAACGGGAACGCAGCAATCAGTGCTGCCATGTTGATGTTGATGAGAGCAACTTGCTCTCTCATGGGCTCGCGCAGCACGATTTTCAACTGACGAAATTCAATACTTCGCGTGGCAGCACGCGGCCCAAACACGGGGTTGAGACGTTCTAATCCAGCCCCGGGGGAACCGCTCCGTAGCCCCAGGGGTTATTTTTAAATGGGGGAGGAGCGGAACGTCTGGGAACCGCGCCAGGAGTGAGTGTTTTGGCCAGTTCCAGGGCGGCGTCCACGAATTGCTGTCCAGCAGTAATTTCCAGGTTGCTATAGGAGGTCAGTCGCGTTTCATAACCGCCCCCCCGTGGACCAAAAGCTTCCTCCGTGGGAACATAACCGACACAGCCGTTCGCCAGCGAGACCGGAAAGGTGAACGGAAACGGACTCCCTCGCTTGATCCGCAGGCCGTAGTCGCAGAAAAATTCAGCGGGATCGGACAGAAACACCACGGGACCAACCTGGATTGCCTGAACTTCCACGTCGACTTGCGGCTGTGTTTTCAACATCTCGTTGAGGAGGACGGTTTCCTTGGCGAAGATCCACTCGGTGGGGCCAACTTCTTTCTGGGGTTTCTGAACAAGTTCCAGGGCCTGCTGGACATGTTCAGCGCTGGGAACACGGCGGGCAATTTTCCAGGTCTTGTTTTGATAAGCAACGGGAGCCAGCATACCCGGTTCCGCCCGTAAGAGAACTTTCACCGCTTCGGCGCCGATTGTCCCGCCCACTTGTCGGCACCACTGTTCCGGTTGGGGACGCTCTTCCGTGGCGCGGTTGTCGACCTGCGTCACATCTCCCGAGGCGCCTGCCAGAAAGACGAGAACAACCTGTTCTCCGAAAACATCCCGCAGGATTTTTTGGATGTAATGGATATAGTTGGCGGAAATTCCCCCCGGATTGACCGTGGCGTGGCAGACATAATTGACCACGCAGGCGGTCAGTTCCCCTTTTTCGTTCCAGACACCAATCACGCCGACCTGGGGATCTGTCGGGCCAGCGGGTTCGATGATGTCCGGGTTGCCCACTCCGGGATGTGTGTATGTCATACCGTTTCGCATGAAAAACCGGCGATTGAACGCTACCGAATCTTCATGTCCGAAACCAACGTTGCATTTGGAGGGAGCCTTGGATTTGTCCGCGCTGACAACAGCATCCACGATCTGATCTTCAACATGCTTCACATAATTCAAATCTCCATTGGAGGATTGTTCATACGCCAGTTTTTTGATCAGGTCAGGGGAGTTGTCGAAGTCTCCGGCCAGAATCATTCCGGTTGGCCCGGAGGAATGCGAATGCGTGGCATGAATCAGAATCGCGGCTTCGGGAATTCCACAGGCTTCCTGAATGCGTTTTCGCGCAGCGAGTACCAGTTCGCGGCGGACGAACAGGGCATCCACACTCACCAGCGCGGCCCGGGTTGTCCCGTCGGAAAAGACCACGGCATGAACTTGACAGGGATCATGCAGGCGACGATGAAACGCTTTTCCGTATCCGCCCGGCTGTTCCATTCCAATCTCAGGAGTGATATCCCGATCAGCCGCACCGGCCATTGTCGTCGTGGCTGGCTCTGCTGCCTGAATCACGGGGCGGCCAACAATCAGAACGGCCACCCAGAACATCGCAGAGACAAGAGAGTTGTCTTTCACCGAACTCAACATGCAGCGTCTCCTTGAAGAACCGGCTGCCCGTGATGGGGACAGACAGGTGCGATCTGGCAGAATTGGAAGCGTCATGGAAATTGAAGCGTCATGGAAATTTAAGGGTGATCCCAGTTGAAATAAAATTGTTCCCCGCGTCAATTCCACCATGGGGAATCGTTTTCTCAACTTTCCGGAATTAGGGGATCTGAGAGAATTCCTGGTCGGGGGCCGGATGGGCCGGCAACGACTCCGCGGCAGGATCCGCCCGTCGTTGCCGGAGCAGATGTCTTTCCGGGGCCATTTTTCGGCGGACAAATTGCTATTCTTCCGGAGTCGCCAGCGCACAGGCGAACTCGAGTCGGACTGTCGTCTGACCGTCCACGGAGACCTTTGCTTTGAGGAAATAGGCATTGGCAACCTTTTCCACAAACTGAACGTCAATCTCCAGCGTCTGGCCCGGTCGGACCATTTTCCGAAACTGGACCTGGTTCAGCCGCGTGACGACCGGAACCTGTCCGGATGCCGGGGGAAACTGGCGGGCAATCAAAACTGCTCCCGCTTGAAAGGCCGCTTCGCACTGCAAGACTCCCGGCAGGACCGGGAAATCCGGATAATGCCCTTGGAAGACGTCCAGTTGCGGATTCACGAACGTTCTGGCCCGTAACGACGTTTCCGTGCAGTCCGTGATTTCGTCCAGCCATAAAAAGGGAGGCCGATGCGGAATGAATTTCTGAATTTCGTCACGATTCAACGGACAAATCGGTTTCCCGGTCATGAAGTCACCTGTTGAAAAGAAAGTCAACTGTTTTTGATGTGAATGTCATCGTTCCTGGAAACTCTCGATTTTCGAGTGAGAGTCCATGGTTATTGAGTGCCGGCAGATTACGGATTTCAAACAAAATCGGAGAACCTGATGTGGAACGGATGGTTTCTGAAACCGCCCGTTTCTGAAACCATTCATTTTCGGACTGTTTGGGACTGTCGGACTCGAATGAAAGCAGCCTGCTTCGTTCATCTTCGCTGAGAATTCAGTGAATTGGCATTCCGATGCGCTGCATCAGTCCATACATTGCGTTGCGAATTCCGTTGAAGATGATAGTGGGAGAGACATTCCCTCTGAAATGAACGGGATATGAAAATGATCGCAGTCCACCAGATCATCCGCCGCGGGAGAGCTTAAGGACTCCAACCGCCATGTTTCGCCAGTCAAGAGGGACTGAAACTGAAATTCGAAAATGGAAACGGAAACTGGCAAGGTTGCATGAAAGTCAGCCCGGCCTGCAAGCCTTCATTCATCCATCCGCCCAATAAAGAGGGCACTGAACCATGTGGCGGAGATCGCGGCGGCGATGGGACACATTCACTCATCGGCCTCGCTGTGAGTTCCTGAAAGGACATGAATTCCTGATGGAAATCACCCGACAACAGCTTTCCGGACGACCCCTGTCTGTCGAACTGGAGAAGCACATTGCTTCAATGAGGACCGGAATGAATTGCACTGCCTATGAATGGCTGGGGGCACACCCCATCCAGGACGAAAACTTTGTCGGGACACGTTTTGCCGTCTGGGCTCCCAATGCCCGGGAAGTCTGTGTGATCAATGACCAGAATCACTGGACACACGGCGCCTTTTATCTGAATTCCAGCTACGAAGGGGTCTGGTCCGGAACAATTCCGGGAATGCGTCCCGGAGAAGCGTACAAGTACAGCATTCGGACCGCTACCGGCGAACTGCTGGAAAAGGCGGATCCATACGCGTTTTATGCCGAGCTTCCCCCCCGAACCGCCTCCCTCATTTACGATCTCTCCGGGCATCCCTGGCAGGACCGGGACTGGATGGATCAGCGGCGCCAGACGAACTGGTTCGAACGTCCTCTCCAGATTTATGAAGTCCATCTCGGCTCCTGGCGGCGCCCCAAGGATGGACGCCGATACCTCAGCTACTGGGAAATTGCCGACCAGCTGATCGACTATTGCACCGACATGGGCTTTACGCATGTCCAGCTGATGCCGATTACGGAATATCCATTTGACGGTTCCTGGGGCTATCAGTCCACCGGGTATTTTGCCCCCACGTCCCGGTATGGGACCCCGCATGACTTCATGATGTTTGTGGACAAGTGTCATCAGGCGGGATTGGGAGTGCTGATCGACTGGGTTCCCGGCCATTTTCCGACCGATGCACATGGCCTGCACAACTTCGACGGAACATCGTTGTACGAACATGCCGACCCCCGGCAGGGCTTTCATCCCGACTGGAATACCAGCATTTTCAATTATGGACGATTTGAAGTCCGCAATTTTCTTCTTTCCAGTGCCCGTTTCTGGTGCGACAAATATCATGTGGACGGCATCCGGGTGGATGCCGTGGCCTCGATGCTGTACCTGGACTATTCCAGAAAGCCGGGGCAGTGGATCCCCAATCGTTATGGCGGCCGGGAAAATCTGGAGGCGATCCAGTTTCTCAAAGACATGAACACCATGCTTCATGGGGAATATCCCGGGATCCTGACCATTGCCGAAGAATCCACCGCCTGGCCCGGCGTCTCCCGTCCCGTTTACGATGGCGGACTGGGGTTCACCATGAAATGGGACATGGGATGGATGAATGACACGTTGCGTTATCTCCGTCGCAGTCCTGTTCACCGCCGGCATCATCAGAATGAATTGTCTTTTCGGACGCTGTATGCATTTACGGAAAATTTTGTCCTGCCGCTTTCCCATGACGAAGTGGTACATGGCAAGAAGTCGCTGATTTCACAGATGCCCGGCGACATGTGGCAGATGTTTGCCAACCTGCGGCTGCTGCTGGGCTATCAGGGGGTGATCCCCGGAAAGTCGTTGTTGTTCATGGGGGGGGAACTCGGGCAGTGGACTGAATGGAATCACGATGGAGAACTGGACTGGGCCCTGGCCGACGTCGACACCCATGCCGGCATCAAACGCTACGTCAAAGATTTGAATTTCCTGGTTCAGAAGCATCCTGCATTACATGAACTCGATTGTTCGCACGAAGGCTTTTCCTGGATTCAGGCGGATGATGCCAGCAACAGCGTCTATGCGTTCTGCCGGTTCTCGAAAGGGAAGCAGGAGACGCTGGTGGTCGTCTTGAATATGACCCCGGTCCCCCGAGATGGCTATGGTGTCGGCGTTCCCGAGCCAGGAGAGTACCAGGAGATCTTCAACAGCGATGCCTGGATGTATGGCGGAACGGATGTGGGTTCGGGCGGCGGAGTACAGTCGCAACCAGTTCCGATGCACGGCCGGAACCAGAGCATCACATTGATGCTTCCCCCGCTGGGCATGTTGATCTTTCGACATGTTTCCGGTTCGCAGCCCGCAGTTCCCCCCGTTGATAAGAAACCGGCGAAATAGCCGTCATGCTGTACCGGCTTTACTTCGCGTTCCTGAATTTGTCATCATGGCGGATCCTGGATTGGCTTCCCCCGGGAGAGTACAGTCATCGGCTGTGCTGAATCGCATCAGGGAATGTGTCGGAGTTGTGGAGGAGGCTGCTGCTGCTTCGGGCGGTATCGCAAGGCGTGGAGGAGAACGAAATGGGAAGAGATTTTGAGAATCGCAAGAACGCGATCTTCAAGACTGCGGGTCAGAAGTCAAAACTGTATTCCAAGTATGGCAAACAACTGTATGTCGCTGCCAAGAATGGAGTTGCCGACCCGGAGTCCAATCCCGCCCTGCGCAGCCTCATCGAAAAGGCGAAACGGGATCAGGTTCCCGCGCACGTGATTGAAAAGGCAATTCAAAAAGCACGGGGAGCGGGGGGCGAAAACTTTCTTCCCGCACGCTATGAAGGCTTTGGGCCAGGGGGATGCATGGTGGTCGTCGATTGCCTGACGGACAACAATCAACGGACGATTTCGGAAGTCCGTAACTGCTTCACAAAAACCAACTCCAAACTGGGAACCACCGGTTCGGTTGTTGTCTGGTTTGACCAGTTCGCGGTTCTGTCGTTCAAAGGTGACAGCGAGGACCAGGTCCTGGAATCGCTGCTGGAAGCCGACGTCGATGTGGTGAATGTCGAATCCAAAGAGGGCTCCATTGTGGTCTTTGCCGCCCCTGGCGAGTTGTACAAAGCCAAAAACGCTTTGTTGCAGACGTTTCCCGACCTCGAACTGGAAGTCCAGGAGATCACCCTTCTGCCGCAGACCAGCAAGGCCATCGGCCCGGAAGACAGGCCGATGTTCGAGAAGTTCATCACCATGCTGAACGAATGTGACGACGTGCAGGAAGTGTATCACAACGCCGAACTGAGCGAGTGAACCGCCAGCCTGAAGGACGCAGCCAAAAAATTCGTCGGATGGTCGCCCGCGGAACGGTTGGGCAACAAGCATTGCCATTCATTTGACCATCAGTGGAAAAATCACGCTGTGAAATGATATTGGACCGCTCTGTCCGCTGAGAGGCTGGTCTGAATGGTCGCCCTGGAATTCTGGCCGGACAGATGACAGATCGCGATCTCTTGCGCGAGAGGAGCCGTTGATCCTGTTTCCGTTCGCGGAGATCGCTTATTCTGCTGCGGGATACTTTTTTTACTGTGGATTTGCGATTTCATCATGAAGACCGTGCGCACCCGTTTTGCTCCTTCTCCCACTGGATATATGCATATTGGAGGGATGCGGACCGCTCTGTTTAACTGGCTCTGGGCACGCCATCATGGGGGCCAGTTCATTCTGCGGATTGACGACACCGATCAGGACCGGAACGTCAGCGATGCGATTGGCCCTATTCTCAATGCCTTCCGCTGGCTGGGATTGAACTGGGACGAAGGCCCGGAAGTTGGCGGCCCTCATGCCCCTTATTTCCAGTCACAACGCCTGGAACGGTATACCCGGATGTGTGATCGGCTGCTCGCGGAAGGGAAGGCGTATCGCGATTTTGATCCTCCGGAACTGGTCCAGCAGGACCGGGAAGCCGCTGAACGGGAAAAACGGACGTTCGTCAATATCCGTCGGTCGCTGGAATTATCTTCGGAAGAAAGAGAAGCCAAACGGGAACGTGGTGAACCGCATGTGATCCGTTTTCTGGTGGACCGGACACGGAAAATTGCCATCGACGACCAGGTGCGGGGACATGTGGAATGGGACTGCGCGCTCATGACCGATCCCGTCATCATGCGCGGTTCGGGAATGCCGCTTTATAACTTTGCCACCGTGGTGGATGACATCGACCTGGACATTACGCATGTCATTCGTTCGGAAGAACATCTGACGAACACAGCCGTTCAGGCCCTGATGTTCGAAGCCCTGGGAGCACCGGTTCCGGAATTTGCCCATATTCCCTTTGTGGCTGCTCCGGGAACGAAAGAGAAACTCAGCAAACGTGAGAAGCAACTGGAAAAATATCGGAAGAGTCCGCAATTCAAACGGCTTTTTGAAATTGCGGACGATGTCCTTCCTCGACTTGGGCTGGAGTCCATCCCGGCGCTCAGCCCGGTGATGGTGGCCTATTATGAGACCGTCGGATTCCTTCCGGAAGCGGTTTTGAACGGACTGGCCCGACTGGGATGGTCTCTGGATGACAAGACGGAAACGATGTCTCCGGAGTTCATTGTGGAACACTTCACCCTGGACCGGGTGGTCAAGGCTCCCGCCGGACTGGATCCGAACAAGTTGCTGTCTTACCAGGAATACTGGATGGGACAAAAGACACTGGCGGAGAAGTGTGGGGGATGCCGGCCATTTCTGGTCCAGGCGGGTCTCTTGGCTCACGATGATGAAGACAATCCCGTGCTGCCCGCATTGGTGACGGCCCTGGGAGATCGCTTGAAGTTGTTCAGCGATATCCTGAGCTATGATGAATATTTTGTCGCCGACGAGCAGATGATGATCGACGAGAAAGCTTTCGACAAACGTCTCCGGCAATCGCCCCGCGCGCAGGAGTTGCTGGCCACATATCGGGCCATGCTGGAACGGGCTCCCCAGTTTGCCGCCGCGTCATTGGAAGCGGAATTCAAAGCATGGCTGGAACGGGACGGGATCGCTTTTGGCGAGATTGTGCATGCCCTGCGGGTTGCCGTCACAGGCAAATCAGCCGGTCCGGGCCTTTTCGATTGCCTGCAACTTGTCGGCAAAGAGGGTTGCCTGAAACGAATTGACCGTGCCCTGGAACGGTGCCGGTAACAGAATCAGTTTTCCGTCAGTTTGCTGGAATTCTTCACAGCAATCCAGTGATGCTGTTCATGGCTCTCGTCCAGATCTTCCAGAACAAGTTCGGTCTGGTCCGCCTTGATGACCTTGTAGCTGAGTGAATCACCAAAATCGTGAATCAGCCGGGCAACGTTGGCTTTGGGCGTTCCGCTGAGAATGGTATGCGTGAGGATGCCGTCTTTGAGCGTCCAACTCAGTTCCATATTCATTTCCCGTCCATAGAGCAGGGCGGAAAGATAATCGAGTTGAACATTCAGTGTGGCTTTGCCGCCGGGAGAAATGACGATATCCCGGCGAATCGTTCCGTTCCGGACCCAGTGCCCTTCGATCTGTTCCGGGCGGAAGACGGGAGCCGTTTCCGGTTGGGGGGCAGGAGGCTTCGCGGAGATCTGGAGCGGGGCCGGCTTTTTCACAACAGGTGCGGAAGCGGCGGGGAGCGTCCCTTGTTGAACGGGGGATCCGGGAAGAGGGCCTGAGAAATCCAAGTCGAGTGACCAGATCCCCCCGCCCAGCATGAGAATTCCCATTCCAATTCCCAGCCACCACGCGCGCGGTCGGCGGGAGACTGAACGTTGCTGAACAGCCGCGGGCGACAGTTGTGGTTCGATCGCTTCCTGATTCACGTTCGTCATTTCGAAAGAATGAGTTTTGGGAGTGAGGCCTGGATATCACGGGAAATGATGTCTGGGGAATTTCTTGAATGATGAATTCCGTTCTCCCGGACATTTTACATTCGATTGGCAACCTGCCAGAATTATCATTGCAAATTGATGCATTTCGTGGCAGCCCAATCTCTGTCCTGACGACGGAAACACCTGTCGCTCCCTCCTGATCACGAGAGTCCCTCCATGCCTAGAGTTCTCGTCCTGACGTGTCTTGTCGCCCAAGTTCTTCTGGGGACGGTATCCCTTCGGGCCGAAGAGACACTTCCTCTTCATGCCGGCGACAAAATTGTCATTCTCGGCAATACGTTCGCGGAACGAATGCAGCTGTTTAACCATTGGGAGACATTGCTTTACAGTCGATTTCCCAAGGAAAATCTGGTCGTGCGGAATCTTGGATTTTCCGGAGATACGATTACCGTCCGTCTGCGATCGCTGAATTTTCAGGATCATGGCCATACGCTGATCGATCATCAGCCAAATATCATTCTTGCCTGCTTCGGGTTCAATGAATCGTTCGCCGGGCCTCAAGGACTTCCGCAATTCGAAAAAAATTTGGCGAAGTTTCTGGCCGATCTGAAAGAGTTGAAATACCCCAGCCAAAATTATTCCAACGGCCAGCATCCCAAGTTGCAGGACAAAACGGGGAAAGTTCTCCACGCTCCGCGAATTGTGCTGGTATCCCCCATTGCCAATGAGGATTTACCCGAACGTCACATTCTGGCCGCACAGACCAACAACCAAAACCTCGAACTGTATACTGCCGCCATGAAGAAGGTGGCCGCTGCTGCGCAGGTGCCGTTTGTCGATCTCTATGCCGGCAGCAAGAAACTGCTGGACGATCCCAAAACCAATTTGACGATCAATGGCTGCCATTTGAATGAAGCGGGGGATGCCGCCGTTTCCGAATTGCTCGACCAGGGATTATTCGGAACCGCATCAACTCCATCGGGAGACCGGGCGGTTCAGATTCGTAAGGAAGTCGCGGAGAAAAACAAGCAATTCTATTACGATTACCGCTCCGTGAACGGCTATTACATCTATGGCGGTCGCAAGGAACCATTCGGGGTGGTGAACTTCCCAGCGGAATTCGCCAAATTGCGAAAGATGGTCGAAGTTCGGGATCACCGGATCTGGAAGGCTGCCCAGGGCGAAACCTTACCGGAGCAGATCGACGATTCGCAGACCGGTGACTTCGTCAAGATCGAGTCGAATTTCAAAAATGAAGTCCGCATTATTCCCCCGGAAGAGTCGGCGAAACTGTTCACCCTTGCCGACGGATTCGAGATCAACCTGTATGCCTCGGAAGTCGAGTTTCCAGACCTGAAAAATCCGGTCTCATTTAATTTTGACGGGAAAGGCCGGATGTGGGTCACAAGTGCCCCTTCCTATCCCCAATATCTTCCCGGATCGCCGGTAAATGACAAAATCCTGATTCTCGAGGATACCGATGGCGACGGAAAAGCGGATCAGAAAAAAGTCTTTGCGGACAACCTGTATCTTCCGATCGGCATCGAACTGGGAGATCACGGTGCCTATGTGTCGCAGCAGCCCAACCTGGTTCATCTGAAAGATGCCGATGGCGATGACCGGGCCGATTCGAAAGACATTGTGTTGCACGGCTTCGACAGTGCTGATTCCCATCATTCCATCAGCGCCATGGAAATGGGACCCGGCGGGGAACTCTACTTTCAGGAAGGGACTTTCCTGCATTCCCAGATTGAATCTCCTCACGGGCTCACCCGAGCAGCCAATGCCGCTGTCTACCGGTATGAACCCAAGAGTGACAAATTCAGCGTCTTCGTCTCATACAGCTTCGCCAATCCCTGGGGACATTGCTTCAACAAATGGGGGCAGAGTTTCGTTGCCGATGCCTCCGGAGGAGCGAACTACTTCGCCACCGCGTTTTCCGGAGACCTGGATCATCCTCGCAAACATCCCGGACTGAAACAGCTGCTCGTCAAACAATGGCGTCCCACGTGCGGGTGTGAACTGGTCAGCAGCCGGCATTTCCCCAAAGAAATGCAGGGAGATTACCTGCTGAATAACTGCATCGGATTTCAAGGGGTCCTGCAATACCGGATGCACGAAGAAGGTTCGGGATATGCAGCGGAGCCAGTGACGCCACTGCTGCGTTCCTCGGATGTGAACTTCCGTCCGGTCGATCTGCAATTCGGTCCGGATGGTGCCTTGTATGTGCTGGACTGGTATAACCCCCTCGTTGGTCACATGCAGCACTCCATCCGCGATCCGAATCGGGATAAGAACCACGGTCGGATTTGGCGGGTCACTTACAAAAAGAATCCCCTGGTGAAGCCGGCCGCCATTTCCGGACAGCCCATTCCCAGGCTGCTCGACCTGCTGAAAGAATATGAAGACCGTACCCGGTATCGCGTCCGTCAGGAACTGCGGGATCGTCCCACGGAAGACGTTCTGGCTGCGGTCGATGCCTGGACCGCCCAACTCGATCAGGCCGATCCGAACTATGAACATCATCTGCTGGAAGCCCTGTGGGTCAAGCAGCATCACGATGTCCTGGATCAGAAACTGCTCAAGACCCTGCTGAGCGCCAAACAGGGTGATGCGCGGGCCGCCGCGGTCCGGGTTTTGTGTTATACCCGCGATCGGGTCGATCACCCGCTGGCCCTTCTGCAAAAGGCCGTGAATGATGAGCATCCCCGGGTGCGTCTGGAAGCGGTGCGGGCACTCAGCTTCTTCGACTCCCAGGCAGCCCTGGACATGACGGTCGAATCCCTGTTGTACGATCAGGATGTCTATCTGGAATATGCCCTGAAAGAGACGCAGGAGACGCTTCAGCGACGGATCGATGCCGCACAGAAGGCCACTGCGGTCAAAGAGTGAGAATCGTTCCAGGTTTGGCAGCTTCATTTGAAGTGGCAGCGGGAGGAGGGGGATCCGGAGACAGGAATCGGGCTCGAAACTTTCCCCCACTTCCCTTTCCCCTTTTCCACCGCAAGGCTTGTGAGATGGCGAATTGGACAAGGCAGCTTTCCCTGCGCACAAATGCCGTCATTTGCGTGGGAATTTTCCTGCTGGAACTGTTTCTGTCGGGATCGGCGACGCGGGGGGATGATTTCCCCATCCCCCCCAACACCGAAAAATCGCCCACCAGCCCGATGGATCCGCAGAAGGTCGTTTCCACCGCGAAGCTCCCTCCTGGATTTGAGTTGTCGCTGATCGCTGCGGAACCGCTCGTTCAAAATCCGATCGCCATGACCATGGACGAACGCGGGCGGTTATGGGTGGCGGAAAATTACAGCTGGTCCGGCCACGGATTCGATCCGCAAGTGCGGGACCGCATCGTCATTCTCGAAGATACCGACCAGGATGGGCGGCACGATCAGCGGAAAGTCTTCTGGGACGAAGCCCGAAAATTGACGAGCCTGGAGGTGGGACGGGACGGAATCTGGGCGCTCTGCCTGCCCCATCTCATCTTCATTCCCGATGCCAACCGTGACGATATTCCCGATGGAGACCCGCAAATTGTTCTCGACGGGTTTGATGCGGGAATTGGTAATCATAATCCCGCCAATGGCTTGAAATGGGGACCGGACGGCTGGTTGTATGGCCGCCAGGGAATTCTGGCCAATGACAGTATCGGGATCCCCGGTTCCAGCCCGTCGCAACGATTCCAGATGAACACCGGCGTCTGGAGATATCATCCGGGTCGGAATGTCGCGGAACCGGTCATGCACGGCATGACCAACTCCTGGGGATTTGATTTCGATCAGCATGGAGAAATGTTCGTGATCAATACGGTCATCGGACATTTGTGGCACGTTCTGCCCGGTGCCCATACCGAGCGGATGTTCGGAGTTGATATCAACCCGCATTCCTACAAACTGCTCCCCCAGGTGGCCGATCACGTTCACTGGGACACCGGCGAAGCCTGGAACGATATCCGCAAAGGAGTCACCGATAAAACCAGTGCCGCCGGAGGAGGGCATGCCCATATCGGCCTGATGATCTATCAGGGAGACAACTGGCCCGCGGAATACCGCAACCGCGTCTACACCCTGAATATGCATGGGATGCGGATCAATTGTGACATCCTCCAGCGGCAGGGAGCCGGATACGCCGCCAAGCACGGACCGGATCTCTGTTTTCTGTCCGATCCCTGGTTTCGCGGCATGGAACTGTTGGCTGGACCGGATGGAGGCGTCTTCATGGCCGACTGGAGCGACACCGGAGAATGCCACGATCATGATGGCGTTCATCGCACCAGTGGCCGCATTTATAAACTGACTTACGGAACTCCAAAAAAACTCGCTCCGTTCGACCTCACACGGCATACCAACCGGGAACTCATCACGCTGTTGTCCCATCCCAACACCTGGTGGGCCCGGCAGGCGCGGCGGATTCTTTCCGACCGGGCGTCCGGCGCGCTGGATGAAACCAATCTGGAAAATCTGCGTCAGGATCTGAAACAGACCCTGGCCGCCACGACGGACAAAATCGCCCGGTTGCGAATCCTGGAAACCCTGGCTGCCGTGGGCGGAACTCCCAGCCGCTGGTGGCTTGGAGAATTGCAGTCCGAAGATGAATACGAACGGCTCGCCGCACTGAAATTCCTGATCGATCAGGAAGCGGACGGAACGCCGCATCCATTGTTCGTGAAAACTCTCGTTCAACTTTCCACCAGCGATCCTTCGGGACTCATTCAGCTGCATCTGGCATCCGCAATGCAGCGGCTTCCCGTCGACAGCCGCTGGCCGATTGCCGAAGCCCTCTCCAGCCGGCCGGAATTCGCACAGGACCGGATGCTTCCGCTGATGATCTGGTACGGAATCGAACCAGCTATCCGCCGCGATCCTCCCCGGGCCATGCTCTTGATCGAAAACTCCCGGATGCCGGAACTGATCACTCTCGTTTCCCGCCGGATCACCGTCGACATCGAAAATGATCCGCAATCGGTCCAGCGGCTGCTCTTTCTGCTGGAAAACGATCATTGCCCCAGTCCCGTGAATATTCTGGAGGGCATGAGCCAGGCCTTAAACGGATGGCAGAAAGTGCCCGCTCCGGAAAACTGGTCCAAAATCGCAATGAGATACGAGAAATCCACCGACGAAACCGTTCGCCAGCAAGTGAAGAATCTCAGTATTCTGTTTGGTGACGGGCGGGCTCTGGATGAGGTCCGGAAAATGGTCACCGATCGCAAAGCCCCGGCTGATCAACGACGGGCGGCATTGCATTCGCTACTGGCCACTCACCCCGTGGATTATGTGGAGACTCTCCTGCAACTCCTGGACGATCGGGACATGACCGGCGCAGCGCTCCATGGTTTGGCTCAATACGATTCCCCCATCATTCCCGAGCAGATTCTGAAACGGGTGAATCGGTATACCGCAACCGAAAAAGCGGAAATGATCCAGACACTGATCTCGCGTCCCAGTTATGCGGAAACGCTGCTGCGGGCTGTGAGAAATCAAAAAATTCCCGCGACGGATCTCTCCGCGTTTCACGCGCGGCAGATTGCATCGTTCGAGAATGAAGCTCTCACGCGGGAACTGACGGAATTATGGGGCAACGTTCGCATCAGCGCCGCTGAAAAGCGGACTCAAATCGAAGATTTCAAATCCCGATTGACGCCGGAACTGATCCAAAAGGCCGACTTGTCCGCGGGACGAGCCCTTTTCCAGAAAACCTGCGCCAGTTGCCATGTTCTCTTTGGAACTGGCCGCCGGATCGGCCCGGATTTAACCGGATCCAACCGGAAGAATCTCGATTATCTGCTCGAAAACATCATCGATCCCAGCGCCAGCGTGGGAGCCAGTTTCCGCTCCATGGTGGTCGTGCTCGAAGATGGCCGCCTGCTGAATGGCGTCATCAGCGAACAGAATGAAAGGACGCTCACACTGCAATCCGCGCAGGAAACCTACACGCTCGATCGGCAGCAGATCGAAGAGATGAAACCGACCGATGTCTCCCTGATGCCGGAAGGACAGTTGCAAAAACTGGCCCCTGAAGAGGTTCGAGACCTGATCGGTTACCTTATGACCAGCGATCAGGTCCCTTTGCCGGATGAAGGGAAGGGGGGTGGAGAAAAAGGGAAAGGAGAGAGGGAGTAAAGAGCAGGGTGGCCTGTTCGCATCGCGCCAGCAGGAATAATCCATTGAGGCGCCCCGGGAGACTCTTCCGGAGTGGCGCAGTCGTAAGAGGTGACTGCTGCTGCAGGTATCCGGTGACATATCGTGGAGTAAGTCTCCGGAGGTCAGGTGATGCCCAATCCTGTTCGGCACGAAATTTGATTCTCCTTCTCCCCCGCACAGTCGCTACGAACCGATGTGCCCTACGTCACTGGAAAATATGGGGCATCATTCAACGACAGCGGACTCCGTTGTCATCCAATCCAGCTTCAACCATGGGGGCTGAAGTCCGCTGAACAACCTGAGTCCTGATTCTGAAATCATGCCGCTCATCGTCATGCGATGCATGACTAACTGAATTTACTGGTGACCATTGTCTGTCATGGTGAAATGGCTTCCAGTGCCTGTTGGCGATCGTCGTAGATCGCCCAGAGCGTATCGAGCGCGGTGGTGTGCAGCAGTTCCCGGGCGAGCCGATGGACACCGCACAGAACCATGATGCCTCCGCTGGTCTTCACGAGCTTATGACAGCGGACCAGAAGGGCCATGAAGACCGATCCGAAATAAGAGACTTGAGAAAGATCAAAGATCACCAGCGGCGCCGGTTGTCCCCGAATTGGTTCGAGCACGATTTCCGCAGCCTGTTCGACAATGTCCCAGCGAAGGCTCTCCACTCCCCCGGAAGCAACAACGACAAGGATTTCTCCATGCCATTCCAAAGTAATGACATTCGGATCCATGGCAACCAGTCTTTCCAATCTGAATTGACGGGTGGAGAATTTTGTTCGAGGCCGGTTTCTGATTGCTGTTCGAGATGTGGTTGCGTTCGGAAACGGGCCGGAGAAAGAACGGGAATCCCCCTATTTCGTGGCTGCGCCGACGGCGGGAACAGGGGCAGGCTGATTGACCGGATATTCCTTGCCATTGGGGGTAACGCGACGATTGGCAGGGGGATTTTTCTCGATCCAGTCCATAATGGCTTTCAAATCGGCATCGGCAATTGCCGGAATCTGCCCGGTCATGGCATTGCTTTCCATGAACGGGCGGACAACGGGAAAGGCGACATTCCAGGCCCCTTTGACATAAGCCGCCTGCGCTCCCAACCCGGTCCGGTCGACCTGGTACAGCAGTCCCCATTTCTTTTCTTTGGCCTGCTTTTGCGTAGCTGGCCGGAAAGAAAGGTAAATCCATTTGAACGGATCGCGAAGATCAAGCGCGGAGGGGGACTTGTTGAATTCTTCTCCCAGTTCGGCCAGAAACCGCATAATTTCCGACGTGATCAACTGGATATTGGTCGATGAAGAATAGGGAAGTTGTGTAATGCCCTGGGCCGCTGCGGCCCGGTTCAGCCAGATCTCTTGGCGATCACGGATAATATCGAGCAGGGCTTCCAGCACGATCGGTTGCGTGGCGGAGTTATCAATGCGGTCGATGCTTCCCAGGGCTTGAATCAGTCTCAGGCGGAACCACCAGAGGCCATCCTTCGTACTGCTGGGATTGGCGGCCAGCGCCGCCACAATGGCGGTGGCAATATCGGAGCGTTCATTGGAACTGGGAGCGTTCTCTCCGTCCCGGCAAACCCGCATCAGCCCGCGGGCCGCCAGGATCCGGCTGTCAAGATACTGATCATTATCCTGAATCACCTGGATAAAGACTTTGTAGGCGCCATTGAACGGAACGGAGGGTGTTTTCACTCCCCCCTGCATGACGGCCTGTTTCACGCTGAGTTGGGCCAGGATGACGATCGTATTGTAACGGACCAGCGGATCGGGAAATTTCATCAGATCCGGAGCATCCGCCACAATCTCATCCATGGCCACCACCCGTGCGGCGGCTGTTGTCGAAGGGAAGTGAAGATCCGTGAGCAGCCGATCCACAACACTTTTCGGCAGGTTGGTGTGATTTTCGTATGTCAGCTGGGAAAGAAAGGCATGGACCAGCCGTTTGATCTGCTTAACCTGATCTCCTCCCGGATGCGAGGACTTCAGGGCATTTTTATCGCGGAAGTATTCCGAACGGAAATACTGTTTCACTTCCGGCGCCCCGATCAGCCAGGCTGGTGATGGAGTCGCGTCCGCTTGTGCCAGAATCTGACGGGGAGCCGAAAACAGAGCCATCAGCCCCATCAGCAGTGCCAGAAACGGCATCATTTTCATGCCTTGCCGCGGAATCAAAATCAATCCCCCAGGTCCGAACAGGAAGGTCAAGAACGTTCCGGACGATGTCACGTCATTCAATGAGGCACGCAATATCCGGGCAGGCTGCTGCATGAACGTTTTTGGGATATTCGGAATCGTATCGGAAGAAATGAGAGATGCGAAGTGACGGGAGATGAGGTTCCCGCCAACCGGGATGGAATTTCCCCACTCATTCCGTTTCGCAGGAATTTGAGTCGGTGCATTCCGAACTGTCCAAACTAACAGCGCCGGAAAACAGATGTCAAGCACTCTGCATTCTCGACCGCCTGGTGTCGCCTTTTCCCCGGTCTCCTGCCTCCGAATTTCCTCCCGACAGATTGCCCGTGGACGCGGGTCTGCTATTCTGCTGCGTTCCGCCCCGGTGTCATGTTGCGTGTCCGTACATCCGTACAGTCCGTCATCATGAACCGACTTCCGAATGGGGCGGTCAGAATTGCAGCTTGTGGAAGATTCAGACATGGCCATTATCGTACAGAAATTTGGCGGCACCAGCGTGGCGACCGCGGAACGAATTCAGGCCGCCGCCCGCCGCGCGGTTGCCACAAAACAATCCGGGCATCAGGTGGTCATGGTGGTCTCTGCGCGGGGCCACAAGACTGACGAACTGGTCCGTCTGGCCGAGGAAATCTCCACAAAACCCGCTGCCCGCGAAATGGATATGCTGCTTTCGACCGGTGAGCAGGAAGCAGTTGCCCTGGTGGCCATGGCCATTCATGCGCTGGGTGAAAAAGCGGTCAGCCTCACCGGCGCGCAGATCGGCATTGTGGCCGATTCGACTTATTCCAAGGCCCGGATCCGTTCGATTTCGACAGAACGGATTCGAAAACATCTCGACCAGGGCGAAATCGTCGTCGCCTGCGGCTTCCAGGGAATCGATGATCATGGCAATATCACCACTCTGGGACGTGGCGGCAGCGATACAACCGCAACCGCCCTCGCTGCGGCTCTGCAAGCTGCGGAATGCCAGATTTATACGGATGTGGAAGGCATCTTCACAACCGATCCCCGGGCTGTGAAAGCGGCCCGCAAAATCAATGAAGTCTCTTATGACGAAATGCTGGAACTGGCGAGTCTGGGGGCCGGCGTCATGCACTCCCGGTCCATCGAGTTCGCGAAGAAGTTTCGCGTTCCCCTCCGTGTTCGGCCTTCATTCAACGAAACCGAAGGGACTCTGATTCTCGGCGAGTACGATGCCGGAGTCGTCACCGGCCTGGCCATGGCCCGCCAGGAAGCCCGCGTGACGCTGGGCGAACTGCCGGATCAACCGGGGGTGATGAAAACGATTTTTACCCGGATGGCCGCACGAAAAATCCCGGTCGACATGGTGGTGCAGAACGTTGCCCAGAGCGGCAAGGCCGAAGTGAGTTTCACCGTTCCTGAAGAAGAACTGGCCGACACCCTGACCGCCGCGGAGGAAGCAGTCAAGGAACTGGGAGCAGGATTTGTCCGGAGCGGAACAAACGTCTCCAAAGTCTCGGCTGTCGGGAGCGGCATGTTAACCCACTCCGGAGTGGCTGCCCAGATGTTCAAGACCCTTTCGGATGAAGGCATCAATCTCGAAATGATCACCACCAGCGAAATCAAAATTTCGGTCCTGGTCGATCGCAGCCGTTGTGATGAAGCTCTGCAGGCAGTCCACCGCGGGTTTCATCTGGATGCCGCCACAATGCCGGCCCCAACCATTGGGGAATCACGCAGTTCCCGCATTTCTCGGAAGGAAGATGGAAACCTGCTGCAAGCGGTCGTCAGCAAGCTGGCCAGCATGGAAGACATTGTCGTCAGCGAAGTGCAACTTGATGAAAGCCAGGCCCTGGTCTCGGTTCACAATATTCCCGACATTCCCGGGACCTGCACGCAGCTGTTTTCCGTGGTCGCCAATGGAAATGTCCTGGTCGACATGATCGTGCAGAACGTCAGCCACAGCGGACAGGGCGAAGTCTCTTTGACCGTCCCCCAGACGGATTTGGCCCATTGCCGGGAACTGGTGGAGACCCTGTTGCCGTCCTGGCCGGGAGCAACGCTGACATTCGAACCAAAAATTGCAAAACTGAGTGTTTCCGGAATTGGCTTGCGGACCCATACCGGAGTGGGAGAAAAGATGTTCTCCGCCCTGGCCGATGCCGGGGTGAACGTCAAACTGATCAACACCAGCGAAATCCGGACCAGCACCGTCGTCGCCGCCGAAGACGGACTGCCAGCCCATGCTGCCTTGCAGCGTGTTTTCGGCCTGGCTGAATAATGGGGAACAGATTCCGGTTCCATCTGCCGTCATGACAAAGAAACTCCAGTTCATCTTGCTCGTGGGAACAGTGGCAATTCTCCCATTGCTTGTCTGGAGGCTGTTGCCGATGGTTCCCATGCGTGGTGAACAGCCAGCGCTTTATGAAAAGGGGCAGACTTTCCCAGAATCGCCCATCAGGTTTAAACGGACTTCTGTGGGTGAGGGTGTCCGCGGACTGCCGCTTATTGCAAATGTCCAGATTGTGGATTTTGACGGAGATGGTCGTAACGAAATTCTTGTCTGCGATATCACCGGCAGCCGCATCACATTGGTTGAAGCAGACAAGCACAATCAGTGGACAGAGCGAATACTGGTGGAGCATGTCTCTGTTCCGGCTCACGTGACGGCGGTCGATTTCGACGGAGATGGAGACCAGGATCTGCTGGTGGCCATTCTTGGAAATATTCTTCCCGATGATGGCGTCATCGGCCGGGTAGAGTACTACGAAAATCTGGGGACGGAATTTCGGAAGCACGTTCTTCTGGACCATGTCCGCCGCGTCGCGGACGTCCGTCCGGGAGATTTTGACGGCGATGGCGATCTTGATCTGGCAGTGGCTGTCTTCGGATATGCCCGGGGACAGGTTCTCTGGCTGGAAAACCAGGGAAATCTGCACTTTGTCGAGCATGAATTGCACCGAGCTCCGGGGACAATCCATGTCCCCATTGGAGATTTTGACGGAGACGGCGACCTTGATATTGCTGCGATTGTTTCGCAGGATGAAGAAGAGCTTTTGATCTTTGACAACCAGGGACAGGGACAATTCCACCCCCGGCGAATCTGGAAATCGGTGAATCTCGATCTGGGAAGCGCGGGGCTGGTTGCAGCTGATCTGGATCGTGATGGAGACCTGGATTTCATCCTTCCGGCAGGGGACAACCTCGAAGATGCGGAAGCCTATCCCCAGCCTTATCATGGGTGTTTATGGTTCGAGAACCAGGGAGAATGGAAGTTCATCTCGCATCGAATCTCCCATCTTGGGGGAACATATGCAGCGGCTGTGGGCGATCTGGACGGCGACCAGGACGAAGATATCGTTCTGGTCAGCATGGCGAATGACTGGAATGATCCCGGCCATGCCAGTCTGGTCTGGTTGGAGAACAACGGCCAGCAAGACTTCAGATCCTGGCAGATCGACTCTCAACCGATTCATCAGATCACAATCGCCATGGGAGACTTGAACCATGATGGGAGAATGGATCTGGTTGCTGGAGGGCTCAATTTGCGCAGACCCTATCATCGAATGGGACGCATCACAATGTGGCTTCAAGATCCAGTGAGCCACGCTCCATGATCCCAATTCTTTTAGATTGGTTTCAAACGAAATCAAAATTCGTGACTCAGCGCCCCGCCCGGACTTGATTGAGGGCGTCAGAACGAAACCGCCCGTTGTTGCCAGGCTTGCGTCCTGCTTCCATCGAATTTTTACGATGGACAATGTCTTCAGGTATTCCTGAACGATCTCCTTTTTTTGAACAAGCTTCGGGAAATGGATCAGGGGATTGACATGCAATTGTAATAACGGTTAAATCTAAGGAACTCTCATTTCTTCAAAAAGCCTTTCAATCCTTTCAATCAGTAAAAAACCTTTCATTCAGTGCACTTCAACTTCTCCCTGAGATCGTCACAATGATGGATTTCCGCTTTCGATCGGGTGGTTCCTTGCTCCTTTCCTCATTTCTCTTGACAGGGGGATTGTTTCTGGCGGGATGTGGCGGAGGAGTCGAAACGGTTCCCACATCAGCTGTCTCCGGGGAAGTGAATCTTGATGGAGCGCCTCTGAAAGAAGGAACCATCACGTTTTATCCAGAGCAGGATGCCACAGGCAATCCGCTGAAAGGACAAATGATCCAGGCCCGGATCTCCGACGGGAAATACACCATCGCCAATCCTCCCGGTGTGACCGTGGGCAAGAATAAGGTCGCGGTTTCGGCCACAAAAATTGTCGGAACAGAAAAAAAAGATGGAGTCGACATTGAAAAACGGGAAGAGATCCTCCCCGCGAAATACAATGCCGATACGACACTGTCTCTGGATGTCACCTCTTCCGGGACGACAGGTAATTTCGATCTTCAATCAAAGTAAGTTGAAATAGCAAGCTGCCCGCCCCCGAGGAATTCCGAGCGGTTGATTTCTTAAAGGATTCAGGACGCCCTTATTCGGGCAATTAATTCGTCATTCAGTTTGATAGAACGGAGCCCACATATGTACCCCCCCCCCCCCCCAAATCCCCCCTTCCCTGGGAAGAAAAATTTTTTTGTTCGGGGGTGTCCGCCCTTTAAACCCTTCTGGGTTTCTCCGTTTTTTCATTTTTTTTTTTTTTTTTTTTTCACCC
>Ga0182738_1001019_pt1 | contig 36630 bp, 35 predicted proteins | sample eDN5th30CBELigMG_FD_128876 | JGI IMG/M metagenome (GOLD analysis project Ga0182738, IMG submission 128876) | Enriched Miracle-Growth compost microbial communities from Emeryville, California, USA - eDNA 5th pass 30_C BE-Lig MG (version 2)... ...
CGCCGTGCGGCCGGTGGCCGGCGGCGCGCGCTGAGAAGACGAAGACGCGCCCCGCCGCGGGCCGCGTGCGCCGCGCGTGACTTGTTTCCTTGTGCCGGCGCGGCAGTGCCGTTACAACTCCCGCCCATCCAAGATAGAACAGTCAGGGAGCAATCGATGGGCTTGCGCGACATTGCGCTGACGGTGCGCGAGGCGCCGGGCGGCCGCTTCATCTGGCGGCTGATGGAGGGGTCGGGCGACATCGGCCCCTTTCCCACCTACGTCCGGTTGGCCGACGCCGAGGACAGCTTCGACAGCTATTCGTCGGCACTCGTGGCCGGCATGGCGGCGCTGCGCCGGCTGGGCAGCCCGGTCCAGGGGCCGCAGCAGCGGATCGATCCGCCCTGAGCCTCAGGCCGGCGCCACGCGCCGCAGCCACTCGCCCAGCAGCGCGTTCACCTCGGCCGGCCGCTCCATGGTCAGCATGTGGCCGCAGTCGCGCAGCCAGTGCAGTTCGGCCTGCGGCAGCAGCGCGGCGATCTCGCGCGAGGCGGCCGGCGGCGTGAGGCGGTCGGTGTCGCCGCACAGCACCAGCACCGGGCAGCGCAGCCGGCCCAGGTGGACGCGGGCGTCGGGCCGCTCCATCAGGGAGCGGTTCTGGCGGATCAACTGCCCGGCGCCGGCGTCCAGGATCATCTCCAGGTAGCGGCCCGTCAGCTCCGGCCGGGCCGCCTGCGCCGGGTGGAAGGCGAACACGATGTTCGGCTCGATCACGTCGCGCACGTCGCCGCGCTCGAACAGCTCGATGGCGTCGGCGCGCAACTGGTAGGTCTCGGGCGTCTCCGGCGCGGCGTTGGTGCCCAGCAGCGCGAGCCCGGCGATGCGCCCGGGCGCCTGGCGCGCCGCCTCCATCGCGACCATGCCGCCCATGGAGGCGCCGCACAGCACCAGCGGCCCCTCGGTCTCCGCCAGCATCGCGGCCGCCATGGCGGGCAGCGAGGCATGGCGCATGTGCGCGTCGGACACCATCGGCCGCAGCGCGGGCGGCACGGCGGGCAGTTGCGCCTCCCACAGCCGCGCATCGCAGGCCAGGCCGGGAAGGAAGACGAGACGGGGGGAAGGCATCGGCGCATTCTGGCATCGGCCCGCGCGGGCGTGCTCCTACACTGCCTCCCCAGGTCCACCTGCACAGGAAAAGGGGAGCGCCTCCGTGAACGCCATCGTCCAGCGAGTCCAGGACATCCTGCTGCGTCCGCGCAGCACCTGGCCCGTCATCGACACCGAGGCCGGCGATGCCGCCGGCCTCTACCGCCGCTACCTCGCCGTGCTGGCCGCGCTGCCGGCGCTGGCCGGCTTCGTCGGCCTCTCGCTGGTGGGCGTGGGCGCCTTCGGCGTGCGCTACCGCGTGCCCTGGGCGACCGGCCTGATGTCGGCGGTGGCGGGCTATGTGCTGGCGCTGGCGGCGGTGTTCGGTCTGGCGCTGCTGGCCGACGCGCTGGCGCCCACCTTCGGCGGCCGGCGCAGCCGCTGGCAGGCGCTCAAGCTGGTGGGCTATGCGAGCACGGCGGCCTTCGTCGCCGGCGTGTTCAACATCGTCCCGGCGCTGTCGCTGCTGGGCGCGCTGGCAGCGCTGTATTCGCTCTACCTGTTCTGGCTGGGCGCGCCGGTGCTGATGGGATGCCCGCCGGACAAGGCGGCCGGCTACACGGCGGTGCTGGCCGTGTGCAGCGTGGCGGCGTGGCTGGTGGTGGGCGCGGTGCTCTCGCTGCTGGCGCCGCCGGCGCTGCGCGTGGCGGGCGCGGACGGGAATGCGGCGGTGACCATCCGGACCCCGGGCGGCGAGCTGCGCATCGACGGCGCGCAGATGGAGGAGGCGGCCCGCCGCATGGCCGAGGCCGCCAGCCGGATGGAGCAGTCGGCGCAGCAGGCGGCCGCGGGCGCCGCGCGGCCGCCCATCGACCCGCAGCAGCTTCGGGCGATGCTGCCCGAATCGCTCGGCCCCCTGGCGCGCGAATCGATCGAGGCGCGCTCGCAGGCGGTGGCCGGCGTCGGTCACTCGCAGGCTCGGGCCCGCTACCGGGCCGGCGACGAGCGCATCGAGCTGCTGATCAGCGACACGGGCGGGCTGGCCTCGCTCATGTCGGCGGCCACGTGGGGCGGCACCACGCTGGACCGCCAGACCGACGGCAAGGTGGAGAAGGTCTATCCGCAGGATGGGCGCACCGTGCGCGAGGACTACGCCACCGACGGCCACCGGTCGGAGTACGCCGTCATCCTGCGCAACGGCATCCTCGTCGAGGGCCGGGGCGACCACCTGGGCATCGAGCGCGTGCGCGAGGCCGTGACGCAGCTGCCGCTGGCGCGGCTGGAGGCGCTGCAGCGCCAGCCATGACGCCGCGGGCGGTGGACAATGCAGGCCGTTCCATGCCCACCGACCTCATCCTCATCCGCCACGGCGAGACCGACTGGAACCGCGAGCTGCGCTTCCAGGGCCACATCGACGTTCCCCTCAACGACACCGGCCACGAGCAGGCCCGCCGGCTCGGCCTGCGCCTGGCCGGCGAGACCGTCCACCACATCGCCTGCAGCGACCTGCTGCGCACCCAGCAGACCGCCGCGCCGGCGGCGCAGCAGCTGGGCCTGCCGGTGCGCACGACCATCGAGCTGCGCGAGCAGAGCTTCGGCGTCGGCGAGGGGCTGCGCGCCGAGGAGATCCAGGCGCGCCACCCGCGCGCCTGGGAGGACTGGCTGGCCTTCCAGGCCGACCGCGCGCTGCCGGGCGGCGAGTCCACCCGCGAATTCCATGCGCGGGTGATGGCGGCGCTGGGCGGCATCGCCGAACAGCACGCCGGCCGGGTGGTGCTGGTCGTGACGCACGGCGGCGTGCTGGACATGGTCTGGCGCACCGCGCGCAGCCTGGGCCTGGACGGCCCGCGCCGCAGCGAGATCCCCAACGCGGGCGTCAACCGCGTGCGCATCGCCGATCCGGCGCGGCCCGAGGCGGTGGAGATCCTCGACTGGGCCGACACCGCGCACCTCACGGGGCTGGGGCCGCAGCCCAGCTACGACCAGTCCCGGCACCTGAAGCGCGGCTGACGTCAGCGCGCGAGGGCGGCTTGCGCGTCCTCGCACCACCACGCCGCGGCGGCGTAGAAGCCCTCCCACACGCAGCCGTTGCAGCCGCGGCCGCAGCAGGTGTCGGGCTCGGGCGGTGGCGGGCGCAGGGCGACGCCGGCCGCCGCGGCCCGTGCCTGCCAGGCCGCGAAACGCGCCCGGGCCCCGGCCAGATCGCCGGCTGCCGGTGGTGGCGGCATCTCGTCGCCGCTCACCGCCAGCCGGCCTCGCGCAGCTGCGCGGCGATCTTTTCCGCGATGCGGGCGTAGCCCTGGGCGTTGGCGTGGATGCGATCGGAGCGCAGCGCGGCGTCCGACAGCACGCCCGCGTACACGCCGGCCAGCAACTGCACCTGCGCCTCGCGGGCCAGCTCGGCGTAGAAGGGCGCATCCGCGAGGACGCCGACGGCGGCGCGCATCGCGTCGGGCGCCGGCGTGGCGATCAGCGCCACGTGCGGCGTGTGGGCCTTGGCCTGGCGCAGCAGCTTGGCGATGGCCGTCCGCGTGGACTGCGCCGGCACGCCGCGCAGCATGTCGTTGCCGCCGATGCCGACCAGCACCGCGTCGAAGCGCTGCGCCGCGAGCAGCGGCTCCAGCCGCGCCAGCGCGCCTTCGGCGGTGTCGCCGTTGACGCCCTCGTTGTGCAGCTCCCAGCCGGTCAGCCGCGCCAGTTGCGCGGGCCAGTCGGCACCGTCCGGGGCGCCGTAGCCTGCGGTGAGGCTGTCGCCCAGCGCCAGCACCGACGCGCTCGCCGGCAGGATGGCCGCCTGCCCGCGCCGCCGGCCGCAGCCGGCGAGCCAGGCCAGCGCGGCGATGGCGGGAAAGACGTGGCGGCGATGCATGACGGCGTTCATGACACCACCGAAGGCAGCCCGAGCGCCGCATACACGCCGGCCACCTGCCGCGCCAGCCGCCGCGACTCGGGCTGGCCGTTGCACTGCTGCTGCAGCACGTCCTGCGCGGTGCGCAGGGCGGCGGGTGTGCGCTGGCGCATCAGCGCGTCGAGCCAGATCTGCCCGAACAGGTCGCGCTGCGCGTGGCTGCCGCCGATCTCGACCATGCGCGGCAGTGCCTGCCCCAGCCCCTCGGCGGCGCCGGCCATGTCGCCGCGCGCGTGCGCCACGAGGCCATGCGCCGCCGGCACGCACACGCGCTGCCAGGCGGCGCGGCCGGCCTCGGGCGCCCGGGGCGCATGGGCCTCGATGTTCGCCAGCAGCGCATCGGCCTCGGGCCGCCCGGCGCGCGCCAGGCCGTAGAGGTACTGCAGGTCCAGGAAGGGCAGCACGTGGTCGCGCGTGCGCCCGGCCATGCGTTCGGCCACCGCCTGCCAGCGGCCGCCGACGTCGACGCCGGCCATCTCCAGCCGCGCCAGCAGCGAGACGGCGCCGATCTGGTCCTGCGAGTAGTCGGGCTCCACGCCCCAGCAGTGCGCGTCGTGCACCGCCAGCGCCTCGTCGCCGCGGCCCAGGTCGATCAGGAACAGCGCCAGGTGCCACCAGTTGTGCGTGACCATGAAGGAGTTCAGGCCGGTCCAGGTCGCGCTCATCTCCTCCATGAAGGCCAGCCCTTCGGACAGGCGACCTTCGGTCAGCATCACGTGCGCCAGCGCGTGGTGCGCCCACGGCTCCTTGCGGCACATGGCGATGGCGTGCAGCGCGCTGGCCTCGGCTTCGCGCATCAGGTGGCATTGCTCGTAGCCGAAGGCCAGCATGCCGTGCAGGTACGGCACGTCGGCCGCGTGCGGCCGCGCGGCCAGTGCCAGGCGCAGCATGCCGGGGCAGTCGCCCAGGTTGAAGCAGTGGTACTGGCCGAGCTTGACCGACACCAGGTCGCGCGGGAACTCGCGCGCCTGCTCCTCGTGCAGCGTGATGGCGCGCGCCAGGTCGCCCGCCACCCAGGCGGCGACGGCGGCGATGTAGCGCTGCTCGCGCGGCGTGGCGTGGCGGGCGCCTGCCTGCGCGCGCTCGATGAAGGGCCGTGCGTTGGCTGCGGCCTCGCGCGACTCCGCGAACATGTGCAGCGTGGCGGCGTAGGCCTGCACCAGCGGGCTGTCGTCGCCGCTCGGCTCGAGCACCAGCCGGGCGGCGCGGGCCTCGCACGAGAGGAAGCCCATGACGAAGTCGTCCACCAGCGCCAGGCTGGCGGCGTCGCGGACGTGGACGGGGTTGCCGAGCGCGTCGGCGGTGGAGGGTGGGGCGGCGGGCATGCCGCCGATTCTGCCGCCGGACGCCGGCGGCTCAGCGCCCGGCGCTCAACGCTCCTCCAGCGGCGTCAGCCGCGACTCGCGCAGCCGGCTGGGCGCCAGCGCGCCGGCCGAGTCGAGGATCGGGTAGGCGATCGAGCAGATGTGCGAGTTGATGCGCTTGAGGTCGCTGATCAGGTCGATGTGCAGCGAACTCGTCTCCATGCTGGGCGTGGTGCGGTCCATCAGCCGCTCCAGGTGGGTGTTGGCGTAGGCGCGCTCCAGGTCGCGGAAGCGCGCCTTCTCCTCCAGCAGCTTCTGCGCGTCGCGCACGTTGCCGTTGAGGAACACGCTCATGCCCAGCCGCAGGTTGGCCACCAGGCGCTCGTGGAGCTCCACGATCTCGGCCATGCCGGCCTCCGAGAAGTTGCGCTGCGGCTTGATCTTCTTGTCCTCGATGTCGGTGATCACGCGCTCGATGATGTCGGCCACCTGCTCCATGTTGATGGTGAAGCTGATGATGTCCGTCCAGCGCTTGCTCTCTTCCTCGCCCAGCGCCTCGCGCGAGATCTTGGTCAGGTAGTACTTGATGTCGGAGTAGAGCTGGTCGACCGTGTCGTCCATCTTGCGCAGCTCCTCGGCCAGCCGCAGGTCGTTGGTGCGGATGACGGTGAGCATGCCGATCAGCATGCTCTCCACCACGTCGGCCTGGTGCAGCGCCTCGCGCGCGGCGTTGGAGATGGCCAGCGTGGGCGTGGACAGGGCGGACGGGTCCAGGTGCTGCGGCCGCGTGCTGACCGGCGACTGCGGCGGCGCCGGCAGCAGCCGGGTGACCAGCCGCGCCACCGGCGTCGTCAGCCCGATGAAGGCGATGCTCGCCAGCACGTTGAAGGCCAGGTGGAACAGCACCACCAGCTGCGTGGCGCCGCCCACGTGCGGCCGCACGTACTGCAGCCACAGGCCGATGAAGGGGGCCGCGATCGCCACGCCCAGCACCTTGAACAGCAGGTTGCCCACCGTGACCTGCCGCACCGCGACGCTGGACTTGGCCGTGGTCAGCACCGCCAGCAGGCCGCTGCCCAGGTTGGCGCCCAGCACCAGGCCCAGCGCCACGTCCAGCGGCACCACGGCCGAGCTGGCCATGGCCGCTACCAGCAGCACCACCGCCAGGCTGGAGTACGCCACCACCGCCAGCGCGGCGCCGACGGTGATCTCCAGCAGCACGTCGCTGGTGATGGAGGCGATGATGGCGCGCATCGCCTCGCCCTCGAACAGCGGCCCGGTGGCCGCCACCACGAGCTGCAGCGCCAGCAGCATCAGCCCCAGGCCGATCAGCACGCGGCCGAAGCGTCCGGCCGCGCTGGCCGGCCGCGTGATGGAGAACACCACGCCGGTGAAGATGAACAGCGGCGACAGCCACGACAGGTCGGTGGAGAACAGCACCGACATCAGCGCCGTGCCGATGTCGGCGCCGCGCATCACGGCCAGCGCCGCCGGCAGCGTGACCAGGCCCTGGCCGACGAAGGACGAGGTCATCAGCGAGGTGGCGGTGCTCGACTGCACCAGCGCCGTCACGCCGATGCCGGCCAGGGCGGACGAGAAACGGTTGGCCAGGCTGTGCTGCAGGAAGCGCCGGAGGTTGCCGCCGAACACCCGCAGCACACCGGTGCGAACGAGATGGGTGCCCCATACCAGCAGCGCGATGGCCGCCAGCAGATTCAACAGATGCTTCATGGAAGCGGGGGACTATACGCCCCGTTGCGGCGCCTGCTCCCAGCAGACGATGGCGTCCAGGCCCGCCACGCGGCCATCGGGCGCCAGGCGGTTGACCAGTTCGATCCTGCCCTGCAGGGCCTTGGCGATGTCCAGGCAGATCGCCAGCCCCAGGCCGGCGCCGCGCACCGTCCCGGCCGGCGCGAAGGGGCGGAACAGCCAGGCGCGCGCGTCCTCGGTGATGCCGGGGCCGCTGTCCCACACGGTCATGCGCGCGTGGCCGTCGGCCTGGTCCAGGCGCACGCCCAGCTTGCCGTCCTCGGGGGTATGGCGGATCGCGTTCGACAGCAGGTTGCTCACCAGCTCGGTGGCCAGCCACGGCTGGCCCCGCACCGTGACCGGCGCGGCCTCCTCCAGCGCGAAGTCCAGGTGGCGCGCGGCGATCAGCGGGGAGAGCTCGAGCACCGCCTCGCGCACCACCCCGCCCAGGTCCAGCGGGTGGGCCTCGGCCGGCTCGCCGGCGTGTTCCAGGCGTGCCTTGTTCAGAAGCTGGTTGGCCAGGTGCGCCATGCGGTCGACCGTGCGCGAGAGTTCGGCCAGCACGCCGGCATCGGGCGCCGGTTCGCGCAGCGCCGACTGCAGCTGTGTCTTGAGCACGGTGATCGGGGTGCGCAACTGGTGCGATGCGTCGGCCACGAAGCGGCGCTGCTGCTCCAGCACGCCGTGCTGGCGGGCGAAGAGCGCGTTGAGTTCCTCGATCACCGGCAGCAGTTCTTCCGGCCCGCGCGCGTTCAGGGGTGCGGTGTCGTCGGCCGGGCGCGCATGCAGTTCGCGCCGCAGCGCGCGCAGCGGCCGCAGGCCGCGGTGGACCACCACGCCGACGACGGTGGCGATCAGCAGCATCAGCACCACCTGGCGGGCCAGCATGCCGCGCAGCAGCGTGGCGTGCTGCTGGTGGCGTGCCTCCAGCGTCTCGGCCACCAGGATGCGCACCACGCCCCGTCCCTGCGACATCTCGATCGGCTGCTGCAGCGCGAAGGCGCGCACCGGCTGGGCGTTCACCGTGGCGGTGTAGTGGGCCTGCAGGCCGGGGCCGCGGGTGCCTGCGGGCGGCAGCGGCAGCGCATCGTCGCCCGCGAGCTGGCGGCCCTCGAAATCGAGCACACGCCAGTACATGCGGCTGCCGCCGGCGCCTTCCAGCGCCTCGATCATGGCCAGCGGCACGGTGATCGACAGCTGGTTGCGCTCCACGTGGATGCGGTCGCCGATCTGGCGCGCGGTGGCTTCCAGCAGGCGGTCGTTGGCGCGGTCGGTCGCGGCGCGCGTGCTGCGGTACAGGCTGGCCGTGTCCATCAGCATGAAGGCGGCGATCGGCAGCAGCGTCCACAGCAGCAGATAGGTGCGCAGCTTGCCGGCCGGCTTGCGTGCCGGAGCGTCCTGGCGCGGCGCGGCCGGGGTCACGGCGCAGCCTGCGGGGCCGCCGCCTCGCACAGCAGGTAGCCCACGCCGCGCAGGGTCATGATCTCGGCGCCGCTGCCGGCGATCTTGCGCCGCAGGCGGTGCACGATGACCTCGATGGCGTCGGGCTGCACCGTCTCGCCGGCGCCGAACACCATGGCCAGCAGGCGCTCCTTGGTCACGCCGTGCCCGGGCCGCGCCATCAGCGCACGCAGCAGCGCCCCTTCGCGCGGCGACAGGTCCAGCGGGCGCTCTTCGCGGAACAGGGTCTGGGTGCCCCGGTCGAAGCGCAGGCGGCCGCAGACCACCTCGTCGCCTGCGCTGCGCCGGCGCGCGATGGCATGCAGCCGCGCTTCCAGCTCGTCCAGATCGAAGGGCTTGGCCAGGTAGTCGTCGGCGCCGCTGTTCAGTCCGACCACGCGGTCGCTGACGGCCCCGCGCGCGGTGAGGATGAGCACCGGCGTGCCGTCGCCGCCGCCGCGCAGGCGCTGCAGCACGCGCAGCCCGTCGATGCCGGGAATCGACCAGTCCAGCACGATGGCGTCGAATGCGTGGTGGCGCGCCAGGCCGAGGGCTTCCAGCCCGTCGCCGGTGCAATGGACGTCGAAGCCGCGCCGCGCCAGCGCGCGGGTGAGCGCGCCGGAGAGGTCGAAGTCGTCCTCGACGAGCAGGATCTTCATGCGCGTCGAGCATACGGGCGCCGCGTCCCGCCCGGCCTTGCATCCGGGAAAGCCCGCCCTCTTTCTGCAAGCGAACTGAAAGCCGGCAGACAGCCGCGCGAAAGCCGGGCCGGCCGGCCATGCCGGCCACGCCCTAGAGTCGCCGCTGCCGGGTCAGCCGACCCGTCCATCTGCAAGGAGACATACGCATGCGACCATTGACGACCGCGGCCCTGGGCGGCCTGCTCGGCCTGCTGGGGCTGCTGGCGGGCACCGCCGCGCTGGCCCAGGACAATTGCCCGAACCGGGGCGACCTCGACACCCAGTACTGCGACGCCAACAAGGACCTGGTGGCCGACACGCCCACCGACGCGGGCAAGCTGAAGAACCCCAACACGCTGGTGTTCACCTACACGCCGGTGGAAGACCCGGCGGTGTACGAGAAGATCTTCAAGCCCTTCACCGACCACCTGGCGCAGTGCACCGCCAAGCGCGTGGTGTTCTTCCAGGTGCAGTCCAACGCGGCCGAGATCGAGGCCATGCGCGCGGGCCGCCTGCACGTGGCGGGCTTTTCCACCGGGCCGACGGCCTTCGCCGTCAACATCGCCGGCGCGGTGCCCTTCGCCGTCAAGGGCTACGCCGACCGCTTCCAGGGCTACAACCTGATCGTGGTGGTGAAGAAGGACAGCCCCTACCAGAAGCTGGCCGACCTCAAGGGCAAGAAGCTGGCCCACACCTCGCCCTCGTCCAACTCCGGCCACATGGCGCCGGTGGCCCTGTTCCCCAAGGAGGGCCTGACGCCCGACAAGGACTACAAGGTCATCTTCTCGGGCAAGCACGACCAGTCGGTGCTGGGCGTTCGCTCGGGCGACTACGACGCCGCGGCCGTTGCCTCGGACGTGTTCGAGCGCATGGCGCACCGCGGCGAGATCAAGGAAGACGACTTCCGCGTGATCTACCGCAGCACCAAGTTCCCGACCTCGTCCTTCGCCTATGCGCACGACCTGGAGCCGGCCTTCCGCGACAAGATGCTCAAGTGCTTCTACGACTACCGCTTCACGCCGGAGATGCAGAAGGCCTTCGACGGCGCGGACCGCTTCTTCCCGATCACCTACCAGAAGGAGTTCGCCATCGTGCGCGACGTGGCCGACTCGGCCGGCGAGAAGTTCAACCGCGCTGCCTACGAGCGCGAATCCGCGAAGCAGAAGAAGTGAGCGCCACGCCGACCACCGGCGCCCTGGAGATCCGCGACCTGGTCAAGGCCTACAAGCCGGGCCAGCCGGTGCTCAAGGGCATCAGCCTGGAGATCGCCGGCACCGGGCTCACCTCGGTCATCGGGCCCTCGGGCACCGGCAAGTCCACGCTCCTGCGCTGCATCAACCGCCTGATCGACCCGACCGCGGGATCGATCTGGCTCCAGCACGACGGCGAGCGGGTCGACATGTCGGCGCTGCGCGGCGCCGCCCTGCGCGCCCAGCGCCGCCACATCGGCATGGTGTTCCAGGAATACAACCTGGTCGAGCGCCTGACCGTGATGGAGAACCTGCTGACCGGCCGCCTGGGCTACGTCGGCGCGTGGGCGGCCTGGCGCCGCCGGTTTCCGCAGGCCGACATCGATCGCGCCTACGAACTGCTCGACACGGTGGGTCTTGGCGCCTTCGCCAACCAGCGCGCTGATGCGCTCTCGGGCGGGCAGCGGCAGCGGGTGGGCATCGCACGGGCGCTGATGCAGCAGCCGCGCGTGCTGCTGGCCGACGAGCCGACTTCGTCGCTGGATCCGAAGACCTCGGTGGAGATCATGACGCTGCTGCGCGAGCAGGGGCGGGCGCGGGGCATCCCGGTGGTGGTCAACATCCACGACGTGGACCTGGCGCGGCGCTTTTCCGACCGCATCATCGGCATGTCGGGCGGGCACGTGGTCTACGACGGCGACGGCGCCGGGCTGGACGAAGCCATGCTGAAGACCATCTACGGCGGCGAGGACTGGCTGCAATGAGCGCGCCTGCCTCGCCGCCGCTGCCGCCCGCGCGCACGGGCGCGCCGTTTCGCGCCAGCGCCGGCGTGCGCGCGGCGGGCGTGCTGCTGGCGCTGTACACGCTCTACGCGCTGTCGCAACTGGACTTCTCCTGGCAGCGCTTCAGCGAAGGGCTGGGCCACGGCGCCCGGCTCATCGGCAAGATGTTCCCGCCCGACCTGGACAAGTGGGACATCCTCGGCAAGGGCATCGTCGAGAGCCTGCAGATCGCCGTGCTGGCGACCGCGCTGGGCATCGCGCTGAGCCTGCCGGTCGGCTTTCTCGGGGCGCGCAACCTGATGCCCGCATGGGTGACGTGGATCGCCCGCTTCATCGTCGCCGTGTGCCGCTCGCTGCACCCGGTGATCGTGGCCATCATCTTCGTCAAGGCGGTGGGCTTCGGCGCGCTGGCGGGCGTGCTGGCGCTGACGGTGGCCTCGATCGGCTTCATCGGCAAGCTGTTCTCCGAGGCGATCGAGGAGATCTCGCCCAAGCAGGTGGAAGCGGTGCGCGCCACCGGCGCCTCGTTCATGAACATGATCGCGTTCGGCGTGCTGCCGCAGGTGTTCTCGCGCTTCATCGGCTTCGCCACCTACCAGCTCGACTCCAACCTGCGCAACTCGACGATGGTCGGCATCGTGGGCGCGGGCGGCATCGGCGGCGCGCTGTTCTCGGCCTTCCAGCGCTTCGACTACGGCTTCGTGTTCACCATCCTCGCCACCATCGTCGCGATCATCGTGCTCGCGGAGATCGGCACCAACGCTCTCAAGAAAGCGCTCGATGTCTGACGTCCTGTCTCCCGCGATGCCGGACGGCCGCGCGGCCCCGGCCGGCGCACCGCGCATCTGGCAGCGCTACACGCCGGTGCAGCGCACCGTTCGTTTCTTCGTCTGGCTGGTGCTGGCGGCGGCGGTGGTGCAATCCGTGCGCACCATCGAGATCATCCCCGAGTTCCTGCTCGACGCCCATGTCCAGATGGCCGACCTGCTGGTGCGCATGTGGCCGCCGGACACGGCGTACTACCCGCAAGGCATCCACCAGGCGCTGATGGAGACGCTGCACATCGCCTCGCTGGGCACGCTGCTGTCGATCCTGCTGGCGGTGCCGCTGGCGCTGCTGGTGGCGGGCAACCTCACGCGCAACCGCGCGGTGAACCTGCTGGCGCGCATCGCGCTGGTCACCTCGCGCTCCGTCAACTCGCTGGTGTGGGCGCTGCTCTTCGTGGCCGTGTTCGGGCCGGGGCCGCTGGCCGGCACGCTGGCCATCGGCTTCCGCTCGATCGGCTTCGTCGGCAAGCTGCTGGGCGAGGCGATCGAGCAGACGCCGCGCGGCCCCATCGAGGCGCTGGAGGCCGCGGGCGCGGGCTGGCTCGCCCGCATCTGGTACGGCTACTGGCCGCAGGTGAAGCCGGCCTTCGCCTCGATCGTGCTGCTGCGCTGGGACATCAACGTGCGCGAATCGGCCGTGCTGGGCCTGGTGGGCGCCGGCGGCATCGGCATGGTGCTGGACTCGGCGATGAACCTGTTCCAGTGGGACCGCGTGGCGATGGTGCTGCTGGCGATCTTCGCGGTCGTGGTGATCGCCGAGGTGGTGGTGACGCAGGTGCGCCGCCGAGTGCTGTGAGCCCTAGGCTGCGCCGCGCCGCATGCGGCGCAGCTCGTCCAGGATCAGGCAGACGGCGCCCAGCGTGATGGCGCTGTCGGCCAGGTTGAAGGCCGGGAAGTGGCGGCCGCCCCAGTGGAAGTCCAAGAAGTCCACCACGTAGCCGTGCATCAGCCGGTCCACCACGTTGCCCACCGCGCCGCCGAGGATGCAGGCCATCGCGAAGCTGAACAGGGCCTGGCCGCGGTGCTTCACCAGCATCCAGACGATGAACACGCCCGCGCCCACGCCGATGGCGGTGAACAGCCAGCGCTGCCAGCCCGAGGCGCCGGCCAGGAAGGAGAAGGCCGCGCCGGTGTTGTGGGCCCGCACGATGTTGAAGAAGCCGGTGACCGGCGTGTAGTCGCCCAGCCGGTAGTGGCCGAGGATCAGCACCTTGGTCCACTGGTCGGCGATGAAGATCACGAGCGCCAGCGCCAGCCAGGGCCAGATGCCGGCGCGGGCCAGGGGCGACGCGCCTGGCGCGGGAGCGGGGGCGGCGGCCATCATGCGCGGCTGCGCGCCTCGCCGGCGCCGTACAGGTTGGCGACGCAGCGGCCGCAGATCGTCGGGTGCGCGGCGTCGCTGCCGACGTCGGCGCGCCAGTGCCAGCAGCGCTCGCACTTGGTGTCGGGGCTGGGCGTGACGCGGATCGCCAGCGCCTCGCCGGGCACCAGCTCGACCACGGAGGCGATGAAGACGAACTTCAGGTCCTCGCCCAGCGCGGCCAGCAGCGCGTGGTCTTCCGGCGCGGCCGTCAGTTGCACGTTGGCCTGCAGCGAGGAGCCCACGCCGCCTTCGGCTCGCACCGCCTCGATCTCCTTGTTCACCGCGTCGCGGATCTCGCGGATGCGGGCCCACTTGGCCAGCAGCCCTTCGTCGGCCGTGCCGAGGTCGCAGAAGGTCTCCATGAAGATCGACTCGGAGGTGCCGGCGAACTTCCACGCCTCCTCGGCGGTGAAGCTGAGGAAGGGCGCCATCCAGCGCAGCATGGCCTGGGTGATGTGCCACAGCGCCGTCTGCGCGCTGCGGCGGGCCAGGGAGCCGGGCTGCGTGGTGTAGAGCCGGTCCTTCAGCACGTCGAGGTAGAAGGCGCCCAGGTCTTCCGAGCAGAACACCTGCAGCTTGGCGACCACCGGGTGGAACTCGTAGACCTTGTAGTGCGCCAGCACCTCCTGCTGGAATTCGGCCGCGCGCGAGAGCGCCCAGCGGTCGATCTCGAACAGCTCCGCGAGCGGCACCGCGTCCTTCGCGATGTCGAAGTCGCTGGTGTTGGCGAGCAGGAAGCGCAGCGTGTTGCGGATGCGGCGGTAGGCATCCACCACGCGGGCCAGGATCTTGTCGTCGCCGGCGATGTCGCCCGAGTAGTCGCTGGCAGCCACCCACAGGCGGATGATCTCGGCGCCCAGCTTCTTGGTCACCTCCTGCGGGTCGATGCCGTTGCCGAGCGACTTGCTCATCTTGCGGCCCTGGCTGTCGACGGTGAAGCCGTGCGTGAGCAGGCCGCGGTAGGGCGCGCGGCCTTCCAGCGCGCAGGCCAGCAGCAGCGAGCTGTGGAACCAGCCGCGGTGCTGGTCGTGGCCTTCCAGGTACAGGTCGGCCTCGGGGCCGGTGTCGTGGTGCACCGCGGGGTGCGTGCCGCGCAGCACATGGAAGAAGGTGGAGCCGGAGTCGAACCACACTTCCAGGATGTCGCTGCTCTTGGTGTAGTGCGGCGCGTCCTCGGCGCCGAGGATCTCCTCGGCCGTCACGCGGCTCCAGGCCTCGATGCCGCCCTTCTCGACGATGTCGGCGGCCTGGTCGAGGATCTCCATCGTGCGCGGGTGCAGCTCGCCCGAGTCCTTGTGCAGGAAGAAGGGGATCGGCACCCCCCAGCTTCGCTGGCGTGAGATGCACCAGTCGGGCCGGTGGGCGATCATGTCGTGCAGGCGGGCCTTGCCGTTCTCCGGGTAGAAGCCCGTATGCTCGATGGCCTCCAGCGCCGTCTGGCGCAGCGTCCTGGCCGGCTTCTCGCCGGGCTTGGTGAACACGCCCTCGCCCTCGTCCATGCGGATGAACCACTGCGCCGCGGCGCGGTAGATCACCGGCGTCTTGTGGCGCCAGCAGTGCGGGTAGCTGTGGGTGATGGTCTCGGTGGCCAGCAGCCGGCCGGCCTCGCGCAGCGCCTCGATGATGTGCGGCACCGCCTTCCAGATGTTCTGGCCGCCGAACAGCGGGAAGTCGGCCGCGTAGCTGCCGTGGCCCTGCACCGGGTTGAGGATGTCGTCGTAGGCGAGGCCGTGCGACACGCAGGAGTTGAAGTCGTCCAGGCCGTAGGCGGGCGAGGAGTGGACCAGGCCGGTGCCGTCGGTGGCGGTGGCGTAGTCGGCCAGGTACACGGGCGACAGGCGCCGGTAGCCTTCGTGCACGTCGTACAGCGGGTGTTCGAATTCCAGCCCGCCCAGCGCGCGGCCCTGCACCAGGCCCACCACCTTGCCGTCCAGCGCGTAGCGGTTCATGCACATCTCGACCAGCGAGTCGGCCACGATCAGCAGGCCGCGCTCGGTGTCGACCAGCGCGTAGTTCAGGTCGGGGTTGAGGTTGAGCGCCTGGTTGGCCGGGATGGTCCAGGCGGTGGTGGTCCAGATGACGGCGAAGATGTCCTTGGCCGGCGCCTTGTCCAGCCCGAAGGCGGCCGCGACCTTGGCCGGCTCGTGCGCCTTGAAGGCCACGTCCAGCGTCTGGCTCTTCTTGTCGGCGTACTCGATCTCGAACTCCGCCAGCGAGGAGCCGCAGTCGAAGCACCAGTACACGGGCTTCAGGCCGCGGTAGACGAAGCCGCGCTCGATGACCTTCTTGAAGGCGCGCAGCTCGCCCGCCTCGTTGGCGAAGTCCATCGTCTTGTAGGGGTGCGTCCACTCGCCCAGCACGCCCAGGCGCTGGAAGTCCGTCATCTGCTGCGCGATCTGCTCGGTGGCATAGGCGCGGCTCTTGGCCTGCATGTCGTCGCGGCTCAAGTTGCGGCCGTGCTTCTTCTCGATCGCGTTCTCGATCGGCAGGCCGTGGCAGTCCCAGCCGGGCACGTACAGCGCGTCGAAGCCTTCGAGCTGGCGCGCCTTGGTGATCATGTCCTTGAGGATCTTGTTCACCGCGTGGCCCATGTGGATCTGGCCGTTGGCGTACGGCGGGCCGTCGTGCAGGATGAACTTGGGCCGGCCGCCGCGCGCGTCGCGCAGGCGCTTGTACAGGCCCTCCTCGTTCCACTGCTTCACCCAGCCCGGCTCGCGCTTGGGCAGGTCGCCGCGCATGGGGAAGGGCGTGTCGGGCAGGTTCAGCGTGGCGCGGTAGTCGGTGGGGGAAGAAGCGGCGTCAGACATGGGAAGACGGGACAGGGGACTTCGACAGGCTCAGCCCGAACGGCACGGGGCGTCGGCGGGGGAGAGGGGCCGTCCGCCCTGAGCTTGTCGAAGGGCGGCAGCACGGCGCGGGCGTGCGGGGGCTAAATTCGGTCGCGGGTGGTCTGCCGCCGCGTCTCGGCATGGGTGGACGCGAAGAAGCGGCGCGCGTCGTCGCGATCCTTGGCGATGCCCGCGGTCAGGGCTTCCAGGCTCGTGTAGCGCAGCTCGTCGTGCAGTTTGTGCAGCAGGTCCACCCGGATGATTTTACCGTAGGCCCCTTCCTCGCCCAGGCCGGCGGGCCATTCCAGGCAGTGCGTCTCCAGCAGCACCCGGCCGCCGTTGACGTCGTTGGCGTCCAGCGAGGGCCGCACGCCCAGGTTGGCCACGCCGGGCAGGGGCTGTTCGGCCAGCCCGTGCACCTGCACGGCGAAGATGCCGCTGGCGGCCGGCTTCCAGTGCTTGAAGCGCAGGTTGAGGGTGCGGAAGCCATCGCTGCCGCCCGGCGCGCTGGCGCCCAGCGCGCGGCCCAGCTTGCGCCCGTGCACCACGTGGCCCGAGATGGAGTAGGGCCGGCCCAGCAGCGCGGCGGCGTCCGCCATGCGGCCCTCGGCCAGCGCCTCGCGCACGGCCGAGCTGGACACCCGCAAATTCTGGACTTCGTAGCTGTTCATCCGTGCCACGTCGAAGCCGTGCACCTGGCCGGCCGCGTCGAGCATGGCGTAGTCGCCCGCGCGCTTGGCGCCGAAGCGGAAGTCGTCGCCCACCAGCACGTAGCGCGCGCCCAGGCCCTCGATCAGCACGTCGCGGATGAACTGCTGCGGCGGCTGGCTGGCCAGTACGGCGTCGAAGGGCAGCACGATGGTCTGCGCGACGTCGTTGGCGGCCAGTTCCGTCAGCTTGTCGCGCAGGGTGGCGATGCGCGCCGGCGCGAGTTCGGGCTTCTTCGTCACGCCGGCGAAGTAGTCGCGCGGGTGCGGCTCGAAGGTGAGCACGCAACTGGACAGGCCGCGATGGCGCGCCTCGGTGTTCAGCAGCGCCAGCATGGCCTGGTGGCCGCGGTGGACGCCGTCGAAGTTGCCGATCGTCAGGGCGCAGGCGGGCGCCACGCCCGGATGCCGGAAGCCACGGAATATCTGCATGCTTGTTTTTTGATAGCGGCTCGCGTACGCCTGGCGGGGGTTCGCAGCCGGAATGTCATGAACGCGTTATATTGTGGCGCGATCGTTGCATCGGATCCCAGCGATGCATGCATTCCCGTCGGTTCTTTTCTTGTTTCGAGAGGAGGCTTGTGTGGTGAAGGTGTTGAAGCTGTCGGCCCAGGGGCTGCCGCAGTCGTGGATCTCGCTGGAGCAGGCGGTGACCCACTACGCGGCGGACGAAGTGCGCTGGGAGGCCGGCGGCCAGGTGGCCCTGTTCCGCGGCGGGCACAACGCCGTCACGGGCGCGCAGTCGCAGATCGCGGTGGCCAGCATCATCGGCACCAAGGGCGTGCCGCGCATCAGCCCCTTCAGCCTGCGCCCGGGCCTGACCAACAGCAAGCTCTTCGCCCGCGACCGCAACATCTGCGCCTATTGCGGCGGCCACTTCCACGAGGAAGAGCTCACGCGCGAGCACATCGTGCCCTTCGCGCAGAACGGGGTGGACCACTGGATGAACGTGGTCACCGCCTGCCGTCCCTGCAACCACCGCAAGAGCAGCCGCACGCCCGAGCAGGCCGGCATGCCGCTGCTGTACACGCCCTACGTGCCCAGCCTGTGGGAAGACTTCATCCTGCGCAACCGCCGCATCCTGGCGGACCAGATGGAGTTCCTGATGGCGCATCTGCCGCGCAACTCGCGGCTGCACGGGTAGGCCGGGCTCAGCTCCGCCAGCCGGGCGGGCGCTTGTCGATGAAGGCCTGCACGCCTTCCAGCGCCGTCTCGTGCGCCATGTTGCAGGCCATCGTGCGGCTGGCGTCGGCCAGCGCATCGGGCAGGCCGGCTTCGATCTGGCGGTAGAACAGCGCCTTGCCCAGTTCCAGCGCGACGCGCGGCTTGTCGAGGATGCGTGCCAGCAGCGCCTCGACTTCCGCGTCGAGGGCGTCGGGCGCGGCCACGCGGTTGACCAGGCCGCGCCGGCGCGCGGTCTCGGCGTCGATGAAGTCGCCCGTCACCAGCATCTCGAAGGCCGCCTTGCGGCCGACGTTGCGCGACAGCGTGACGCTGGGCGTGGCGCAGAACAGGCCGATGTCGATGCCGCTGGTGGCGAAGCGCGCCTCGCTCGACGCCACCGCCAGGTCGCACAGCGCCACCAACTGGCAGCCGGCCGCGGTGGCGATGCCGTGCACGCGTGCGATCACCGGCACCGGCAGGGCGTGCAGGGCCAGCATCATGGCGCTGCAGCGGGCGAACAGGTCCCGGTAGTACGCCTCGCGCGGCGTGGCGCGCATCTGCCGCAGGTCATGGCCGGCGCAGAAGGCGCGGCCCGTGCCGGCGATCACGACGGCGCGCAGGGTCTCGTCCCGCTGCAGGCGCTCGGCCGTCGCATGCAGCTCGGCGATCAGTTCTTCCGACAGCGCATTGAAGGCCTGCGGCCGGTTCAGCGTCAGTGTGGTGACGCCGCGTGCATCGCGCGTCTCGATCAGGACGGGTTCGCTGCGCATCGGGGCCTCCGGCTCAGTACGTCAGTTCGAGCACGCTCAGGTGCCCGCCGGCGAAGGGCCAGGTCAGGCCGGCGATGTGCTCGCCGTTGAATTCGCCGACCACGCTGCGCTGCACGTCGCTGGCCAGCCGCAACCGGCTGGTGGCGATGCCGGCGCCGCTGGGCGGCACGCCGGGCAGGGCCGCCTGCCCGTCCAGGCGCATGCGGTCGCGCCGGGCGTCGAAGTAGCCGCGCGGGCGGGTGAAGATGACCAGCGCTTTCGCGTCGCGGTCTGCCGCGGCCGGCCGCTCGGGGCGCACGTTGACGACGCTGCTCGAGCGCGGGAAGGGGCTGCGGTAGACGTGCGTGGTGGCGTATCCGGGCGCGCTGATCTCGAATTCGTAGCTCGCGGCGCTGCGGCCGGTGAACGGCCCCCAGCGGCCGTCCGGGCCGATGACCTTGTGCCACACCGCCTCGCCCCGGCGCGCGCCGGTGGCGGGGTCGACGGCGTAGACGGCCAGCCGCGCGCCGACGACCGGCAGGTTGTTGGCGAAGTCGCCGCTCGCGGGGTTGTTGCTGTCCAGCCCCAGGCCGGTCAGGCGGCCGTCGAGCACCACTTCCGCCTCGGGCGCGATGTCGGTGCGCTGCGGCGCCTGGCCGGTGAGGAAGCGCCACGCGGCGGCGAAGGCGGCCGGCGAGAAGGAGGTCTCGCGGTGGTCCACGCCGGGCAGCACCACGTTGGTCGCGCCCCTGAGGGCCGGCCCGTCGTGGCCGACGTTCGTGGGCTTGCCGGGTGCGCCGATCCAGGTGCCCTCGGGCTGCGCGTACTTGTCGTTGTTGTCCGAACGCAGGGTGAGCCACTGCACGCCGGGCGTGACCTCGTCGCCGTTCGGCCCCTTGGGCGCGTTGAGCTGCTTCATGAAGGGCGACAGGCCCGAGAACTCGCTGCCTTCGCGCAGGCCCGGCACGGCCCAGATGCCGTGCGCCGGGTTGCCGCCCAGCACCACGTGGCTCACGTGCGCCGCCCCGCCGCCGTTCTGCACGTAGTTGCGGATCGTGTTGCCGCCGCGCGAATTGCCGATCAGGATCACCCTGGCGGCGCCCGTCGCGTCCATCACGCGACGCACCTGCGCCTTGAGGAAGGCCATGGACTCGGCAGTCGAGCTGCGCCCCGGCTGGGCCGCCGCGTCGTCGTCGCGCGCCAGGGGCATCGGCTGGTCGAAGGCGAACAGGCGGTTGCGCGGCCAGCCGTTGGACTCGAAGCGCCAGATCGTCGTCTGCCACAGCGCCGCCGAGTCGCCGTTGCCGTGCACGAAGACGATGGGCGGACGGTCGTTCGAGGCAGGCATGGTGGAACAGGCGGCAAGGGCGAGCAGGGCGGGCGCGCCGATCACGAGTTGTCTGCGCTGGGTCATGGGACGTGTCTCCTGAAGCCTGCCTTATAAACAAAAACGCCCGCCGGCGCGGTGCCGGCGGGCGCGGTGCGTCGTTCGTCGAAGCGCGGCCTCAGGCGAAGACGCCGGCCGTGTCCTGCATGCGGGCCGACACCTCGCTCAGGTGGTGCAGCGTGTCGCCGTAGGTCATCTCCATCTGCGTGAGCTTGCGGAAGTAGTGACTGCCGACGTACTCGTCGGTCACGCCGATGCCGCCGTGCATCTGCACAGCCGACTGGCTGACGAAGCGCATCGACACGCCGAGCTGGTACTTGGCGCGCGCCGCGGCCTGGCGGCGCTCGGCGGCCGGAGCGCCCAGCTTGAGGTTGGCGTAGTAGCTCATCGAGCGCGCCAGCTCCAGTTGCATCTTCATGTCGGCCGCGCGGTGGCGCAGCGCCTGGAAGCTGCCGATCAGCACACCGAACTGCTTGCGGGTGTTGAGGTATTCGACGGTCAGCGCCAGCATCTTGTCCATCGCGCCCACGCCCTCGGCGCAGGCGGCGGCGATGCCGATGTCCACCGCATGCTCCAGCACCGGCAGGCCGTCGGCCGCGACCAGCGCGGCGGCCGCCTTGTCGAACACGACCTCGGCCGCGCGGCTGCCGTCCTGCGTGCCGTAGCCGCGGGCGGCCACGCCGTCCTCGGACCGCGGCACGAGGAAGAGGGCGATCTTCCCGTCGAGCCGGGCGGGCACCAGGTAGGCATCGGCCTGGTCGCCGGCCGGCACCACGCTCTTGGCGCCGGTGACCGTGTAGCCGCTGCCCGCCTTGGCGGCCTGCGCCTCGCACACGTCGAGCCTGTAGCGTGCCTTCTTCTCCTGCTGCGCCAGCACCACCAGGGCCTGGCCGCCGGCGATGCGCGGCAGCCATTCGGTGCGCGTGGCCTCGTCGGCATGGCCGGCCAGCACGGCGCCGGCGATGAAGGACTGCGCCAGCGGCTCGAGCACGATGCCGCGGCCCAGCTCTTCCATCACCACCATCATCTCGACCGCGCCCATGCCCAGGCCGCCGTCGTCCTCGGGGATCAGCAGGCCGCCCAGGCCCAGTTCGGCCAGTTCGTCCCAGGCCTCGCGCGAGAAGCCGCCGGCGTCCTCGATGGCGCGGCGGCGCTCGAAGCTGTAGCCCTTGTCCACCCACTTGGCGACGGCGTCGCGCAACTGCTGCTGGTCGTCGGAAAAATCGAAGTCCATGTCCTGTCTCTCCTGTCAGCCCAGCACGGTCTGCGCCACGATGTTGCGTTGAACTTCGTTGGAGCCGCCGTAGATGGTGGTCTTGCGCATGTTGAAGTAGGTCGAGGCCAGCGGCGCCAGCGTCGGGTTGCCGCCGGGGAAGTCGCCCTGCCAGCCGGCATGCATGGCCTCGCGGATCAGCGGCAGCGAGAAGGGGCCGCCGGCGAGCATCATCAGTTCCGAGTAGCGCTGCTGGATCTCGCTGCCCTTGATCTTGAGCAGGCCGGCGATGTCCAGCGAGTTCTTGCCCGAGGTGGCGGCCGAGAGCACGCGCAGCACGAGCATCTCCAGCGCGACGATGTCCACCTCCAGCCTGGCGATCTCGTCGCGGAAGCGCAGGTCGTCCCACACGCCCTCGGCCTTGGCGATGCGCTTGAGGCGCTCCAGCTCGCGCTTGGCGCGGTTCACGTCGGCGATGTTGGTGCGCTCGTGGCTGAGCAGGTGCTTGGCGTAGGTCCAGCCCTTGTTCTCCTCGCCGATCAGGTTCTCGGCCGGCACCTCGACGTTGTCGAAGAACACGTCGTTGACCTCGAAGCCGCCGTCCATCAGCTTGATGGGGCGCACCGTGACGCCGGGCGACTTCATGTCGAGCACGATGAAGCTGATGCCCGTCTGCGGCTTGCCCTCGGTGCTGGTGCGCACCAGGTTGAACATCCAGTCGCCGTACTGGCCGAGCGTGGTCCAGGTCTTCTGGCCGTTGATGACGTACTTGTCGCCCTTGCGCTCGGCGCGGGTGCGCAGCGAGGCCAGGTCGGAGCCGGAGCCCGGCTCGCTGTAGCCCTGGCTCCACCACACCTCGCCGCTGGCGATGCCGGGCAGGAAGCGCTTCTGCTGCTCGGGCGAGCCGAAGGCCATGATCACCGGCGCCACCATCACCGGTCCGAAGGGAATGATGCGCGGCGCGCCGGCCAGGGCGCACTCTTCCTCGAACAGGTGGCGCTGCACGGCGGTCCAGCCGGGGCCGCCGAACTCCTTGGGCCAGCCGTAGCCGAGCCAGCCCTTCTTGCCGAGGATCTTCGCCCAGCCCTGGATGTCCTCGCGCGTCAGTTCCAGCGCGTTGTGCACCTTGCGGGCAGTCTCCTTGGGCAGGTGTTCCGCGACCCAGGCGCGGACGTCCTCGCGGAACTTCTGTTCTTCGGGGGTAAAGGCCAAATCCATGGGGTGTCTCCAGAGAAGCGGAGGTTTTTAGCACGGTCGTTCGCGCGGTCGAGTCCGCCGGGCGACACGGGATAATCCGCGGCCAGTATGCATCCCTCGCGCCATCGTTTCACTCCCCGTCCGGGCGCGGCCTGCGCCGCGCAGATCCGCCGATGACGGGCCGCGCCGACCGTCCCCTGGTCATCCTCATTTCCGGCACCGGCTCCAACATGGCGGCCATCGTGCGGGCGGCGCAGGCGCAGCGCTGGCAGGCGCGCTACGGCGCCCGCGTGTCGCTGGTGCTGAGCAACCGGCCGGACGCCGCGGGCCTCGTCTTCGCGCGTGCGCAGGGCATCGACACCGCCGTCGTGCGCCACCAGGACTTCGCCAGCCGCGAGGACTTCGACGCCGCCCTGGCCGAGCGCATCGACGCGCATCGCCCGGCGCTGGTGGTGCTGGCCGGCTTCATGCGCATCCTCACACCGGGTTTCGTGCAGCGCTACGCCGGCCGGCTGGTCAACATCCATCCCTCGCTGCTGCCCGCCTTCCCGGGCCTGGACACGCACCGGCGCGCCATCGAGGCCGGCTGCACCGTGGCCGGCGCGACGGTGCACCAGGTCACGACCGAACTGGACCACGGGCCTATCCTGGCCCAGGCCGTGGTGCCGGTGCTGCCCGGCGACACGCCGCAGGCGCTGGCGCAGCGCGTGCTGTCGCAGGAGCATCGCCTCTACCCGCGCGCCATCGCCGGCTGGCTGGAGGCGCAGGTCGCCGCGCAGCCGGCCGCGTGACTTCTCTCCTTCCTATTCCGACCAAGGAACCCGTATGCACCCGATGCACCGCCGGATCGCTCTGATTCCCCTGCTGGCCGCCGTCGCGCTGGCCGGATGCGCCGCACCGCCACCGCCGCCGCCCGCGCCGCCTTCCGCTCCCGCGGCGCCGCCGGAGCCCCCGCCGCCCCTGTGCGACGCGGCCGGCGCACAGTTCGCCATCGGCCAGCCCTACACGCCCGAACTGGAGGCGGCCCTGCGCCACCGTGCCAACGCGCAGGTGGTGCGGGCGCTGAAGCCGGGCCAGCCCGCGACCATGGAATTCAACCCCACGCGGCTGAGCGTGCAGCTCACGGACCGCAACCGCGTCAAGGCGCTGGGCTGCGGCTGAAATGACACAGCTCCCACGCCCATCGCTTCGCGTATCGCTGCCTCCCGAGGGGGCACGTCCGTGCCTCCGGGCGGTCGAGCGGCACTGACATGCATCCCCGTGCCCTGCTCGACGCCTGCGCCCAACTGGTGGCGCAGGTGATGGCCTTCGACCACCCCGCCGACGCGGTGGTCTCGCGCTACTTCCGCGAGCATCGTCAACTGGGGCCGCGCGAACGCGCCACGCTGACCGAGACCGTCTATGCCGTGCTGCGGCGCAGGCGCCTGTTCGAGCACCTGGCCCGCTCGGGCAGCGGTCCGCGCGAGCGCCGCCTGGCGATCCTCGGCTTCCCCGGCGCGAGGGAGTTCCTGCGCGGCGCGCTGACCGAGCCCGAGGCGCGCTGGCTGGAGGCCTGCGACGCCGTGCCGCCCGACGCGCTGTCGGCGCCGCATCGGCACAACCTGCCGGACTGGCTGGCCGACGCCCTGCAGGCGCAGGTCGGCGACGATTTCCCCGCGCTGGCCGAGGCGCTGCTGCAGCCGGCGCCGCTCGACCTGCGGGTCAACCTGCTGGCCGCCAAGCGTGCGGCGGTGCGCGAAGAGCTGGCTGCCGCCGGCCTGCAGGCCGGCGAAACGCCGTATTCGCCCTGGGGCCTGCGCCTGGCGGGCAAGCCGGCGATCCAGAAGCTGGATGCCTACACCCGCGGCGCCGTCGAGGTGCAGGACGAGGGCTCGCAGCTGCTGGCCCTGCTCACGGACGCCCGCCGCGGCGAGATGGTGGTGGACTTCTGCGCCGGCGCCGGCGGCAAGACGCTGGCCTTGGGCGCGGCCATGCGCAACACCGGCCGGCTCTACGCCTTCGACACCTCCGCCCACCGGCTCGACGCGCTCAAGCCGCGGCTGGCGCGCAGCGGCCTGGCGAACGTGCATCCCGCCGCGCTGGCGCACGAGCGCGACGAGCGCGTCGGGCGCCTGGCCGGCAAGATCGACCGCGTGCTGGTCGATGCGCCCTGCTCGGGCCTGGGCACCCTGCGCCGCAACCCGGACCTCAAGTGGCGCCAGACCCCCGAGGCGGTGCGCGAGCTGGCCCTGCGCCAGGCCGCCATCCTCGCCGGCGCGGCGCGGCTGGTGAAGCCGGGCGGGCGGCTGGTCTACGCCACCTGCAGCCTGCTGCGGGAGGAGAACGAGGCCATCGCCGAGGCCTTCGGCGCGGCGCACGGGGACTTCGCGCCGCTGCCGGCCGGGCAGGTGCTGGCGCAGCTCAAGGTGCCGGAGGCCGCCTCCCTGGCCGCGGGCGGGGAGGGCGGTGCGCTGTACCTGCGGCTGTGGCCGCATCGGCACGGCACGGACGGATTCTTTGCCGCCATCTGGAACCGGCGCGCCTGAAGCTGTCTCCAAAGCCCTGAATTCGCCATTTTTCTGAGGGAAAACAAGGGGTTGAGAACACCCCTCGGCCTTAAAATCAGCGGATTCACCTTGAGGCCGGCCTTCGCCGCGCCGTCTGGAGTTAATCGATATGTTTGCTGATTCCGCCGTCCTGAGCTCGGCCCTCGACTGGCTCGGCCATGGCCTGTGGAACCTGACCTGGTGGGAGATCGTTCTCTACACCCTGGCCACGACCCACATCACCATCATGGCGGTGACCATCTTCCTGCACCGCACGCAGGCGCACCGCGCGATGGACCTGGGGCCCATCCCATCCCATTTCTTCCGCTTCTGGCTCTGGATCGGCACCGGCATGGTGACCAAGGAATGGGTCGCCATCCACCGCAAGCACCACGCCAAGTGCGAGACGGAAGACGACCCGCACAGCCCGCAGACCCGCGGCATCGACACCGTGATGTGGCGCGGTGCCGAGCTGTACCGCGCCGAGGCCAAGAACCAGGACACCCTCAAGAAGTTCGGCCACGGCACGCCCGACGACTGGATGGAGCGCAACGTCTACAGCCGTTTCGGCTGGCAGGGCGTCGGCCTGATGCTGATCCTGAACCTGGCCCTGTTCGGCGGTGTCGGCGCCACCGTGTGGGCGGTGCAGATGCTGTGGATTCCCTTCTGGGCGGCCGGCGTCGTCAACGGCCTGGGCCACTACTGGGGCTATCGCAACTTCGAGGCGCCCGACGCCAGCACCAACCTGACGCCATGGGGCGTCATCATCGGCGGCGAGGAACTGCACAACAACCACCACACCTATCCGACCTCGGCCAAGTTCTCGGTCAAGAAGTACGAGTTCGACATCGGCTGGGTCTATATCCGCATGATGCAGGCGGTGGGCTGGGCCAAGGTCAAGAAGGTGCCGCCGCGCCTGCAGATGGGCGACGTGAAGCCGGTGGCCGACGAGAAGACGCTGGAGGCCGTGATCGCCAACCGCTACGAGGTGATGGCCCGCTACGCCCGCGAGATGCGCCGCACCTGCAAGCAGGAGATCGCGCAGCTGCAGGGCAAGGGCGCCGACCTGGCGGTGCTCAAGGCGGCCAAGCGCTGGCTGCACCGCGACGACGACAAGGTGCCGGCCGCGGCCCGCGCCCACCTGGCCCAGGCCCGCGCCACCCACCCCGTGCTGGACAAGATGGTCACCATGCGCGAGGAACTGCGCCAGATGTGGATGAACACCTCGCAGTCGCGCGAGCAACTCGCGGCCGATCTGGCGGCTTGGTGCCACCGCGCGGAAGCCAGCGGCATCGCCGCGCTGCAGGAGTTCTCCGTGCGCCTGCGTGCGGTGCGCGCCTGACAGCTCATCACTCCGAAGTCGCTGAGCGACTTCAGAGTGGGTCTCGATCAGATGCAAAAGGCCGGAGTGAATCCGGCCTTTTGCATGGAGGGATCGCGCTGCGCGTTGCTTCGCGCGATCCATGACAAAAAAGCCCCGCGATGCGGGGCTTTTTGATGGGGAAGAAGCTGAATTACTTCAGCTTGATTTCCTTGTACTCGACGTGCTTGCGGGCCTTCGGGTCGAACTTCATGATCGACATCTTCTCGGGCATCGTCTTCTTGTTCTTGCTCGTGGTGTAGAAGTGGCCGGTGCCCGCGGTGGACTCCAGCTTGATCTTCTCGCGGCCGCCTTTGCTCGTAGCCATGGTGTGGTGCTCCTGTCAGTGATGGGGCCGGGCGAATCAGGCCTGGCCGCGCGCGCGCATGTCGGCGAGCACGACGTCGATGCCCTTCTTGTCGATCAGGCGCAGTGCAGCGCCGGAGACGCGCAGGCGCACCCAGCGGTTCTCGCTCTCGACCCAGAAGCGGCGATATTGCAGGTTCGGCATGAACCGGCGCTTGGTCTTGTTGTTGGCGTGGGAGACGTTGTTCCCGACCATCGGGCCCTTGCCCGTGACTTCACATACGCGTGCCATGAGGACACTCTTTCAATGAACACGGCCGGCACCGCGCGGGTGCCCTTCACAAAAGGGCGCTGGGGTGCGAACGGCCTGACCTCGCCAGAAAGCAGGTGGCGGTAACCTGTCTGCCGGGAACGCCGAAGGCGTGCCAATCTCGGCAAAGCCAAGCATTCTAGCAGGAAGACGAGCCTCCCGCCAAGGAGGAGGCCGTCGAGGCGGCTTACAGCACCCCGTCCTGCTCCAGGAAGCGCTGGGCGTCCAGCGCGGCCATGCAGCCGGTGCCGGCACTGGTGATGGCCTGGCGGTAGACGTGGTCCTGCACGTCGCCGGCCGCGAACACGCCGGGCACGCTGGTCATGGTGGCGAAGCCCTGCAGGCCGGAGCGGGTGAGGATGTAGTTGTCCTTCATCTCCAACTGGCCCTGGAAGATGTCGGTGTTGGGATGGTGGCCGATGGCGATGAAGCAGCCCTTCAGGTCGATCTGCTCGGTGGCGCCGGTCTGGGCGTTGCGGATGCGGATGCCCGTCACGCCGCTGTCGTCGCCCAGCACCTCGTCCAGCTCGCTGTGCAGCTTGAGCTCGATCTTGCCCTCGGCGACCTTCTCCATCACCTTGTCGACCAGGATCGGCTCGGCGCGGAACTTGTCGCGCCGGTGCACCAGCGTGACCTTGCGCGCGATGTTGGCCAGGTACAGCGCCTCCTCGACGGCGGTGTTGCCGCCGCCGATCACGCACACGTCCTGCTCCCGGTAGAAGAAGCCGTCGCAGGTGGCGCAGGCCGAGACGCCGCGGCCCATGAAGGCCTCCTCGGAAGGCAGGCCCAGGTACTTGGCCGACGCGCCGGTGGCGACGATCAGCGTGTCGCAGGTGTAGGTGCCGTTGTCGCCGGTGAGCGTGAACGGGCGCTTGCCGAGGTCGACCTGGCCGATGTGGTCGAACACGATCTGCGTCTTGAAGCGCTCCGCGTGCTCCAGGAAGCGCTGCATCAGGTCCGGCCCCTGGACGCCGTGCACGTCGGCCGGCCAGTTGTCGACCTCGGTGGTGGTCATGAGCTGGCCGCCCTGGGCCAGGCCGGTGATGAGCAGGGGCTGGAGGTTGGCGCGGGCGGCGTAGACGGCGGCCGTGTAGCCGGCCGGGCCGGAGCCGAGGATGAGGACGCGGGCGTGCTGGGGAGAGGACATAAACTGTGAACCCTAGGAGAAAGACGGCTGCACCGTGTACATTTTCACAGGCAGATACGGGAGTATCCCGCCTGGTTCAAGACGGGCGGTCCGGTCATTTTCTATGCGTGCGATTGCCTCAGGCCATGAGGGCCGGGGCAGGGACGCACAAAACAATCAGTCACTGGGGGTTCGTGCATGTCGATGTTGTCCAACCTTGAGCTGCTGCGGCGCGTGCCACTGTTCTCGGCGCTGACGCCTGCACAGTCCGCCAGCATCGCCGATGCCATCATCAAGCGCCGCTTCAAGCGGGCCGAGATGATCGTCGAGCAGGGCAAGAAGTCCGACGCCCTCTACATCATCCTGACCGGCCGGGCGCGCGTGATGAGCGCCGACAACCGGGGCCGCGAAGTCATTCTCGCCACGCTGCAGCCGGGCGACTACATCGGCGAGATGAGCCTGATCGACGACGAGCCGCACTCGGCCACCGTGCGCACCGAGGTCCAGACCGACGTGCTGATGCTCGGCCGTGAGGCCTTCTCGCGCTGCCTGCCCGAGAACTCCTCCATGTCCTACAACATCATGCGCGGTCTGGTGCAGCGCCTGCGCCACGCCGACCGCAAGATCGAGTCGCTGGCGTTGATGGACGTGTACGGCCGCGTGGCGCGCTCGCTGCTCGAATTCGCGCAGGACGACGGCGTCGGCAACCTGAAGATCCGCGAGAAGATCTCGCGCCAGGATCTGGCCAAGATGGTGGGCGCATCGCGCGAGATGGTCAGCCGCGTCATGAAGGACCTGGAGGAGCGCGGCTTCGTCCAGACCCAGCCGGACGGTTCGGTGATCGTCAAGGAACGGCTGATGACCATGGCCTGAGAAGGTGTGAGCGGTGTGGCCAGGCTGCCGGACACCGCCGTTTTGCACGCCTCGGCCGGTTCGCTGGACCGGCCGGGCTTCTTTCCGTTGTAGGCTTGCCGGTGGCCCGGATGGCAGCCGGGCCGGCAGCCCTTGTCCATGACCTATTCGCTCCATACCCTGCATTCACCGGTGGACGCCGAGGCGCCGCCGGTGCGCGTGCGCGCCATGCGCTTCGCACACGAGATCTCGCTCATCGCCGGCATGGCGCTGCTGCTGTTCTGGCTGCTGGCGATGTTCAGCTACACGCCCTCGGACGCCGCCTGGTCCACCTCCGGCAGCGGCGGCGCGGTCAAGAACTGGGCCGGCCGCCTCGGCGCCTGGGTGGCCGACGCGAGCTACTACCTCGCCGGCTACTCCATCTGGTGGTGCTTCGCCGCCGGCGTGCGGGTGTGGCTGTCGTCGCTGGCCCACTGGCTGCGCGGCGGCGAGCCGGCCGCCGATGCGCCGCCGCGCGGGCGCTTCAACCGCAGCCGCCTGGCCTTCTGGTTCGGGCTGCTGCTGCTGCTGGCGGCCAGCGCCATCCTGGAATGGTCGCGGCTGTACCGGCTGGAGTTCCGGCTGCCCGGCCACGGCGGCGGCGTGCTCGGCTACTTCGTCGGCCCGCTGGGCGTGAAGTGGCTGGGCTTCACCGGCTCGGCGCTGGTGGCGATCGCCGCCGGTGTGATCGGCTCGGCGCTGGTGTTCCGCTTCTCGTGGGCGCACGTGGCCGAGCGCATCGGCGCGCGGCTGTATTCGCTGTTCGAGATGCGGCGCGAGAAGCGCGAGATCGCGCAGGACATCGCGCTGGGCCGGCAAGCGCGCCGCGAGCGCGAGGAGGTCGGCGCCCTGGAGCGCGACTTCGACGCGCTCGACGACGCCGTGCCGGGCGACGATGCCGCCGACCCGGCGGCCGCCCAGCCGCGGCCGAAGCGCCGCGAGAAGGCGCCGCCGGTGCAGATCGAGCCCGCCCTGACCGAGGTGCCGCGGAGCGACCGCGTGGTCAAGGAGCGGCAGAAGCCGCTGTTCAAGGAACTGCCCGACAGCAAGCTGCCGCAGGTCGACCTGCTCGACGCCGCCCCCGGCCGCCAGGAAACCGTCTCGCCCGAGACGCTGGAGATGACCTCGCGCCTGATCGAGAAGAAGCTCAAGGACTTCGGCGTCGAGGTGCGCGTGGTGCTGGCTTCGCCCGGCCCCGTCATCACCCGCTACGAGATCGAGCCCGCCACCGGCGTGAAGGGCTCGCAGATCGTCAACCTGGCCAAGGACCTCGCGCGCTCGCTGTCGCTGGTGTCGATCCGCGTGATCGAGACCATCCCCGGCAAGAACTACATGGCGCTGGAACTGCCCAACGCCAAGCGCCAGATGATCAAGCTCAGCGAGATCCTGGGCTCGCAGGTCTACAACGAGGCCCGGTCGATGCTGACCATGGGCCTGGGCAAGGACATCGTGGGCAACCCGGTGGTGGCCGACCTGGCGAAGATGCCGCACGTGCTGGTGGCCGGCACCACCGGCTCGGGCAAGTCGGTGGGGATCAACGCGATGATCCTCTCGCTGCTCTACAAGGCCGAGGCGAACGACGTGCGCCTGCTGATGATCGACCCCAAGATGCTGGAGATGTCGGTCTACGAGGGCATCCCGCACCTGCTGGCGCCGGTGGTCACCGACATGCGGCAGGCGGCGCACGGCCTGAACTGGTGCGTGGCCGAGATGGAGCGCCGCTACAAGCTGATGAGCAAGCTGGGCGTGCGCAACCTGGCCGGCTACAACACCAAGATCGACGAGGCCAAGGCGCGCGAGGAATTCATCTACAACCCCTTCAGCCTCACGCCCGACGACCCCGAGCCGCTCAAGCGCGAGCCGCACATTGTCGTGGTCATCGACGAGCTGGCCGATCTGATGATGGTGGTCGGCAAGAAGATCGAGGAGCTGATCGCCCGCCTGGCGCAGAAGGCGCGCGCCGCCGGCATCCACCTGATCCTGGCGACGCAGCGGCCCAGCGTGGACGTGATCACCGGCCTGATCAAGGCCAACATCCCGACGCGCATCGCCTTCCAGGTCTCGAGCAAGATCGATTCGCGCACCATCCTCGACCAGATGGGCGCCGAGGCGCTGCTGGGCATGGGCGACATGCTCTACATGGCCAGCGGCACCGGCCTGCCGGTGCGGGTGCACGGCGCCTTCGTCTCCGACGACGAGGTGCACCGCGTGGTGGCCTACCTCAAGAGCCAGGGCGAGCCCGACTACATCGAGGGCGTGCTCGAAGGCGGCACGGTGGACGGCGGGGGCGGCGACGTCTTCGGGGGCGGCGAGGGCGGCGGCGAGAAGGACCCGATGTACGACCAGGCCGTCGAGGTGGTGCTGAAGAACCGCAAGGCCAGCATCTCGCTGGTGCAGCGCCACCTGAAGATCGGCTACAACCGCGCCGCGCGGCTGGTGGAGGACATGGAGACCGCCGGCCTGGTCAGCGCCATGACGGCCGACGGCAAGCGTGACATCCTGGTGCCCGCACGCCCGGAGTAGGCCGCGTCCGTCGGACGCGGCCGGTGGTGCGCCCGTGGACCGGGCCGATGGCGCTGCATCCGCAACCGCGTGACGATCACTTGCATTGCTTTGCCCGCGCGAAACGTGCCGGCTGCAACGCCGGCAGGCCGCGAAGCTCCAATCGGCACTCCATCTCCCGTTTAGAAAGGTCAGAACAAGCATGAACCGCTTTCCCCGCCTGCTCGCCGCGCTGGCCCTGGGCGCCGCGGCCGCCGCGGCCAGCGCCGGCGGCATGGACAGCCTGGAGGCCTTCGTCAAGAACGCGAAGTCCGGCCGCGCCGAGTTCACCCAGACCGTGACGCCGCCGCCCAGGGACGGCCAGGCGCAGCGCGCCAAGACCTCCACCGGCAGCTTCGAGTTCCAGCGGCCCGGGCGCTTCCGCTTCGACTACCGCAAGCCCTTCGCCCAGACCATCGTGGCGGACGGCAGGACGCTCTCGCTCTACGACGCCGACCTCAACCAGGTCACGCAGCGTGCCCAGGCGCAGGCGCTGGGTTCGACGCCGGCGGCGATCATCGCCTCGGCCGCCGACCTGCGGGCGCTGGACGCGGACTTCACGCTGGAGGAGCAGCCCGAGCGCGACGGCCTGCAATGGGTGAAGGCCACGCCGAAGTCGCGCGACGCGCAACTGCAGAGCGTGCAGATCGGCTTCCAGGGCGAGGCGCTGGCGGCGCTGGAAATCCTCGACGCCTTCGGCCAGCGCTCGGTGCTGCGCTTCGCCAAGGTCGAACTCAACCCGGCGCTGCCTGCCGACACCTTCCAGTTCAAACCGCCGGCGGGCGCCGACGTGATCCGGCAGTGAGCCCCGCCGCCGGCCTGCCGGTATAACCCTTTCCATGCCCGCCGCCTCGCACCAACCCCTGGCCGAACGCCTGCGCCCGCGCAACCTGGGCGAGGTCATCGGCCAGCAGCACCTGCTGGGCCCGGGCATGCCGCTGCGCATCGCCTTCGAGTCGGGCCAGCCGCACTCGTGCATCCTCTGGGGCCCGCCGGGCGTGGGCAAGACCACCATCGCGCGGTTGATGGCCGACGCCTTCGACGCCCAGTTCATCCCCATCAGCGCGGTGCTGGGCGGCGTGAAGGACATCCGCGAGGCGGTGGAGCGCGCCACGCTGGCCCGCGACGGCCTCGCCCAGCAGCGCACCATCGTCTTCGTCGACGAGGTGCACCGATTCAACAAGAGCCAGCAGGACGCGTTCCTGCCGCACGTCGAATCGGGCCTGTTCACCTTCATCGGCGCGACCACGGAGAACCCCTCCTTCGAGGTCAACTCGGCGCTGCTGTCGCGGGCGGCCGTCTATGTGCTGCAGCCGCTGGCCGAAGACGACCTGCGGCAGATCGTGACGCGCGCCCAGGAGATCGGCGCCGTGCCCGCGCTGGAAGACGCCGCGCTCGACCGGCTGATCGCCTATGCCGACGGCGACGCCCGGCGCCTGCTGAACACGCTGGAGACGCTCGCCGTGGCGGCCGGCGCCGAGCGGCGCGAGCGCATCGACGACGCCTGGCTGCTGCGCGTGCTGGGCGAGCGCATGCGCCGCTACGACAAGGGCGGCGAGCAGTTCTACGACACCATCAGCGCGCTGCACAAGTCGGTGCGCGGCAGCGATCCGGACGCGGCGCTGTACTGGTTCGTGCGCATGCTCGACGGCGGCGCCGACCCGCGCTACATGGCGCGCCGCCTGGTGCGCATGGCCAGCGAGGACATCGGCCTGGCCGACCCGCGCGCGCTGCGCCTGGCGCTGGACGCGGCCGAGAGCTACGAGCGCCTGGGCTCGCCCGAGGGCGAGCTGGCGCTGGCGCAGTGCGTGGTCTACCTGGCCGTCGCGCCCAAGTCCAACGCCGTGTACGCCGCCTTCAACGAGGCCAAGGCCTTCGTCAAGCAGGACGGCTCCCGCCCCGTGCCGATGCACCTGCGCAATGCGCCCACCAAGCTGATGAAGCAGCTCGACTACGGCAAGGGCTATCGCTACGCGCACGACGAGGAGGGCGGCTTCGCCGCCGGCGAGAACTACCTGCCCGAGGGCATGGCGCCGCCGGGCTTCTACCGTCCCGTCGAGCGCGGGCTGGAAATCCGCATCGCCGACAAGCTGCGCGAACTGCGCCGCCGCAACGACGAACAGGCCGGCGGCTGATACGCGCTTGCAGCCATGCGCGGGCGGCATGCCGGCATGCGCAACAGGCTGCCTCGTCCACCGGGAAAACCCGTGTCGGACACCCACCGGAACGGCCTTTGCGCGTCACTAAAATCCCGCCACCCCAACCCGCCCATCACCCATGCTGGCGGGTTTTTTGCTAGCCAGCCCTGGGTGCCCGACCGGCGCATGGGCCGGTCATGAGCGCCTCCACCGGGCGCATAAACAATAGGGATCTCTTCTATGGAAATATTGCTGCAGCAGATCATCAACGGTCTGGTCCTCGGCAGCATGTACGCCCTGATAGCCCTCGGCTACACCATGGTGTACGGCATCATCAACCTCATCAATTTCGCCCACGGCGAGGTGCTCATGGTCGGCGCGCTGACCAGTTGGACCATCATCGGGTGGATGCAGACGTCCATGGCCGGCACGCCCGGCTGGCTGGTGCTGCTCATCGCACTGGTGATCGCCTGCGTGGTGGCCGCCACGCTGAACTTCGTGATCGAGAAGGTGGCCTACCGGCCGCTGCGCAACAGTCCCAAGCTGGCGCCGCTGATCACCGCCATCGGCATGTCGATCCTGCTGCAGACGCTGGCGATGATCATCTGGCGACCGACCAACAAGGCCTATCCCACCCTGCTGCCCAGCGAGTCGATCCACTTCGCCGGCGCCAACATCTCGCCGACGCAGGTGATGATCCTGGCGGTCACGGCCGTCTCGCTGAGCGTGCTGATGTGGCTGGTCAACTACACCAAGCTCGGCCGCGCGATGCGCGCCACAGCCGAGAACCCGCGCGTGGCGGCGCTCATGGGCATCCGGCCCGACACGGTGATCTCGGCCACCTTCATCATCGGCGCCGTGCTGGCCGCCATCGCCGGCGTGATGTACGCCTCCAACTACGGCATCGCGCAGCACGCGATGGGCTTCATCCCCGGCCTGAAGGCCTTCACCGCAGCCGTGTTCGGCGGCATCGGCAACCTGGCCGGCGCGGTGGTCGGCGGGCTGCTGCTGGGCCTGATCGAGGCCGTGGGCGCGGGCTACCTCGCCGACGTCACCGGCGGCGTGCTGGGCAGCCAGCACAGCGACATCTTCGCCTTCATCATCCTCATCCTGACGCTCACCGTGCGGCCTTCCGGCCTGCTGGGCGAACGGGTGGCCGACCGCGCCTGAGGAGGGACCGAGCATGAACGCCAAGAAACTCGTCGTCTTCCTCGTCGCGGCGGCGGCGCTGCTGGTGCTGCCGCTGCTGCTGCAGACGCAGGGCAACGCCTGGGTGCGCATCGTCGACATCGCGCTGCTGTACGTGCTGCTGGCGCTGGGTCTGAACATCGTGGTCGGCTACGCCGGCCTGCTGGACCTGGGCTACGTCGCCTTCTTCGCCATCGGCGCCTACCTGTTCGCGCTGCTGGGCTCGACCCAGCTCACGGACAACTTCGAGGCGCTGAAGGCCATGTTCCCGAACGGCTTCCACACCTCGCTCGTCCTGGTGATACCGGCGGCGCTGGTGCTGGCGGCGCTGCTCGGGGCCCTGCTGGGCGCGCCCACGCTCAAGCTGCGCGGCGACTACCTGGCCATCGTGACGCTGGGCTTCGGCGAGATCATCCGCGTGTTCCTGAACACGCTGGACCATCCCTACAACGTCACCAACGGCCCCAAGGGAATCACCGGCATCGACTCGATCCGCATCTTCGGCCTGAACCTCGGCCGGCCGCTGAAGATCGGCGACTACACCATCTCCTCGGTGTCGCTGTACTACTACCTGTTCCTGGTGCTGGTGATCTTCACCGTCATCATCTCCTACCGCCTGCAGAGTTCGCGCGTGGGCCGCGGCTGGATGGCGATCCGAGAGGACGAGATCGCCGCCAAGGCCATGGGCATCAACACCCGCAACATGAAGCTGCTGGCCTTCGGCATGGGCGCCAGCTTCGGCGGCGTCTCGGGCGCCATGTTCGCGGCCTTCCAGGGCTTCGTCTCGCCCGAGTCCTTCAACCTGATGGAGTCGGTGATGATCGTCTCCATGATGGTGCTGGGCGGCATCGGCCACCTGCCGGGCGTGATCCTCGGCGCGGTGCTGCTGGCGGCGCTGCCGGAGGTGCTGCGCTACGTGGCCGGCCCGCTGCAGTCGATGACCGACGGGCGGCTGGACGCCTCGATCCTGCGCCAGCTCTTCATCGCGCTGTCGATGATCCTGATCATGCTCACCCGGCCGCGTGGCCTGTGGCCCTCGCCGGAACACGGCAAGTCGCTCAAGGGCCGCAGGGCGCCCGACCCGGTGCCGGGCTCCACCCAAGCCATCGAGCCCGGCGTGGACACGCCGGCCGACGAGATCGCCGGTGGCGCCAACCGCCCCATGTCGATCAATCCCTGACGGATGGAGCACACGAACATGGCAGACACCATCCTCCACGTCAGCGGCATCTCCAAGCGCTTCGGCGGCCTGCAGGCCCTGTCGGACGTCGGCATCAAGATCGAGCGCGGCCAGGTCTACGGCCTGATTGGCCCCAACGGCGCCGGCAAGACCACCTTCTTCAACGTCATCACGGGCCTCTACACGCCCGACAGCGGCACCTTCGAGCTGGCAGGCAAGCCCTACACGCCCACGGCCGTGCACGAGGTCGCCAAGGCCGGCATCGCGCGCACCTTTCAGAACATCCGCCTGTTCGCCGAGATGACGGCGCTGGAGAACGTGATGGTCGGGCGCCACGTGCGCACGCACTCGGGCGTGTTCGGCGCCATCTTCCGCACGCCCGGCTTCAAGGCCGAGGAGAAGGCGATCGCCGAACGCGCCCACGAACTGCTGGAGTACGTGGGCGTGGGCAAGTACGCCGACTACAAGGCCCGCACGCTCAGCTACGGCGACCAGCGCCGCCTGGAGATCGC
>Ga0182738_1001020_pt1 | contig 36586 bp, 31 predicted proteins | sample eDN5th30CBELigMG_FD_128876 | JGI IMG/M metagenome (GOLD analysis project Ga0182738, IMG submission 128876) | Enriched Miracle-Growth compost microbial communities from Emeryville, California, USA - eDNA 5th pass 30_C BE-Lig MG (version 2)... ...
ATAGAGCAGAAATATTCGAGATGCTGGTCTCAGAAAACAAGTTTTTATCATTTAATTTGAATGTCTCGAAGGTTTCATTGATGCCAATCATCAAACTTTCAATTAATGCATTCAATTGTCCGCCCTTCTGATAACTAAGGTCATTGAGGCAGATGCGGGTTTTAAAAACGCAAAATGGAGTCATAAAAATGAGAAGTGGCGACATGGTGACTCTTGAGGTTGCTTTAATCATATCAAGAACCAAATGGAAATTTTCTGGAGTGAAATCATCGAAATGATGGCTCACAGAGGACGACATGAGTAAACTTTTGTATGTCATTCTTTTGACAAGATATTGGGATTCTTCTAAATTTATATTTTCAAAGATCTTTGAATCAATTGGAAATATGGATTTATTGGAAGAAGGAGAAGCCAAATTTTTCAAAGGAATTTTTTCAGCAATGTCTTTTTCAATTTTTCGAAGTTCTTTCCAAAGATTACAGCTAGGATCTTGGACTTTTCTTTCAAGGGTATTTAATAAAGGAATCATCATTTCTGCCAAAAGGGTTTTATGTTCTGGATGGCTCTCAATAACTTCTTGAAATGTATTTTTCAAATGCTGATTCTCGCAACCGGAGCCTGTAATTTTATAGTGAGGCTGGAAGAAGCAGAATTTCAGGTATAAGAAGATAGTCAGTCCATCTTGAAGGCTTGCAAAGAACTTAATCTTGTCGAATAGTTCCATGAGATCAGTCGCTATGATTGAAAATTGAACTGGATCAATGAGTTGGAGTTCAGAGCTCATAAGATCTTTCATAATGAAATTGAATTTGGAGCGAAAGGCTCCATTACCATCAGAGTAGATTGCTGGCGAAAATCTCAGTAATTGCATCAGGAAATGAATGATGCTGAGATAGTCGTTTAGTTTGGATGGATCTTTGAGACTTGAGGCAATTTTTGGATTTTCTTCATAGAGAGTAAAGAGCTTGTTGAAAAGTTTTGAGCTTTGCATTTCACTCAGGAGAGAAGTATGATCAGAATTGAGAGGGTCTGATGATACAACATTGAAACAGCTTTCAATCGCTCTCAATAATCTTGGGAAAACTTGTGTTTTAGAAGAGGGAGATGTGTTGAGATTGGGGAAGAATTCCGTCAAGATTTGTTGTTCTGCAAGATAGAAAATTCTTTTCAAGTCCAATTTGGAGAGATAAGAAGAGTCAAGTCTGACTGCTTGATTTAAGAGGTCAATTATGTTTTCTTGTAAAAATCGGCTTTGGCTTCGGGGAGTGGTCAAGAGCAGAAGTAAATCTTGGAGGTATTTAAGATGATCTCCTTGGTATTTCGAAATCACTCTATCTTGATCATTTTCTTTATCAAGTCCTTGAAGATTTCGAAGAAATTCAATCCATTCTCCCAAAAGAGAATCGTATTGAGAGAGCAAAAACTGATGCTTTGAGTTGATTTTCTGAAGCTTTTCTGCATGATTCTCAATGAATTCATAAAGTTGGCTCCAAATACAAAATTTTCCTTGCAAAAACAAATCATAGTAAGTCTCCTGAGACTTTGAAGGATTTGCTTTTGCGGTCTCTAATGTTGAATTAACCACAAGAAGCTGGAATTCCAAGAGCTCCAGAAGGTCTTCTGGTAATGAACCCTCCTCTTGAAGAAGCATTTCAAGGGTTCTTTGTAGAGAAGAACTGATGAATTTGACAGCTAAAGGCTCTCTATTGGTCAGCTTTTGTAAAAGATTGGAGTCATATTTTCTTCGATTATCTGACCAAAATTCACCAACGTCAAATGCATATAAGGAAAGTAAAGCTTTCAGTCTAGTAAAACTAAATTTTTTGGGTTCTTCATTTAAATTGCAATAATAGTTGAGCAGACTTAAATGGCCTAATAGCTCATAATATGCTTCTTCAGTTTTGATTTCTTGTTTGACGGTGAAGACTTTGGAGAATAGAATTTTTCTTTCATGAGGAGCTGATTTTAAAGCAAGCCCAAAGTCATGAGAGAAAGCAGCAACTTGTTGTTCTGTGAGGTTTGTGGAGTTTTTCAATAGTTCATTTATCTGAGAAAGAATATTTCTCATAAAAATTTCTGCGTCGTCATCCAGTTGACCTTGAAAAATAGAGCTTGCACTTTGGAAAAAAGGCACAATAAAATTAAAGACTTTTGTATTCAGCTGAATAATTTCTTCTGAGTGAGGCTCAGACACAAAAGTCTTTTGACATAATGTTAGCAGAAGCTTATCAAGCAGCTCTGTATCATGAAAAAGAACTTGCAGTAAGTTTACTAGATCTGGTGAATTTTCAACATTCCTGGGATTTTTCGCGAGTTTTGGGATTGTCATCTCATATTTCAAAAGCGTTAAGATTCTTTGTTTACTTTGAATTTCTAGGGTCTCAGCGTGATGAGCTGGAGGATTGAGGTAGAGGTTTTGCAAGGTTGAGAACTCTTGGTTTTTTATCAAGAGAAGTTCATTCTATTTGAGAATTTAAGCAAATTGGGGAGAAGAGAAAAAGGAAAGAGAAAGTTTACAAGTTGGTCATGGTCCTTCCAGTAGGAGAAGATATTTGGTTGAGGAAATCTGTAAGTAAGTGGATCCATTTAGAAGATCTCTTGTTGCAATAAAATTTTAAAAGGGATTTTAAATTATTATTAATAGCAAAGTTCATTATCAGTTGATCCACTTTGTCAAGTGTCAAGAGATAAGGAAGATGGTGATCCTCAACCTTCCATCGAAATTCACGGAACCTTATTTCGAAAAGACAAATTCAATGTTCAATTCTCAGAAAAGGGAACATTGATATTAAATCCTGTATGGAAAGATTAGGAGTGTGCGTCTTCAATAGGCTCGGGATGAGAATCTATGAAAAAAATTTCTTCTGATTGGATTTTCAGCCAAGATTCCGAATCGAATTATCTATGTGAAAAATTGTGTTTGTGGTTTGCAGCGTTACAGAGCAAGGTAAGCGAGGTTTTCCAACAAAATGAAATTTTGAGCTTGTTATAAAATTGCAAAGAAAAGGATCAAATTTGAATATTTCGAGACCTGAATCAGTGATTTCCTTAAGTTCCTTAAGTTTAATCAAAAATTCTCAAAAGCTAAAACTTTTACCAAATTTTGACTAGAATTTTTTCCACCCTTTTCCACAAAATCTTGAGAAATGGATTTGATCTTTCAAGCATCTTCAGGTTGAAAATCAATTTTTGTTCAAGTTACGTAAATCATTCGTTGAGTTCCAATCGTTAAAACTTTCTATCAAAAAAAGAACTCAGATTCCCTAGTTTTATTTCGGGGTATTCCCAAAGAAAAAGAATTGTAAAATAGGTGGGTGTTCATGAGTAACGTCTTAAGAGTATGTAATAATAAATTCGATTGACATATATTGACAAAAAATTGATTTACTGATTAATTCATAATTCTTTATTAACATTATCAACAGGCCTTTTTTATAATATTTTTATAATAAAATCTCATCATTTATCTTTCAATATACTTTCTAATTAAAAGTTCAAATTGCTCTTTTGTGACTGGCTTCGTTAGATAATCATTCATTCCAGACTCCAGCACTTTTCCTTTCATATCCTCCGACTCATCCGCTGTACAAGCTACAATATACATTCTCGGAATCTTTCCTTCATCCATCAACATCCTCAAATCTCTTGTCACTTCAAATCCATTCTTCTTCGGCATAAAACAATCCATCAAAGTCAAAAGCGGACCTCCACAAGAACAATAATCATCCGGCCCTTCGTCAACAAGATATTCAATCAAAGACTCGCCATTATTAAAGAATTTCCCATTAATCCCAATCTGCTTCATCAAAAACTTGAGAATTAATATATTTACAGGCTCATCATCGACTCCTAATATCCTGGGACATCCACATTTTATCAAAGGCTCTTTATTAGCAGTCCAATCTTTCATCGGTTTATTATTCAATAACAAAGGAATAGAAGTTCCTGAGCGATTGAATCCTCTTGGTGGAAACTGTGGTGAAGAAATCTCCTCCTCTTCCCTTCCTTCTACCTCTTCTATCCTTTCTTGTAAGGATGTCTGAGGAGTTCTATTCATCGATTTTGATTTTCTTTCGAGTTGCAAAGGTTTCAGAGGCAGCTGACTATAAGAAGGAAAATTGAAATCATAATGAACAGTCTGGTGTGCTGAATTCAAGATTTCAATGCTGACTTCATTTGATTCATTTCTGCTATTATTCGCAGCTATTGGAGTGAGAAGGCCAGTCGGTGAAAAGCAATTTTCACGATCTTTAAGACAAAGCTGGTCCAAGGAAGTCACGCTAGCTCTTTGTATCTGTTTCTGAGAGGAGGGGTTTTTGTTATTTTTAGTGGAGTTTTCTCCAGTATTTCCTTCAGAATATGCCTTGATATTTGCTCGAACGTCCTCTTTGATGGTCTCCTCCATTATTGTCTGGAAACTCTCCTTGCCTATCTTTGGAGTTTTTGCCTTTCGGAGGCCTGAAGAAGAGTTCAGCGCCAAGGAACTTGCGACTCCAAAGCTCATTCCTCGAGAATTTGAGTTTGTATTTGTTGTTGTAGAGACTTCTACAAGGGAGGTCGTGGACTTGGCCGCATTTCTCACATTTTCCACACTGAATATAAACATCGACCCTTTTTGGTATTCAGATTTTACTGATAATCCTTTACCAAGAGCTTTGGCGAGGGCATTACTGATACAAAGGCCAAGGCCAGATCCCGTTTTATTATCATGCCAATTATCAAGTTTCTCAAAAGTCTTGAATAGTCTGGAGAGATCTTCGGGTTTTATCCCATATCCTGTATCTTCGACAATAAAATCTACGTACTTGGCTCGCTTGTCTGAAGTGGTCACTTTTAATTTAACATAGCCATCCTTTGTAAATTTCAAAGCATTTCCCATGAGGTTATAAACGACTTGCACGAGTCTATTTTGATCTGTAGTAATCCTTGAAGGTAAATTCGGGTCGATTTCCAGAATAACTTCCAGCCCTTTTGCTCTTCCTAGCGCTTCAATAATTTGTATTGGCTGTCTCAGAGCAGGAGCCAGCTCGAAACTATCGAACACCAGCTTAAGTTTCCCTTCTAGAACCTGTGCGAAATCAAGAATATCATTGACAATATACCAAAGCCTTCGAGAAGAATCAAGTGAAGGTTTCAAAAGGCTTTGCTTGACATCTTCAGTAACCTCTGAGTCATTCATAGCTTCTTGTATAAGAAATGTGATTCCGTTGAGTGGCGTACGAATTTCGTGAATAACTGAAGCGATATCTATCATCGAAAGATTAGAAGGCGTAGATTCAAATTCTTGAGCGGCTTGTGAGAAATTTATAAGAATGAGGTCTTCGCCGCCTTTTGACTTCAAATAAGAGATGTTGAGAGTGAGACGATTAGCACGATAAAAAGCAATAGCGTGGAAGAATTGAGGAGAATTGGATTGTTTTTGATGAGGGTCCCAGCCGATTTGATTTTTTTGGAACGTGGAAGCAAAGGCAAAGAATAAAAGGATAATAGACTCGAGAGTGCCGTTTTGAGTTTGGTTGACAAGAGATTTAAAGGAGCCAAATTTGGCGAGTTTTTCGAGCTCCGTAGGAGAAAGATCATCTCTTTTATCGATGAGATACATTGGGAGATCCTGTTCTCCAATGAGATTTAAAAGATGTTCTGTACAAGAAACGTCAATAATTTGTGTGAGGATATCTTTGGTGAGGACCGTGGGGTCATGATTTTCTGGGTCAATATCAAAGAAATCAAAGAGGTTTTTGCTATTGAAGATGGGCTGAAGATGTTGATTGATGATGAGGGATGATGTGGCTTTTTTATTGAGGAAAAGATTGGAGATTTGTGGGTAAAGGAGATCTAAGGAAGCCTTGGAAGCTTTTATTGAAGATTTCTCTTCAGTGGTAGATTTGGCCTTATTGGCGAGGGTAGTTTGGATAAAGAAGGAAATTGCCATTGTGAAGATGAGGATGACAGCAGAGATTGAAGGAGCGATAATACGGATATGTGTCAGGCCAAAATACGTCGTGTTGAGTACAATATGAGCAGCTTGGTCCATATAGTTCGTATATTGAGGAATAGACCAAAGGCTTTGAAGAAATATGGAAGCAAGCATGAGATAATCTTGAGGGGAATGAGTATTGTTGAATTGCTGGAGCCAGTAGAGCTCATAGTTGATGATTAAAGAGATAGTGGAGAGGATAGTCAGGTATTTGTCACGATGGATGAGTAAATGTGATTTGTAAAAGCAAAAGAAAAGTGCTGAAGTGAGAAGGAAGTTGACAGAGGTACAGATAATAAGTTTGTAGAGCTCATATGGGGTGGTGAAAAATTGATAAACACAGCCGAATACGAGAGCAATCGAAGGGAGGATTGAGGTAAGGGATTGAAGGAAATGAGTGAATTGAGGTGAAAGAGACGAGGAGCGGGTTAGAGATATGGAACAAGAGGATCTGAGGGAAGAGAGTGTCAATGAAGAAGGTTGCATCTGGCTAGTGGTGATATGATATGGCACTCTGTGGATTCGAATAGGGGCGTTTTAATAATTTTATGGGGTTTGGAATGAGTTGTTGGGATTTTTGATTTGAGGAAAGGAATAACGGTTTTACGAGTTTATTATTGATTGAATAGTTTAATTCAAGGGGATTATTTGCTATATTGATATGAGAAAGAGGTGGAATATGGCTGAGGAATTAATTTTATTAAGCCTAAAGCTGAGGTTGAAGGAGGTTTAAAGAAATCATATTGATATTGGAAAATCGAAATACTTTTCGAAAGAAGGAATGAGATTCGGATTGAACAAGAAAGAAAAGAGCGAGTACATGTTTAAGATAGTTGATTTGGAGAGTGTAGAGGTTGATTTTGTGAGAAAATCTGAGAGGGAAAGATGTGCTAATGACAGAGAGATTAATTAATTTTTGATAAGAAATAAGGCAGGAATGAGGTCATTAGTTGAAATTAAATAATTTTAAGAAAAGATGAATTTTTGAAGGGTTTAACGAGAAGGAAAATGGGAAGCTGTTTGAAGGTAAAGGAGATGAGGAAATTGAGATTTGAGAAACGAAAAGCTTGAATAGAGAAAGAGAATGAGAAGAAGGTTCTGAGAGAATGTGAAGATTTTTAATTTTTCATATTTGGAGAGTTTAATTGAAAAGCCAAATTAGATTTTTGGACTTTTTGGGAGATTGAAAGACCGGTTTTCGGATTCGAGGGAAATTGTAACTGAAAGCAAGCAATAATAAACTCTAACAAATGATTAACGCTTGTTGTTGTTGTTTTTAAAAGAGATGAATTAACAAAAAACTTGATATATTTGATCGCATTCCAATGAAATTTACACGTTGTTTGGAGCCTAGACCTTTCCAAGGAGATCAAGTTTGAGGACAAGGGACCTTTCTTTTTGATGAAGAAGGCTTTATATGAAGTATTTCAAGGTCGTTAGAATCTAAAAGGATTTTTATTGAGGATAGGGAACAATTTTAAGGCGCAAATGTATTGTCCTAACAAAACAAAGTCCAGAGATTCTAAATTTGTTTCTTTTTACGATATACAATGGTGAATAGTTGTTGAATTTTCAAGGAAATGAGAGAAAAGAGAGGGGTTTATGTTGAGGCCGAGAGAAATAAGAAAGCTATGAGGCTGTTATTGTCTTTATCTCTCTTTATATTCATGAGGTTGGTTTGAAAATCAAATTTAAAAAAATTAAAGAAAAAGTTAGTTAGAATTTTGATTAATGAAACAGAATGAACAAATTCATAGGCTGTTCGTCTTTTATTTCAATTATTATCCAAGTCAAAACTCGTCTCATCGAATCTTCTATTAGCTGCTAAATGTCAATGGCAGCAAATTAAACTGTTTTAAAATGAGACAAAGATTACAATAGGGACTGCTGTCCTATTTCAAAATGAGAAAGGGCGATTTTAGCTTCGGAGGATAAAGAAATTGATGAAATAAAAAGAATTAGAGGGTCTTGTAAAACAGAAACAGATGCAGATTTTTATCAAGCTGAAGACTGATTAAGAAAATTGGGAGAGGTTGTTTTTTATCAATTTAAATATTTTTGATTGGTCATTTGAAGCTTGAGGAGTTTCGGGTGAACAAATTTTCACAAAAAATTCAACCAAAACACCTCAAAAACATTTTTTTAATCAAATCTCTTTTGGGCCAAATTGGAATGTAAAAGAGATGACTTTTTTTAATTGAAGGGTTTTGCCTTCACTCTTCTCTCTACCAAGAAAAAGGATCTGGTCAATTAGCTTGAAACTTAAGACTCGTGAAGAACTCAAAAGTAAAAAAAAGGATTATTTTTAGCGAAAAATTCAGAAAAAATTTTTTCAAGATTTTTTTAAAAAAGAAAGTGCCTTTCGAAATCAAGAGAGAAAAAAATTTGGAACATTTTTTTTGGAAGTTTTTTTTTGTGTGGTCAAGAGCGTTCTGAAGACTTCACTTAAAGGAATTCCAAGAATTTTAGATAAAATTTTTCTTTCTTCAAAAAGAAGTTTGAAAAAATCTTAAGAAAAAAATAGAAGAAATATAATATCATCACAAAATCTAACAAAAATTCATGAAAAAGACCTTGGTTCAGAATGAGTTTTTTTACTCGAAAGAGTTCTTTTTCTTTGCATTGAAAAATATTGCTTTGGAATTTTTTTGTTTCAAGATGAAAAAAATTTGGAAATTTTAGGAAGTTGAATTTTGCTATTAAAGAATTTATTCAAAAAACTTTTTGGACAAAACTTTTTTCTTTTTTTCAAGCTCATCAGAGTGATTTTGACAAGGGATTTTGATTCCAGGATTTGAGAAGAACAAAATATTTGAAAAATAAAACATGGAATTCATCCGCAGAAATAAATGATCTCCAGAAAGTTCTGTTTGTGGTTCCAGATCTGAAAGATTCCATAAAATTTCCAACAAATTGGCAGACTCGAATATCCCTTGAAAATCGAAAAAATCTTTTTTCCTTAAAAAGTCAGTTTCTCGAAATACTGAAAAGATGAATGAAATGGAATGAACAAAATGAGTCTGTGTTTTTTTTTTTGGTCAAAAGCTATGATTTGAATAAAAAATCTTACTCATCATTCAAACTACAAAGAAAAAAAATCAGGTAAAAACTTTTCAACCTCATTATTATACACAAAAAATTTTCTTATTCTGTCAATAAATTTCATATGATTTTCTTAGAAAAAAGTGTTACACGAAAAATCTACAAACCTAAACTTTCTTATAAATCATTCTTTCACCTCCGAAAACCCCATTATCTTCATATTCAATCGGTGAAAACGGTCCAATTATCTCTCTTGTAACTGGCATATATGTCGTTTCTCCAATCATCTGGTTGTTCTCACCAAATTCCCTCATTATCTCTGTCGGCACTCTCGACATCTTTGGATAAACTTCCCTTTCTCCGATATCCACTTCCATTCTTCCATCTTCTCCTTCTTTTACTTGATATTCTCTTTCTCCATCTCCAACATCTTCCTCTTCATTACTCATTTCTCCAGGATCCACCATCACTTGCTGATTCATCTCTTCTTCCCATATCGGCTCATCTACCTGTTTATCCAACATGATAATCTCCCCTTCATTATTGGCCTCAGAAATCCATGAAAAATCTCTTGTTATTTTTGGATCTTCTAGTATTTTCTCATCTGGGAGCGGAATAAAAATCTCTGGATCTTTTTTCTCAGGAGAGAAATTTGGGCGCATTTGAGGTTTTCTAGAAACCATAGGGCGTCTGGAAGAATAAGACGAGGACTGATTTAGCATATCGAGCGATTCGTTAGGTAGTTCTGTAGCGCTAATGATTAAAGGAGGGGTTATGTTTGTATTAGCTTCTGATTGTTTTTCTTGTTCTTTTTCAGCCTCTTCGATTTCAATTTCATGGTCAAATTTCTTTTGGGTGTAATAGTCTTCATCAAGGTCATAGTAAGTGTCATCAAATCTGACGAATTGTAGTTGTTCAAAGCCGTAACAAGATTGCTGGAAAGGCAGCGAGATGACTTGTAAGAGCACAGAGATTGTATCAAGGCCATCTTTTTTGCGTAAAACCCAAGCAGCCCGGACAATAAACAAAATCTTGAAAGCAAGGAAAAATAAGAGAAGCACATTAAGACAAAAGTTGCTGATAATAACGATATTACCAACTGCAATGAGGTTCTCTGGGGATTCAATCTCGAACGTATCATAAATAGCGAAAATTAGCATGCAAATGTTGATGACAAGCACGGAGGTTTCAATAGAAATCAGCTGGATATTATTGATCATTCGGTTCATTGGACGAAGAATAATAAGGTATAAGACGATAAGGATGCTGATAACACTGTGCATAATGGCCTGGGTGAGCGGAGTAAAGTACAGATATCCTGCAATAGCCATGGGAGAGAAGATCCTGCAGAAATATATGCAATAAAAGACGGTCGTCCAAGATGAATTAGTATTGAAGCCTCTGAAAAGGACTTGAAGGCTTTGATATTTCCCAAGGAAGGTACGGTAAGATTTGAAGGATTTGGAGTTGAGAGCTTGAGATTTATACTGGGAGATGGAACAGCTGAGGAAATATGAGGCGATTGGGATCATAAGGGAAACGAGGCAAATGATGGAACAGATGAAAAAACTGAAGGCATTGGGAAGAGATTCAAATGAGGTGAAGGTGCGGAACTCAAAAGAGGAATAAAGAGAGATTAAGTCAGCATTGAAGGCGATGAGGATAATGACGATATTCCAACGGAAAAGAACTCCAAGTCTTTCGAAAATTATTCTCCAATAATCAATTTTAAGGTATTTGAAGGAGATTTCCAGGAAGAATAGGATGAGACCAGCCAAGATACAGAGAGAAATAAGAGTGAGGCTTTGCCAGAAATTGACCAGGAAGCTCGAATGGAAGGCACTAAAGATCGTGGGGAGCGGATAATTGATGAATTTAGCTTCCAAAGTTGAAGGCATAGGAAGTCCATATTGTAAGGAAAGTGGGTATCTTCCATGTCCATAACGTAAGTTTTCCAATCTGGGAGGAAGTTTAATATCAATATACCGAATATGCTGCACAATTTTAGCAAGGACAATGATGCTTATCGTGTCTGGAGATTCAGGTGGGGAAGATATCGTGTCCAGAAATGTTGTATCAGAGCTGGGAAGGCATTCCAGATATCCTTCTGAGTTGGTATTTGGCTGTTGGGTGCATACAGAACTGCAGGATTTGGAGTCTGGATAATAGTAATAAAGAGGATCATTACAAGGGAGGGAACAAAGAAGGATATTGAGAGGAGATGTGTAGGATTTGAATGGAGAAGGACAGGAAGCAAGACAAGATCCGTTACTCGTCAAGAGATAATAACCTGGAGATGAGCAAGATGAAGTGCAGAGATTAACATCGCCGGAACTGACGACAACGAAAGGGGATGAGCAGTCTGTGATGCAGGTGTCGTCAATAAAGAGATATTCTGTTGAATTACACGGTGAAACACAGAATTTATAAGCGCCGTCAGAAGAAGCGACAAATGGGAAAGAACAAGAGGAGCTGCATGTGCCGTCTGCGTAGGAATACGTTGTGGGATCTGAACAAGGGAACTGGCAATAGAAGTTGTCATTCTCTTGAGTAAAAGTCCATAGGGATGAAGAGCAAGAAGACAAGCAGGTGCCGTTATCATAAAGATAATCATCTGTTCCACAAGGGAATTCACAGAAAAGGTCAGTTCCATAAGTTTTAACAGTATAATCAGAACGACAGGAGGATAAACAAGAGCCATTAGCATAGAGATATTCCAAAGAAGCACAAGGATAATCGCAGTACATTTCTATGCCAAGGGAATGCTCGATAAATGTAGAAGGACACCAAGGAATACATGAGCCATTGAGATAATAATACTCATTTGAGCGGCATGGAAGGTCACAGAAATGATCCGAGCCAATTGCCGAGGAAATATAAGGGGAAGAGCATGTGGATAAGCAAGAGCCGTTATAATAGAGATATTCTGAAGCAGTATTATTGCAGGGATAATTACAAAAATGATCTGTGCCATATAAAAGCGGGACGAAAAAGGGACGGCAGGACAAAAGGCATGAGCCGTTTGAATAAAGATATTCACTGGGACGGCATGGGAAAATACAGGTGAGGTCAGATCCTTGAGGGACAACGAGGAAATAGCCAGCAGTATCACAAGTAGAAGAGCAGGTTCCATTGCCATACATGTAAGTATTATTGCAGGGATTGTCGCAATAGCGTCTGTTATCGAACCAGGAAGTATAATAAGGGGTACAGTAAGCAGCACAAGAGCCGTTCAGGTAAAGGTATTGCGAGCCACAAGGGAAATTACAGAAATTTTGGCCGTTGGTGACGACATAATTGAAGCGCCAATCACAAGTTGAGAGGCAAGAGCCATTTGTGTAGAAATATTGGTTTGGAAGGCAGGGGTAATAGCAGTATTTATCACCAACCATTGTGAGATTTGTGTAATAGGAATTGCAAGTGGAAATACAGGAGCCTGTATCAAGGAGATATTGTGTGGAGGAGCATGGAAAATCGCAGAATAATTCTCCGTGAGCTGTGGAGGAGATGAAATAGGTCTGACAGTAGGAGAGACAGGAGCCGTTATTGTAAAGATATTGCCCTGTTGCACAAGGATAATAGCAATAAGTTCGGTTATATTCAAACCGAATATCGAGTGGGAATGCACAAGAACTTCCGCAAGTTCCGTCCCAATAAAGGATTATATTGGGGGAGACCGTGCACGTCCAGTTACAGAAGTTTCTCAGGCTGATGACATTAGGGAGATACAATGAAGAATCACAGGAGGTTTGGCATGATCCATCCCAATAAAGATATTCCGTGGTCGCACACGGATAAACACAAGTAAAGACATATCCAATGACAGTGTTGGTCCCAGTCGCATTCAAAGGAAAGTCACAGAAGGGGATACAGTTTCCTAGCCAATCCAAAAAGAGATCTGGGCCACAAGGGAGCGAGCACGTGGTGATTCCAAGGGCCAGTCCTTGAACTAAAGGCGGATCGCAGGTAGGTATACAGGAATTTCCATTATAAAGAAATGCCCCAGGAACGCAGGTAATGCATTGGTTTGAGGCTGTACCTGTGCAGGTTGCACAGAGAGTGCTACAAATAGGTGGAGGAGCGCATTGGGTGCCGTCCCAGTAATATCCTGAAGCGCATTGGAAACAGTTAGTTGGACCATTATCGAAGCAAGAACTACAGGCAGGATCACATGTTTTGCAGGCCCCGACACCGACACCGTTACCTTGTTTATAATTTCCTTCTGAATAGCAAGGACAAGTAGAAATAGGAGAGGTTGGGAGAGTTACAGGAGCAAAAGCGCAGATATCTTGAGAACTTCCTTGTGCTGAAGGACTGGTTACGAACAAGAAATTCACATCACGAACTCCCCAAGATTCAATAGAACTCGCTTGTGCAAGCCTGCTTGTGATTGTAAACGTGAGAGAAGTCGCTGTATGGGCCACGCGTCCAAAGAGTCTGATATTCGGTAGATCAGAAGCTGAATTTCCGCAGGAAGAGGACAAAGAATTATAATAGGATTGATCAAGGACCCAGCCACTAAATGTTGTGCCTCCTACTGTGATATCCCAGTGATCTTGGCAGGTTGGAGAGCCAGAGCAAGAACTAGGACCCTTCCAATAATCAATTGTCCAGAAAGTCATTGTAAAATAGACCCAAGAGTGAGTCGGTAATGCAGAGTAGAGCCTTGAAAAATACTGTCCATATTGGCCGCTACTGCCAAAGTAGCCTCCTGGATAAGAGTTCGCCACTGTTCCTAGGACATTGTAGCCTCCGAGGAGATATGTTGAACCACACAGTGTGTATTTGAGGGTTGAGGTGGTTTGAAGAAGGGAAACTGTCCAGATTGAGGCTTCTGAAGCGAATTCTGTGGGGGTGGTGGTTATCAAATCTCGATATTCAAAGCCTACGGACAAGAGGAATTAGGGATGGGGAAAGAAGAAGAAAAGAGATCTTTACCGTTCCAGAAAACGGAATTAGTTGGGTGGATGGAGTAAAGAAGGATTATGAGCAGGAAAATATGAGAAATGAAGGGGAGAATCATTCTTTGAGTAAGTGGTTGAATGAGTATTGAGCAGATGTGTATGGAGGTGCCTAAATTAAGGATGTCGATTGTAAATTAAATTAATTAAATTGAGAGCTGATTAGGAAACAAAGAGTACTCTATTGTTGAATAAGCCCTCGTCAGAAGATTGTTTGTTTGTTAACTGAATTAATTATATGAGGAATGAGGAAAATAACTGACAATGGGAATTTTGAAAGGGAGCTAGCCGAGTTCTTTAGATTGATTAAGGAGATGGCTTGAGATTTATCAGTTTTTTCTTGGATAGTTTCGGATAAATTTTGTGCTTGTATTCAGACAACTTTTCTTCACAAGTTTTAATTATTTTTTGAACTCAAAAAATTATATTTAGATTTTGAAATTGAAGAGATGAAATATTTACATAAAAATCTTAATTATCCCTTGACAAATATTGTTCAGTGGCTTTCCACAATTTTTCCCCAACACCATCTTCCAAAACCACCGGATTCAACTTCTTGCTCACTTCACAATCATAATAATACTCTCCTCCTTTCAACTTTCCATGATCTTCCAATGCGCAATACAAGCTCGTCTGAGCTCCTTGCTCCGCAGTTTTACTCATAAACACAATCAAAGGCCACAATGCCATCATAATAAAATACGCAGGTCCTTCCATGTGTCTGACCAGCTCAGTCCTCACGACTCCTGGATGCAGGGAAACAACCTTAACATCTGCATTCTCCAAGTCTAATCTTCTTTGTAATTCTCTTGTAAAGACAATATTGGCGATTTTGCTTTGGGAAGATGCTCCCCAAGGCTCATAAGATTTCTCTTGCATAAGATCATCAAAATTCAATTTTCCGTTTTCGTGTGCTTTTGATGAAACATTGATGATTCTGCTTGGCCCAGAAGCCTTTAAAACATCTAACAATAAATTTGTCAAGTAAAAATGGCCAATATGATTAGTTCCCATTTGCATTTCAAATCCATCTTTTGTTAATGTTCTTTCAGGCAAAGCCATCACACCAGCAGTATTAATCAAAATATCAAGGTGGTTATATTTCGATTTGAATTCTTCAACGAAAGCGCGAATTGAAGGAAGATTAGAAAGGTCAAGTTTCATAAACTCAATATTCTGATTTTGACTTTCAGTTTTAAGCTCTGCAATGAGAGGTAGAGTCCTTTGGGTGTCTCTGCAAGCCAGAATGATAGTAGCATTCGTCTTTGCAAGGCCTCTGGCAGTTTCCTTACCGATTCCACTGTTTGATCCGGTGATGATGATAACTTTGCCAGTGAGATCTTTGTGGATTTTGCAAACTCCTCCTTTAAAGTAAGATCTACCGAGGGAGAGGGCTGTAAGACCAGCAGCGACAGTAACTCCGGCAATTAAAAGTTGCTTTCTCGTTGGGTTAAAGTTGAAGTGTTTGCTGTTCATAGTTCAGAATGAGAATGAGAGAGGGATTTGTTTGAGAAAGATAAATTTAATTTTATAAGGAAATCTCGGGGTTTATATAGTGTTCATATGGATATCAAAGAGCTAGAAAAAGGGGGCTTTCTGGCTGACTGATGAGGCCTTGAGGCATTCTAAGGGTTAAGGAGGAAAGAGAAGTGAGAAATATGAGGGTTCGGAGGTTTGAGACGACGATGGTAGAGAGAATAGGCGAGGAATCAGAAAAGTATGTTTATCAAAATTCGATAAGAAAGTGTCAGGACCCGGGAAAAGGGATTTAATAAATTGAAAATTGAGATATGGTTAATTTTATTTGAGGCCAGAATATTGTTCTGGTTGATAATTATGAAAAATGAGTTATGAGGATTCTGATGCGAAATTTTTTGTTTTACTTTTCTTCTTTCTCCCTTTAAAAATTTCAAGAAAAAGCTTTTTTTCTGTTGATCAAAAATTTTCTGATCCTGTGATCAACTTGGAGGTCCTTGGAATCTCAAAATTATTTGACAAAAATTTTTAATAAATTTTTCATAATTCGACTCCTCAGTCAATTTTACGGATTCTGGTTGTTCAGAATGAAATTATCCCATAGCGTTGTTCCCTGAGCTGAGAAAATAGAAGCGGAGCATTCGAAATGATCTGGAAATGAAGTTCGACAATGAATGGATAAATGAATAGGGAAATACTCTTGTGCTTTGAGTGTCGTAAAGAGAACAGAAATTTTGTATGATTTCTTTAAATTTTTTTTCATATTAATCTAAAAATTTTTTTTCCATGAGGAATTCAATTGAGTGATTTTCTCGAAAATCTTCTCAATAAAGAGAGATTTCTTTATTTATTATCAAAACTTTTTATACACATAAAGTAGTAGTAGTAGTAGTAAGATAATATTTTTTATATCAATCCAAAAAAGTCTTCTCTCGTGGGTCCTCATAACATTCATACTTTCAAGCTTCTCATCTCACCAATGTGATTTCTTTTTGTTTTTCTTGACAGATAGATGTACCCTTCATGCAAAAAGCAAATTTTTTCAATAAGGAGATTCTTCGCATAGATAAGTCGCCAATTGAATCTTTCTGAGCTTTGAGATCTTCTTGAGAGATTTCACCAACTTCTCAAGTCCTTTCTCTGTAACTCTATTGCAGCTAGATAAAGCTCAAGGTCTGCTTCTTTTAAATATGATTTCTTACCTTAAAAAATTCAAACTGATTCCTTGTATCGTTTTCGCCTTTATTATTCCACTTCCCAAATTTTCCAAACCAACGTCTGTTAAGCTTTGGCACCTAAAGAATGAGCTAAATACCTCCTTTAGAAAAGAAAGTTTACAAGCGAAATCTGAGTCTAACTTTTATTAAAGATTTTAGACCTTGGAAACATTCGCTCAGCTGACTGAGTCCAAAGTCATTGATATTTATGCAGCTAATTCAAACATTAAGGGTATATTATTGCTTCATTCTATACTTGAAAAAGTCAAGAGAAAGGAATTTAAGTGACGCCAAGGTTTTGAGGTTTTGGCTTAACCGATCTAATCCAGCACTTGAAACATCTCCACATCTGAAAGGGAACATTAGATAATCTCGTGTCAATTTGCTTACTCTGAAAAGTTTAGAGTGAGACTGTGGAGCAGGCGGATTTTGCCAAGGTCCAGAGTTAGATAGTTTATACCTTTATTCGTGACTCGTTTACATCTAAAAAAATTATTACAGTGAAGATTTCACAGTAATCTGACTGGGAAAAATCAAGAGTGACTTTTTCAAGATGCTTTATTTCCTTTAGGTATTTATTCAAGACTCGTAATCCATTATCTGTGATTTCTTGGCAGCTAAAAAATTTTTTTTGTTTAATTTGATGTTATCATATCTCATACCATCGAAATTTCAAGTCAATTTCTTTGAGATTTGGGAGTCTTTTCAGGCTTTGACCAATGATTTCCAAACCTTTGTCTTTGATTTGAGTGTACCTTTAGATGAAATGAAAACCTTTTGGGGAAAGTTTAATTACCCATGAAATCGAAGATGGACCGTTTGAAGGGGTGCCAACCTCTTCAAGGCATAACATAAATGTTTCAACCCAAGATTTGTGATTTCTTCGGATCTAAGGGATTATTAATAAAGGGGTTCTTTATTCAATGAAGATACTCTGAAAACTCGAGGATAAGGTGATGAAGTGTTGTCAGTCGAGATAATCCTCGAGATAGATCGACTAATTTCAGATCATTGACTTGGGGACATCTTTGTTGTAAAATAAGTGGTTGTGAAAGATTATTATTGTTTACCCAGTAAAATCAAGATGAAGATTTTGGAGATGGGAATGCCTCTTGAGGCTTGTATGAACATGACGCATCCTCTGATTGCAAGTACTGAGAATAATTTAGAATTTATTGACGGGATAGGATAACATTACTTTGAAAGATGCAAAGTAAGGTATTGAGGAGACTTGGAATATGAAAGGAGTAATTCTGAGAGACAAATTATTAGAGCTCTATTTTCTGAGACTTGTGGCCTAGTTGAAGCTGGTTCGGTCATGCTTTCAGGGTTTAGAAAGATAAGGAATCTCAGAATTACTTTTGATGTGAGTCATGAGGAACTTCATCAAGAGTGAGTCTCCTTGGAAATTTATTAAGCTTTCTGGCGATTTTCCAGGTTTCGAGACCGAGGAAGAGCTGAAAGCTAGACAAGATTAATCATTAGAAGTTTATTGAAGAACTGAAGTAGAATAGAGATCATTTCAAATGGAGCAGTTGCCCCTTCGGGAGTCATTGTAAAATAAGATTGTTATTTTGCTTTTTAAAAGAGGTGATATTGAGTTCAAAAAGAGTAATTACTTGAAGAGAGGTTGGAATGGTTTTTTTTTGAACTGGAGTGTTTTTCCAAAATTGAACTAAAAAAAGCAACGAGATTTCTTTTTAGCCCCTAGAGTTCTGATTAAAAAAAGTAACCTAGGCTGAATTTTGATTCTAACCCTTTTTTAGCCCCTTTAGTGAGAGTCGTTCCATTTTTTCTAATTTAGAAAAAAATTTGTTTCTAACTTGACTTCAAAAAGCAGTTAAAATATCAATGTCCTGATGATGAGATTTGGAGTGAAAATTTGCTCTTTCAAAAGGATTTGCGCAAAAGAGAATTACTTCGAAAATTTCTCTGGAGAATAAAGTGATAGAAAAGTAGATTTAGCCCGTTTATTAGAGCTATTTTTGAATATTATACGAAGAATTATGTCCAATATGTCTTTGCATATAAATGAAAGACACTCTTCTTGTTATTATATACGTTAGATTTATCATGGGAAAATGAGATAATACATCAAAGTATTAGAAAAAACTTTTCTTTAGGAAGCAGTAACAATTATGACATTCCTTCCAGAAGAAGCTTTTTCTTGCTCTTCCTTGAATTTCTGCCTGGTAGCTTCCTTAATCTTCTTACAGCTTTTAAAAAGTTCAGTTAATTCTCAGAAATGAAATTTCTATACTATCGAAGACTCAGCTTGATATTTTTCAAATGTTCAAGCTCCTTGAAGCTTTCATTTAATGCTTCCAATCCTGCATCCGTTATTTTCTCACATCTATAGGATATTATTAAAATATGCTCTTTTTTAAAGGAATTACAGGTCAAAGTTCAGATCAATTTTCTTCAAAAAAGTCAGCTTATTCACAGCTTTGCTCAAATTTTTCAGTCCTTCATCAAGAATTGCATCACACCCAGCAAAGGAGATTTCCAGATGTTTGAGTTTGGTAATTAGCTCAATATTCTCACTCAAATATTTGAGACAAACATTCTTGATATAACAATGACTAAAAGTCAGATGAAGACTTTGTAAAGAGGTCAGTTTATCAAGCCCTTGGCTAATACTCTTGACTCCCTCATTTGTGACAAGTTCGCACCTTTGATGATGTTATTATGAAATTCTTTTATATTTTACTCATGAACTAAAAGGTGAATAGTTTGAAGATGCGATACGCTTAAAAACCCTTCATTCAATATCTTTAAGCTTTGGTCATCAATATCATGGCATCTAAGTGAATGAGCTAAAAAATTTTCATATTGCTATTACATAAAGAATTTTAGATCGATGCTTCGCAAACTTCTCATTCTCTTGATTGAATTAACAAGATATCTCAGCCCCTTATTCGTTATTTGGTTCCACCTAATCACTTTTGACAAAAAATAAGAAGCTCACTTTTACGCAGTAAATGTGAGCTTGAATTTCTCTAAAGAAACCATTTTAACAAAAGCTTTACTCAGTGCCATCAACCCAATATCAGTAAAAAGATCAAGACTAAGCAACAGTTATAAGAAGGAATCTTGCATTAGATACCCATCAAAGTTGATAGTAATCTTTTTTAAAGAAGTGAGGGTTGCTAAGCTTTTTGCAAGGTTCGTTATTCCAGCATCAGAAATGAAATCACAGCTGTGGAGATAATTTGAATGAAAAGTGGTGGAATAGAAGAGTTACCGATTGAGATTTAAAGTGAGATACTGAAGAGGAGAAAGGCCTTTGAGAATTTCAGCAAGAATTGAAAGACTGAAGTCATTTATCGTTTCATAGCATCTAGTGAAGATTTAGTGTGAAACCCAACAAAAAGGCGAACCGATTGAAATCAATGTGAAGTTTCGTTGTGATTTTAGAAGCGAAGAGGATGTCAGAAAGATAGCTGAGCGTTTCATTTGATGGAAAGATTTCACTTGAAGATCATTATGATGATTGGATTAATAGGGAGTGTTACCGAATACGAAGGATGCCGAAGTCAATTTGCTTGACAGCTCGATGTTTTCTTTTGAAAAGATTCATTTGGTCTTGAGTACAGACTAAAGAGACTTGATGAGGAATAACATTTTTTGTCAATTTTGTTGAATTAGATGAGACTGGAAAATGAGTTATGGAGGGGTCATTATTGGAATCGAGGTGTTTGAATTGCTTTTCGAGAGATTGGGAGTTGTGAGGAGAGTCAGATGATGGATTGGACATTAAGAAAATGGAAATTTGATGATGTATTATTGTTGATAGAGCAAGGAAGATTTTAATTTTTTTCTCGTATTCAAATAAAATTTTTATTGTAGGGCTTAACGCGGATGATGATTATAAAATAGCTCTTTGATTAAATGGAAAGTTCTTTGGTAGAGAGTTTATGTATGCCTTGTCAAATTTCTAATAAGGGGGTAATCATTATTTAAATTGATAAAAATGCGATTTTTCAAGAGGGCCGTTTGGAAAAGAAGACGTCTCAGGGGTAGTTAAAAACTTTATTAGGAATGTGAACAAAGCAAAGGAAATATTTGGCCTTCTGGAGGAGAAGAAGGCTAAATTTGTCTTGAATAGACCTGGCAGAATGAGAGAATGAAGTTGAGAATCCTGTGAAGTAATTGTAAAGAATAATGGGGACTTAGCAGAGGAAAGGCAAATTAAAGAATTTCTGTGAAGGAGAGGCATTTAATTACATTTAAATTTTTGATCGATTTTTGTTGACAAAAACTTGCTTCGAAAGTTCTTTTGCTAGATTTTAAAGAAAGAGATTTAGGCAAATCTGATTTGGAAAAAATATGAAAAACTTTATTTTGAAAAAAATCAATAAATTGCAGGGAAGACAGTTTTTCTCATTCTTACCCATGAAAACCTTCGAAGAAAAAATTTTTTCCAAAAAAAACTTGGAAAGGGGGAATAAATTTGTGCCTTCACTCAAAAGCACAAATTTTTTCAGAATAAAAAAAAATATAAAGTCTCTTGAAGGCACCTCGATTCATCTCTTTGATCTGAAAATTTTTTTCGATGAATTTTTGACGAAAAATTTTTGTCATTTCATCAAGAATTTTTTCCTCAAAAGTCTTGAAAATTTTCTTTGTTTTTTCAGAGCAAAAAATTTCTCTCATTTTCTTCTCTCTCTCCAAACTCAGAAAAATTTTTTTAAAGGAAGAAGGTCTTTTTAAAGTTATAACTTTTTCAACCATTATAAAGGATCTCATATTGAAGCAGTCAAGTTTTATTTATGTACAAAAGTCAAAGCATAAAATCTTTATTATTCATATTTTTCTTTTTTATATCAAGTTACTTTCAGGTATATTATTAAACAGTAAAACAATAAAAGTTCGACGAAATCTATCTATTTAGTTCACAATAAACTTTTTCTTTCCAACCATTCCCTTACAGACTGGACAATAATGCACGGCATCCTTCAAATCATTAATGCAACAAGGAATCCAAGCACAAGCCAAAGCACCAAATAATGCCATACAAGTACTGGAAATCAACGTTCCAGTTCCGATTTCATATTTCACAGTCGTCTGAACATACTTGTTACACTTCTGACAATGAGCCAATTGAGGTTCTCTTGAAGAAATCTTGTACAAAATCGCTGGATCATAAACCACAGGAATCATTTCAGCATTGATATTTCTGTAATGAGGATCAGGCATAGCTCCTGTATTGACCATAGGGTTTCCTGTGGGGACATCAAGGCGAGTTTCTCCTTGTGGGAAATGTTGAGTTTCTGCTGGATAATTATATTGGTCATAGCTATAACTAGGCTCAGAATTTTGAGGATTATATCCATAAGGAACATATTGGGGATTTGGCTGGGTGTTGTGAGAAGGGAGGGGTTCAGAATAAGGGATGGGGTTGTAAACAGGAGGGTATTGGGCAGAGATTTGATGAGATTGGACAGGGACGCCTACTTGGATGGGTTCATTATGGTATTGAGGGAGAGAGGAGTAAGGGATGGAGTTTTGAGGATATTGGGGATGAATTTGGTTTGTAGGAGGAGGAAGGTTGGGATATTTGTTTTGCATGGGTGTGATGATGATGTGGAAGTTTTTTTTGTTTTAATTTGGAGATTAGAAGAAGTGGGAGTTGGAAGTTAGTTGGAAATCGAGTTAATTAATTTATGAAAAGGATAATTAAATAATTAGGTTGAAAGACAAGACAAGGAGAGGAACGTTTGTCTGAAAATGATGAGACTGGTAAGAGGAAATGGAAGAGATGTTATGATGGAAGTGTTGCTGAGATTGAAGGAAAAGGGTCTTGGTTTGAAATTAAGAAAAAATTGGAGGGAAATTTTTTTAATTGATGAAATAGGATGATTGAGAAGAGATTTTTCAAAATGAATTTTTTTATACTTGTAGAAAAAAATCTGAGGTTCTTGAATCGGACTCAATTTTCCTTTGAGTTTTTGTAAGAAAAATGGTATTCTGGGAAAGAAGATACAACAAAAGAAGAATAAACAATTTCGGACCACAAGATGTTTCTTTTATCAAATCACCTTTTTGTTCGAAGGTTAAGAAAAAAGCCAAATAAATTTTTCTTCAAATGGGCTCTCAAAGGATAATTTACGAAAGACAGCTTTTTTCTTTTTCAAAAGATTTGTTAATGATTTAATATTTTTGAACAGAATGACTCATTTGTTAAGGATTATGAATTAATCACACGTAAATAAAAAAATAAAGAGATGTGCAAATCAAAGAAGGAGTTCCCCTCTAAAAAACTTATTTAATAATATTGTTCGATGGCTGATTCAGGGATGATATCTCTAAAATTCTGTTCGTACCATTTCTTTGTGAACTCATCACAAGTCAAGATCTTGAAGGAATATCCATTGACACTAACATTCTTTCCGATTCTAAAGTCAGCAGGATTAAAGAATTGATATCCATTTTGAGTGTTCTTATATTTTCCTTTTTCAAGGAACTTTCCACTTGTAAATCCTACACAAAAATCACTCTCAACTCATTAAAAATTCTCTTACCAGAATTTCTCACAACAGGTTCATAGATCAAAATCGTATCATCATTCAAGAAGAATGTGATAATGAACTCTCTTCCAATATCTTCAGGCTTAATTGTGTTCAAAACAGCTCTGAATCTCAAATATTGTTGATTATCAACCCACTTGAAATAATCCTTCTTTGGGGGCTTAGGAACCAACCTATAAACATATCCCAAAGAATCTTCTTCCTCTCCAAACCCATTATAAGGAGGAATCACAAGTTCTAATAAGGAATAAGAGGAGGAGATTTTAATGAGGTCTTATACGAGTTTGTTCGAAGTGCTGAGTGGTTTCAGAGCCTCCCAATGGGAAATCAAGAGCAAGGTGATTTCTAAGGTAAGCTTGAGTAAAGGGATCACAGCCATTGATAAAGAATTGTCTTCCAAAGATCTCGAAGTTTTCACCATACTAATAAGGAGATAAGCTGGGATTGATAGAGAATTTGTAAACCCTGATGTCATCAAGTTTAAGATAATCTTCAGAATGAGCTTGACCAGGTTGGTTAAGTTCGAGTTTTCGTGGCATCTTTTGACGTTTCAACAACAAAGGGAATGGGTCCTTTCCACTGTTTAAGGAGATTAGGAGAGGCTAAGAATGATGATGATATTATTACCTGTTTGCGAAATTGACTTCACGGACTTCGATAGTATCGTCAGCAAGGTAATAATGGATGATGTAAGGAGTGCCACTTTGGCAATAGAAACGAAGAACCTAAACGGGAAAAAGTAAGAGATTGAGAATGATGTAGAAATCAATACTTTTCTATCATTTTCAAGGAACTGTTTTTGAGAAGGAACACGGCCACCACCAAGCTTATGTTCCATGAAATCATTCAAAAGTTTATCCTTTTTAGGGATGAACTTGTTTCTTGTTCTGATTTCGAAATTATCAAGAGGAGCTTCAGTGTTATCATTTTGTGGCATGCCCAAATTGTCATAGAATTCGCGAGTATATTGATCACATCCAGTGATAAACACATTCTTTCCAAATAAACCAACAGATTGACCGATTCTAAAGTCATAGATTGTTGTATATCTTCCACTTCCATCTGCTCTAAGGACCTATGAAAATGGGTTAGAAGGACGGAACAATGAAAGGATAAATTACTTTTTGTCTTTTAAGGAAAGGGCCTTGAGGGATACCGCTATTGACTTGCTTGGGTTCGCTGATAGAAATACTGTTATCTTCAAGATAGAAGCAGATTTCGAGTTTTCTGACTCTGAAGTTTTCATTAGGATTTTCCACAACACTCTCTTTGAAAAATCCGTAGAAACGAAGAACTTGCTTGTCAAGCTTCACCCAAAAAGGAGTGAAAAGCTCTTGGATTTCTCCAGTGAAAGTTGGTTTAAATGAAGCATGGGAAGTGGAGATGTATTTGGGGTTCAAAGCTCCAGATTGATCTGGGACTTGGGATTTGGTTTGACGAGGAAGGGAATGAACAATTATGGGCTCGTTTTTCTGTGAGAAAGGGTTAGGCTAGAGAAGAAAGAAGAGGAAATTTACGGAGTTTTTATTGAATTCTTGTTGAGGAAAACTGACTCTTTTCCAGTTAGTACGCTTTTATGAGGGTAAGGAGTTGTAAATAAAGAGAGAAGTACTTCAAGGTTTTGGGTAGGGACGTAGCCTGGGAGGTTGGGGAAAGAGGAGGTCATTGATGAGGATGATGATGTTGAGTAAAGTAGAGGATTTTTTAATGAGAATTATTATTAAAAGGAAGGAGTGAGGAGTTAATAAGACCTTGAGGTTGAAATTTTTTGAAAAAAATCGGGTTGAATTTAAGAGTGAAAAAGATTTTTAAAGGAAATGAGAGGGTTGTAGGATGAAAAATTTTTGAAGAAAAGGCAAGAAGGTTGAAATAATAGACTGGCTGGCTTGCTTGCTTGCTTGAAAATAAGGAAGAACTCAGAGAATGGAGGAGGAAAGAGTGGGAAAATATTTTAAAGAGTGAGAAAAAGAAATTTTTATTGTTTTGTTTGATTTGAGGAGAATGAGGAAGAGAAGGATTTATTAATGAGAAATTCAGTGTGAAAATGAAACTTTCTCAGAGATCGATGGACTTAAGGATTGGAAGGACTTTTTGTTTCGAGTTCAAAGAAAGGATTATTTTGATGAATGGACAATCTAATGATCTCGAAACTATTTGGATCTTGATAAGAGAAAATTAAGAGTCAACATGTTCTTGATTGAATAATCAAGTCTTTACAATAAAGGATTTTATCAATGGGATTCTTCTTTAGAAATGGCCTTAAAACTCCATAGACTGAATTATATTGAGAATATTGGCTGGATCATTCACTTTTTTCATCTCTGTGCGAGTCTTCTTCAAGTCTCACTCATCAAAGGAATCTCCCTTTTGTATTGATTATACTGTATAATTTCGAAAATTTTTTTCTTCCCTTCAATCAGGGATAAGGGCCGAGGTTCACTCAATCTGTGTGGATGCATTAAAGACTTTGGCCTCAGATCACAAGTGGCTCCAAAAGCAGAAGCAGCAGCTGCTCGAATGCGCTAGAAACATTTTGTCCGTTAAAAATTTAATTGATGAGACTCGAAATTGAATTTTGGCCATTTCGCTTTATCAAGATCAATGAGAAAATTTTCTTGCAAATACATGCCTTCAAAATAGCAGCTCTTTCAATTCTGAGAGAAGAGGTCCCATAAAGACCAATCAGGATCTGTCTTGAACCATAATTGGAGAAAGATTCTTTATTATTTTGGAATTTTATTTGTTGGACTGTTATCTATAAAAATTAATCAAAACACAATATTTTTGGCTCACAGGTCCCTCTGTTCTTCACCTCCTCCTTTCTATGAGAACAATCTCGAAAATTTTCCTTGCTAGATTTTCTTATTCGAAACTTTCTAAGATTAACTCTATATCCCTTCCTGATTATTCTATTTTTAAGTACGATAATCTTCTCGAAGGCTATGAAATAGGAGACAAAGACTTTCTCTCTAGAGAAGGAAAGGGTTTTCAGAAGGACCTAGGGAGTTCTGACGAAGAACCTTTGAAGATAGAGATGCAGAGAGCATGTTAACAGAATCTCAACAAGACTTGAATTAAAATAGGCTAAAACAGTAAGATCAGTTATTGTTAACTTATTCTGGAATGTTGAGATTTCTAAATAAAGGAATTATTTAAAAAATCAGGGGCCCACTTTTTTTTTTTGGTTTGCCAAATTTCAAAACAAAAATCTCTTTACTCAGAGCTTCCCTGTTCTAATTTAATGAAAACGAATTTTCTAATAAACAATAAACAACAAAAATTTACTATGTTCAAAATTTTCTCCTGTATCTCCGACATTTGCTCTCCAGGCACCCCACCTGAGGCCACCTCCTCTTCCAAATACATTTTCCGCAAAGAACCCTCCGATTTGGCCACTCTATACACCAAACCGGCTCCCCATAAGCCTCTCAGAATCTCTGATGTGCGACGCAGTACAATGAATTCAATAACAGGACAAGATGAGAGGTCAATAATAGAAAGGCTCGCTCGTCCTTCAGAGTCGATAGCGGAGGTGCCAGAAAGGGAATCAATATACGAATCTAAAGAAAACAAAATAAAGGAAAATGATTTGACATTTGGATGGATTGAAGAAAAACTGTATGATACAAGAGTTTTGGACGTTGAATATAAAAATGTCGAGGATATGAAGAATGTCTTGCGTTCTCCTTGAAGAAGGCTGAAAATGTGCGGTCTTTGAGAAAATCAAATTTTTATTTTTGTAGCCAGAAAAGAAGAAGGTAAAAATGGCCTCGTCTTGGAAGTTGTTTTCCTTTCATTCTTGTGGCTACAGTTGTATTTCTCCCTTGTACCTAATTTTATAGTGGCTGAGATCATTATATCTCATGTGCTTATTTTGTATTGTTTGACGTTTTCCTTGCTTTTTGCAAGGATTCATTTTATAAACAATTATAAGGAAACAAAGAAATCCCTTCCTTGGAAGGTAAAATTTTTTTGCCGCGAAAGATGACTTTATCCATATGAGAGAATTGTTGTTGAAAAGCTTGATTGAATGAACATTTTATTAGGACCCACCCGTTTTATATAATTAAAAAAAAATTAATGCAAAAGTTTATTCATATTTTCTTCTTTTCATAGATTCAGGTAATTTTCTTTCAAGATCTCACTGTGAAGAAAACTGAGAAGCTCAACAACAACTCTAAAATTTTGCATTTTTGGAAAAAATCTTTTACCTTCCCAATTCGTCCCGTTCAATAAATCTCCCGTTTTATTTCGCTTTGATTAAATTTCTTCAACTATATTTCCTTCCCTTATAAGAGTTGTCACATCATGAAATCTTCACAAGGTACCTTTAAGTCTCCTCCAAATCGCCCTAATTCCCTTTAGAAAAGCCATACCAACGCCCAACACACGCTCTAAAGCTCAATCCTGAGCTTTCTTATATTCCAGCTAAATTACTTGGCTTCTCTAGTCCTCGTGCTCAACACCCTCTTCTCCCTTCTTTATCATCTAAGCCAAATATCCCACCTACTTCTGAACGTCAAACCCGTCAGAAAAAGTCTGAACCTCCCACTATTATGCAAATCCAAGAAGAATCTGCCAGTCCTGGCCTTGCTCATCATTCTCACCATAATTCCTTGTATGTTCTCTTGAGATTTTTCTCTAAAAGATCATTCTATAGATCGAAAATAGCAGATGATTTTTTGAAGGTTGACAAGCAAAACAATGCGAAACCGGATCTTTTGCGAGCATCAAAAGATGTTTCGTATCTATTGGAGACGAACAAGTATAAACAGCAAAAAGCAGTGAATGACTTTTTCAATAAAACTATCACACAATCTGTCCACTTATTATCCCCTGAAAAACAAAACGCTTTCTTGAGTAAAACCCTCTATCGTCCTGACCCCACTCCAGTAAACGAGAATTATAATCTCTTTCTGATCTTTCTCAGGATCAAACACAAATACAAGGGATAGAAGGTCCAAGCTTATTCGTTCAAAGTCGAAGTAAAATCTTCATTGGAAATCCTCTAATCTCTTCAAATAGTGTCAGACCATCATAAATCACATGATACATTACACTTGCCAACCTCGCTCGGAAAGCTAAGGAATTTCATTACAGCAGAAGAAGAGGATTACATTCCCCCAAGATCCGCAAGGCTAACCACACAAACAGCGAGAAATAAGAGCAATTTTCAAACGCCAAGAACTCGAAGTCCAGCCAAAATAGTGGACTCTGTTGCAGTGGGCCTTGGCCCAAATAATCACATAGAATTGGATCAGAATGAAGTAAAGGAAGGGCTAAAGAAGGTTAAGGAGAAGACGATCGTAGAGCATAGATCGCAGAATATGAAATTGGCGATACCGAGTGGAAGAAAAGAAGTGATTGCGTTGTCAGGATGGCTGAATAATATGCTAGAAGGGATTTATAAAGAAGAGGAAATAAAGACAGAGAAGGTGTTTGAAGATGTTCAGTTGATATATACGGCTTGTTTACAAGAGATAATAAGGCAAGTGAAGGTGCAATGTGGAGAGAGAGGACAATTGTTGGAGAAAATTTGGGAGGCGTATATTGATATTTTTGATAAAGTGATAAGAGAGGAAGCAAAAGTGAGAAGAGAAATCGAGAAGGAGCATTTGAATGAGATGGAGGAGGTGAGTAAAGTATATCAGAAGAGGTTGGAATTGATGGAATATGAGATGAATTTGGTGAAGAAGGAGAGGACAGAAGTGAAGGAAACGTTGGAAAAGAGAAAGGAGGAAATTGTTTATCTGAAGAAAAAGGTCGAGAAACAAGACGGACAATTGATGAGTCATAAAGATTTAGTAGAGGAAGTGAGAGATGAGATGGACCGTGTGAAGAATGAGAATGCAGAATTGAGAAGATTAGTTTTGGAATCAGAGGTTCAGATTCAGAAAAGATATGTAGAAATCCAAAAGAATATAAGTGAAAGATATGAAATGAAGCGAGCTGAAGCACATAAAAGAAAACCAAGTGAGCCAGATAGAATCAAAAACAGGATATACGACCCAATGAGAGATCATAATTTGAATGAAAACTTGAATATGATGGATAAATTGGATGACGTTATTGAAGGCTTTGCAATCAGAGATCAAGAAGACATCGAAGAAAGGAGTCCTAGAGGCGTGGTGGTTAAAGGGGAAGGTGAGAAATCCGAAGGAGAAGAAGATCTTTATAAAGAAATTGGCGTGGATACTGAAGACTTGGTTATTCTTGTGGAAGAGGTTGAAAGAATGGATCAAGAAGTACAATGTGATGATATTGAGATTGTGACCCCAGTTATTGTCGTTGAGCAAGTGAAAACTATGGAGAATAAACAAGAAGAAGAGGAATTTGCTATAAAAGAAGAAAAGAGTAGCCAAGAAGATACAAGCAGCAGCAGCAGCGACTCAAGCGATGACTCCAGTGATGATAGTTCAAGTAGCAAGAAGAGTAAGGAGAGTAATGCAAAGATGGAAGAGATGATGAAGGAGCTCGGAAAGAAGAGGATATATGACAAGATAAACAAATTGACAAAGAGTGAATCGTACAAGATCTTGAGCAATGTTGAAAGAAAATTATACGAGAAAGTGAGCCAAGAAGAAGACGGAGATATGAAGACAAATTTAATCAACGTGTTAGGAATGATGATCAGACAAGAAATCGGGCTCGAGAATGAAGATTATCAAGACTTGGTTACGCGAGCTGTGGAGAAAAATATCGAAAGAGGCGAGCCGCCTTCAGAAGATTTGGCAGAAGTTTTGGAGGCTGTAAAAGAGATGAATAAGGATGAGTTATTGGAAGTCTTGGGATTATTACAAAAGAGATGGCATAAAGAAGGAGAAGGAAAGGTGAAGGAAGTGAAAGAGTCTGATGATTTGATGCGATTTATGGTGGAGATCCTGAAAGGAAGCGAGACTGTAGAAATCAAAAACAAAGAATTAGGCAACTTGTTATTAAAGGTGAAACAATTACAATCAAAGAGACAAGAACGTTTGAATTTCATGGATACAATGGAACAGGAAGCACAAAAGACAGCAAAGGAGGCCGCTGATGAAGCTGAGAAGGTGAATTTCTTGGAGGAAATGAAGAGAAGGCTGAATGGAACAATTGGCGTTGTTGGAATAAATGGCTTGAATAGAGAATTGGTCAATATATTAGAAAGAAATGTTAGTGATCGTGGAGATTTGGCTCAGAAAGACTTGAAAGAGTTGCTGAACAATGCGCTTGGAGCACTGGATAAGACTTTGGTGCAGATTACGGCATTGAAGGTGGAGAATCAGGAGCAGAATATTGATATTCAGGAACTGAATGAAGTGAAGGAGACTCAAGACCAACATGTCGCGAGATTAGAAAAAGAGGTAACTTGGGTTAAGGATGTTTTATTGAGAAAATTATAGTTGCAAGAATATAAGAATAGAGCTAAATTTGCAGAAAGAGAAAGTGATAAAATGAGCAGGAAATTGTTCAAAATACAGTCTACATTCGAAGAAAAGAACAAAATGAAAATGGCCAAGTAAAGATATTGGGGTGAAAATTCTCACAATGCTTTTCTTAGGTTAGCATCAGTAATGCAGAATATGTCGAAATTTAGAGATTTATACCGAGGTAGAGCATCATTTGCACATCCAATTGCAGAGAGCTTTGCTGAGAGCCCATTACTCAAGAGGCCGACAATAAGTGTGACAGATCATGGTAAAGACGGAGGAGAGAACGACGTCAAGGCAGCAAGCTTGGTGATCACAAGCTATTCAGAGCAGCCAGAAAGTCCAACAATAAAAGATAATGTGGAGGACTATACAGAGCAGATTTTAGGAAATATTGAAAGTCTGATCAGTGGGGAAGATGAGAAAGGTATTGAAGAGATAGATGAAGAGGAAAATTGGAGTGAGAATGAAGTGAAGGAAGATGAAGAGGAGGTAAAGAAGAAGAAATTCGAGCAAGAAGTCACGCACGAATCGAATGTGGGTATCAAGATATTCAAGAATTTAGGCAAGAAGATTGTTGGAAAAGCGATAAATAATGCCAGTAAGCATTGAAATTTAATGAAAGAATTTCTAAATTTTATTGTAGAAGAGACGAATAAAGCGAATAAGATATCGAGAATATTGAGCGTGAACGCGGATAGTGCGATCGCATTATTGACAAGAGCAAAAGAGAAGAAGAATTTGAAGGCCAGTCTTCCAAAATTGACAGTGTTGAAGTTTATCTCTCAGATCTACATCGAAAGATTAAAAGTCTCTGGAACTCTTCGAGAAATGCCGCTTTATATTGTGACCTACGACTACTTTATTAACAAATATGGCCTGAAAAGAGTCGCTGAAAGCAAGTGTCAGCAGATGTTTGAGTCGATATTGTCATATAAAGAGAATAGAAGAATCGTGAGATTTAAAGATTTGCTGGGACTTGGTGAAAGTCTTGAGTCTGGAGAACTCGAATTGTACTTTTCTACCTTTAAACACTTCGATCCTTTGTAAGTGGGTGAGGAGAGGGTGGTGGATTAATATTTTTATAGAGGAAATGGAACCATTATCGCGTCAAATATTCAAGAAAAGACTCTCATATTATTCGTAAAGAACCTAGAAAATTGGAAATTCTTAATAATGATAAAGGAATACGCAGAATTAGCAGCGACATCGTTATTTGAAAAGAAGGTTGATCCGCAGAATATGAAGCTATTAATCTCAAAGGTACTTTTGTGGAAGGGGTTTGAACTCACATAAAAATTAGTTGAATCAATGGAAGATAAACGATAATAAAGGAGGCAAAGCAAGTAAGAATTTTATTGGAAGGAGAAAATATTCATAAAACAAATAGTGATAGAATTTGAGGATGCGGTGAGTGAATTTTTGACTGTAGAAAGAAGTTTACAGGATAAAGTCAAAGGATACGTCAAAGACGTCTTTAACGCTGCAGACGTAAAAAAAAAATTAAATAAAACATATTAATTTGGCACGGATAGTTGGATAATGACGAGATTATTATGTTTTCAGAATTCGATATTTTATATAAACAACTGGAGAAGGACAGATATAATAAAGATAAAGTCAAGAGACTCTTCTTCGAACAAGCCGATTTTATCCTCCCTGATGGCTCAAGTAACTTGAATTTTCTGAGGAAAATCCTCATTATTTCAAAGATGAACGTGTGGTTTCGTTTAATAGATTTGCAAGAATCTGCTTGGAAACTGGTTTGTTTAGTAAAGATAAACAGATTAGCTTCGCTAAAGTCCCTGATCCTGCAGTAAAATTCAAGGATTTCTTTTTATTAAATAAGTTCCCAGGATAAGATACAGACAGTGCAAGATTTGGAAGAGAATTTGAAGTCAAGATTGAATGAGATAAGATTGAGATTTATGAAGTGTAAATCATACAATATTCAAATCAAAGGAGCAGTTACAACATTGTATAATTCGATCAGAAATCCTTTGAAGCCAAGAGATAGTAAGGGTTTGTTTGGATAAGGGATGTTAAAGGGAATCCTAGTTGTTTGGCTGACATATAGACTGTTGGATGAAGAATCAAAAACACAGTTGTTAAGGTATCTTTGGTGGAGGATTTTGGGAAAATAAAAATTTTGGAATAGTTATGAGATAAAGAAGATGTTGCCGAAGGAGTTGCAGATTATACAAAAGTTTGTGGAAGATTATGAAGATTGGTCATAAATAATGGTTGATTTTGAGGATGTGTTCTCGAGAAGGGTTGTCGTATTTTTGTGTGGAAAGGAGATTTATTGTCATGTAACATTGTTTGAATAAATCGATTTTTTTGGAAGGTTTATGTTTATTATCAATTTTAAAGATACTGTATAGTGATATTTTTTGGAAGAAGAATTTCTATTCAAAGACCTTGAGAAATTAATTTTTTTCTGAAGTGAAATTTTCGTGATGAAAATTTTTTGAAGGAAAAAATTAAAAAAAACTGTTTTGGAAATTTGATCATCTTTCTCATTTTGGCAAAAAACAATTTTCCTTATTTCAAGAAAAAATTCTCATCACTCCAAAACTGTTTTTTTTTCTCTCTCTCTCTTGCATTCTCGCTTTCTTTCCCCCAATCTCATTGATCCTGAAAAATTAGAGGAACACCCCATTAATATTTTCTACATAATTCCATCATCCTTCAAATCTCATGAACCCAAAAGATACTCGCTAACTCATTTTCGAGCCCTCTTTCTCCTAACCAAACCTCAGAAAGTTCTTATGTATTATTTCACAAAATCTTTGCTCCTTTTTTGGATTGAAGAGTTCAGACTCAAGATTCTCAGTTCTTATTTCTTCACTCATCATTTCTTCCTAGAGCTTCTTCTTGGTCCATTCTTAATAGTTCAGAGTAGGTCTTTCTTTTGCAGAAAGAAGCTAAATAATTGGTTTCCAGCTTCTTCGATGAATTTCTATTCTGGGCACATTGTACTGATGCCAAAAATTATTTTTTAGGCAATTTTCTTCAAAAGAGATGCTCTTGAGGCTTCTAGCCAAGGAAGAAATAGAATTAGCTTTTATATTTGAATTCATCAGCTCTTTATCCTTGTTCTTATTCTCAACTTGCTGTGTAAAATACTTCATTCCCAAGAAAGACTAAGCTTTTTTTCACTTTTTCAGAACAAATTGATCCAAGGCATTATCTCACTTTCTTCAACTCAGAAAACTCAAAAAAGGTAACCTCTTTATTTAAGTCGAAATCTCCTCAAACAAAGTCCTCTTTGATTTCTTCAATATGAATTTTTATTCAACTTTTTATCTAATACTGGAAGAGTCTAAAATCAAAAATTTCTTTTCCCAATGTCCAACCTTCTTCTCTTCTCTCTTCTGCTCAATTCCTCTTCTCTGTCCTTTTTCTTCCTCACTTTCACCTTGTCAAAATCCCTGAAACTTTTTTTCACCTCCAAATCTTTTCTTCCCTAATCTCAAAGAGACCATATTTCTTCAACAAAAAAGCCTTTATTTTTTTTTTCCTATTTCGACCGTTCCATCAAAATCTTCAAAAAGAATAACTGACTGCTTTTATTTCCTCCCCCTGTCCAACCTTAAAACCCAAAAATCGCTTCAAATCTATTTCAATCCCTCTTTCATCATTGCCTTCATCTCCCTCTAAAACCTTCTTTTTCAGAAATCCTTCAACAAACAAAGCTAAATTGCTCCCTAAATCCGACGAAGAGCTAGTTTTATCTTGGAAGATTCGATTCCCAAGAACCCAGCAAGAATTATTCAAAAGAATAATTAGAACCCAAAGACAAGTCTTCTAATAAAAAACCTTTTATCTCATCAAAACCCACTAAATTTCCTTTATCTTCAATTATTACGCATTAGTCCTATATTTAAATATATCTCAATTTTGCCTTTATCTCCTCTTTTCAAATGTCTCTTCTCAACCTTTCTCCTGTTCAATCTCACCGTCATCTACCTGATGCAGACGTTTCCAACCCCAAAGACTTTAAGAAAAACGTCCTCGAATACATAAAAGGAGGCATCCCTTTACATCGAACCCCTAGCGAGGAATTCATTCCTTATGCCCAAGAACGAGACTTCCTTGGAAATCTCATCAGCACTAGACGCTGTAATCCATCAAATCTCTTTGATTTTTAACGTTTTATTTAGCGACTAGGGCTTCGCCTTCACCAGTATTAACAGCATCAAAATCGCAATTATTAAAAACAAAGGCAAGTTCTTTGTTCAGCCTTGATTCCGGGGTTAGTCCTGGTGGCTCAGAGCTCAGCTTTAATGCTTTTAAATTCCAGTCAAAAGTCAATAGTCAGACTTCCTTGCCTCAAAAGATCGCTATCAAACAAATCCTCAAGCCCTTAGATACCAGTATCCCATTGAGATGATGAACTTTATTAAGAGTTTTCTGTAGATAAATTGTCAAGAAAAGGGAGTTCTCCATGCTTTAGAGCTTCAGGGCGTGAAGTAAAAATGCAAGGACAGCCAAAATTCCAAGTAAACAATCCAAAGAAAGAATGAGATTTATCTATTGATAAGGATTTTCCAGCGGTCGGGCATTATGACACCAGTGATAGATTAGTTCACAAAACACCACAAAAGATCAGTTTTAATCGAGAGGAAAGGCTCAGAAAGCCAAGGAGTATCCAAAGAAGTGGAAGTCAGGAAGAAATTGATGTGATTGGAGCATATAATAAGGTTTATTTCAGAAAGCCATCAGTGCCAGAATTCTCAAAGAATACAGACAGGTAAGAGATTCAGGTGGTTTTTGAAGGAATTAAGGGATAAATAAGGGCATCACATTATTATACAAATGTGGAGAGTGGGTTGGTGATCGTGAAAGAACCAAAACAAGTGTTGAATTTAGAGAAATATGAGGAGCCATTACCAAAGAAAAATCCTTTGGATTTCATTTTGAAGGATAATGTAGTGGAGGTTGCGCCAAGTAAGGAGTTTTAGAAAAGGAATAGATTTTTAATGAGGAAATAGGATGGAAAAGAGGATTTGAACTGGATCCAAAGAATGCGCCGATTGATTTGCGAAGAATGAATGTCAAGTTCGTTGAAATGAAGTAAGATTCTTTGATAAGAGGGAGATAGAAATGAATTTTTAGGAAGAAATATCAGGTTTATAAAGCCAAGCTCTCTTAATGAAACAAAGAGAGGAAGATAATTTATTTTGGAGTTGGAATAAAAAGATGCCTTTGTTTCATTGAAAGAATTTTGAAATTTTATTCACTGTATAATTTCCAACAAAATATGGTTTTGTATTTTTTGTGCTTTTCCTACTTTATTGATTGAATAGGAGATGCATTATCTATCTTGCTTTCTCTGGTATAACAAATATTTTAATTAATTTACAATAACAAATATCAGTAAATTATTTTTCTCCTCTCTCTTCGAAATTCAGATTTTGTAGGAAGTAATCCTGAATCGTGAGTTGAACAGCCAAAATAGTTTTTTAACAAAAAATTCTGAAAAAGAAGTCTGAAGACTTGCAATTTTTAGGACGAACAAATTTTTTTGTTGAATTGAGTTTTTGGGATTTTTTATTGTTTTTTTCCATGTGATCTTTTTGATTTTGAAAATCCTTTGTAAATAAAATCATTTAAATTTCCATGAAATGCGATAAGAAAATTCGTTGTAAAAATCAAAGGCAAGCAAATTTATCTCTTGAATTCTTCTATTAAACTCTGACGTCAATTACATATTCTAAAAAGCTTAATTGTCGCCCTCTTGTCTTGTCTTGCCTTGTCGAACTCGAGCTTTAATACAAATCCCTTGTCAAAATTACTTTTCCAATGACTTTCCAGGGTATTCTGATAATTTTCTTCATGTCTTTGATTCAAAGTTCAACGAAAGGAATGCAGTTGACGAAGGGTTTGATGAATAAATTCCTCTCGCATTCCGTTAGTAATATAATTGCTATTATCAGTATTCATTAATGCCCGACTCAGAAAATAAAATCAA
>Ga0182738_1001021_pt1 | contig 36574 bp, 26 predicted proteins | sample eDN5th30CBELigMG_FD_128876 | JGI IMG/M metagenome (GOLD analysis project Ga0182738, IMG submission 128876) | Enriched Miracle-Growth compost microbial communities from Emeryville, California, USA - eDNA 5th pass 30_C BE-Lig MG (version 2)... ...
TCTTCTTTACTCGTCGTCAAACGAGCTGCTTGATCCTTGTTGACTCGGTGAGTAGAACAGCAGGAGCAGAATGGAACCACGTCCAATGCTCCTTCATACACAAAACACATTGCATTCCAGCCTTTTGGAACGATATGTTCAAAAATACAATCATCCGTCATGTGAACGTCCAGCATCAACACTTCTGCTTTAGGACTAACCATCCCTTTCAAGCCAAATGCTTCGCCCGCAAGCACTTTAACGCTGACGCCTTGGCAGTCAAGCCGAGGGATCTCTTTGTGAGCGATCTTCTTATATGAAAACTTATTTAGCTTGTCCTCCTTTGGAAGGTTCACCCAGAGAATGAACCCAACTGTTTCTTCCGTTTCTGACATTGGCATTTCGGAATGCACAACCCCTTGGCCAACGCTGCTCCATTCAAAGTCTCCAGGACCAAGGATCTCCTTATTTCCTCGGAAATCTTCGTGGATTAACTGTCCTTTGATAACGTAAGTCGCCAGTTCAAAGCCTCTGTGGGGATGATCAAAGAACCCAGCGGGCTTCTTAGCGGAAAAGTAGTCGAATAAGAGGAATGGGTCCATGTCTGCAGCTTTGGGAGCTTCGATAATACGACGGATGGGGATGCCGGTGCTGTCAGTGACGAGTGGAGGGGTGGTAATTGTTTGGATAGTTTTGGTTTTCATTGTTGGAGAGAGTGGGATATAGTGATAGTCTGTTGTGAAAAATGGGATGCTTATGAAAGAGTTAATAATTGATTTACAAATTTGAGGAATATGAACAGGATTTGGGGAAAATTTTAAGAGCAAAAAAATTATTTAATTCAGGAGTTTATTCGAGATAAAAAAGAGAGTTGAATCTCAAAAAAAGAGTTCTCTAAATGTTGTTGAAAACATAGTTCTCCTTGATGAAAATGACTCTCTTTTCATAACACTCACAGACTCCTGGCAAGGGAGCAGGCACAAAGCAAAAGTAAACTGAGGTTAGGGAAGCAAAAAGAGCAACGCGCGCGGTAAATAAAGCGAAATCTGGAGCAGATGAGTGTGGTTTTTGAGGCAATAAAATTATTGAGAAACAGTAAAGATACGCAGGATTTAAGGGCCGTGGGGGCTGCGGGACGGGAAAGAGTTACAGGTTAAATAGGTTTAATGAGGGAATGGATTGTTCTGGAATCAGGAGAAGCATTAAATAAAGTGAAATACGTGTTTTGCCTTATTGCTGATCGGAAGCCTCAAATTTTCTTAAAATATGTCGCTTTAAAATATGCGGTGTTGAGTTAATTAATCTTTAACAAAAAGAATTTTCTCAAGGACATTAACAAATTTTCTGAAGACTCTTTGAAAACAATGAAAATGAAGGAGGGAGAAGCTGATTAAATCTCAGAGAGAAGAGCTAAAAGAGGGCTAAAATTATCCAATTATCAGCTTTGCCTCCAATTTGTCCTTCAATTTCATACTCAATCCAAAGTTTTATTTGATTTTTTGGTCATAATCAAATTTAATAGCCCTTAATTTCTAGGGCTAAAAGTTCCTTTTTAGTATTTTCTCTTTCTGCCATCTTATCACTTTTCACCTATATTCCATCTTTTCACTATGAAAACCTCTCTTATTCTTCCTTCAGAATTTATGCCCTTAAAATTTCCCCAAGGCTATGAAATTCAAGTCATTTCTTGTTGATTTTTGAGCCTTGAAAGCGGCTGATTGCCGCTTAAACTAAAGCGAAAATTTTTAAAAGCTAGTCAGGATGTCAATAGACCAGGATGGCCTATGATATTTTTAGTGCATGAAAAATCAATCTGGCGGAAGATCTTCTTGTTGAGAAAAACTTCGAGCCAAAACTTGTTTTGATGCATATTTGATTTTAAGAAAAGATGTGGCCGTTGCAACCGAATATTGACTCCTCTTCTTAAAACGAAAATAAAACGAATTCATCTCAGAATGGTATGTTTTTCCGAAGATCTCGAGCTCCCAAAACAAACCTTTCAAGTCAATCCAGAAATTTTAGTCTCTCAGCTTTCTATTGAATTTCCTTCTCATGTTACATTTGGAGGCCACTTATCCTCCTCCTTGAATGCAAGTTCTTCTTCAATATGACCTGCATCATCCTCACCCAACACGATTTCTAATGCAGCAGAAAACTCAAATAGACAAACGCCCAAAGGCGGGCCTTGGAGTGGAAATGGTGGTTTATTAAAAAATGAAAGATGACTGGTGCACAAATTGACACGATGATTTTTCTAGAGACGATGTAGAGTAATTTATAATTAAAGCTATCGAAAAAGTTAGAATAATGCGCACTTCCTGAATAATAGTATGTCAGAGAAATTAAATTGCTTTTAAGCATATTTAACGGAGTCTGCTTCGAGATTTTTCTGATGTGTGCACTATTGACTTTAATTGATGTCATTTTGTATTTTAATTGTGGACCAAACTCTGGTCTTAAAATACTCTGTTGCTATATTTATGACTCAGGATTCACCCTGCAAAAGGAGCCATCGATTCTTCTCTAACTTCAAAGTGAATACCTCAAAGGAAGATCTCGATATGTCAAGGGGAAAATCTTCTTTGTGATTGTGAATTGAAAATTCTGTGGCAGGAAAATGAGAGGCTAAGAATGATGACGACAAAGAGGCAAAATCGAATCTCAATAAAAATATAGAAAAAGAGAAATTTTAAGGTTTAAAAGTATGACGCAAGAGGTGATATAAATAGTAGAGAAGTTTTCTTTTTTTGGGAGCGATAAAAAAGAGTGGAATCATGAAGGAAATATCTGAGGAGTGAATTGAGTGGCTTGATTTTTGAATTTGAAGGAGTGAGGTAGTCAAAAAGGTTTTCTGACCTGAAAGTTCAAGTCTCAAGTAAGCTGTTATGCAATGCGAATCTTGTCTTAAAAGAATTGGATGCTTTTAAACTGTTCAGCACCCTGTTCAAATAATTCAAGGATTTTGAGTGGTTAACCCAAATTCAAAGTTTTAGACAAATATGTTTGTGATTTGACTCTTTTGGCTCCACGTTTTATTCAAAATAAAGGATGATACAACACTCAAATTTGAAAGTTTATTTAGAGTCAATCGAATCAGCCTGGTTTTGGACTGAAAGATGAATACCCTCTGTTCCCTGAATTTGCAGTCATAACCAAAGACAGATCTTCTTTATGATCATTTTGTTCTGAAGAAAAATGCTTTGACACTTGATGTCTAAATTCCAAAAGAAGACATATAAAATTACTCCAAGTGTTGGAAAAAGAAAGCTTGTGAATTCATTAAAGACAGAGGCATTTTCAACCCTTCTCTTTTTAAATACGAGAATCTCTGTATTGTCTTTAAATTCTTCCAAGCCCTTTAAGATTTATTGAAGTGAGGAAATCTCACAAATAAATTAGAAATTTTTCGTCACAAAAAATTTTCAAGGCAATTTTTTCAAAAAAAAATTTCCAAGTCTGATTTGAAGGAAACTGGCACTTACAAAAAGAATTTGTTCAAATCGAACCAAACCAATTTCTTCTTTGTGAAGAGAACCTTGATTAAAAAAGTCTCTTGAAAAGATAAGAAAATTTCAATCTTCTGTGAATAAAAAAAAGGAAATAATTTTTCTTAATTCTTCCTTTTTCCTTGAAAAAGTTTCCTTATAAAAGAGATCAATTTCGAAGTCGAATCATTCAAAGTTAACTCCTCAAAAGCATCAACATGCATAATTTTATCATGTCATTTTCTTTTTCTTTTTATCAAGACAGTTCATCTCATAAAATATAAATAAATTCTGAAAACCTTTCTCTCGTTCTAAATTTCTCTCTGACCCTTGACTCTGAGCAACACTTCATATGTCCCAGAAAAAGTTCACCTTTTTCAGAAAAATTCAGAAGAAAATGATTTCTACAGAAGTAATATTTTAAAAATTGATGAATGTTCTTCGACAGCTTCAAGGCATAAATTGACCGAGGTCAGACTTTTTTCATAAAAGAAAAATTAAGATTAAAATTTGATCTCTCTGATGAAGAACCTCTGCTACTTTATTCATCAAACTAGAAATTGAAGAGTTCTCAAAAATCTTTTGATGGAAAGTTTTGGAATTTTTATTCACTGACAAAGTTTTAGGTAAATAAAAAGTCAGAATAATCATTGCGCAAAATTGAGAGTTACTGTTTTGCCTTCACAACATAAAAAAATATTTTCTCTCAATTTTCTTGGAATAAATCTTGAAAAAGGATTGGATAAATTTTTAGGATAAAAAGTTACCCAAAAAATTCTTTCTTTCATTCAGAAAATATAGAATTGAGGATCATTTCTCAATTCATTAGATCCCTTCTTCCAGATACGAAACCTTCAAAAATTCGAATCCCTGCAACTCTGAAACTATTTGAGCTTCACAAATAATGTGACTATATCCTTCCCCTAATAGTTTGAGTGTTCAATCTTTCAGCTTTTCAACAGAAATTAAAAATTTACAATCTATCAAAGCTTTGATGACTCATATCAGGAAATATTCCTTGCATTCATCAAATCATCTAATTTGAGAAGAATCATTGCTGTAAATCACTAGTCACATTTTTTCATTTCACATTCAATGTGCATAGGCATCTTGGATCTCTTGGTCATCTCTGTACTTACCCTACTTCTGTATATCCGACATATCAAAAGAGTTAGAACTTTGGCGGCCATAATTTTCAAGCTTTAGGTTTGTAAACCTAAGGCCTGCTCAATCGACCAAAAGCCAGAAAAACCTCCCCCACAACACAACACAAGAATTATTCCAAATCCACCAACCTTCACTTTTTTCTTGTCAAAACTAATCTTTCTCCTTTCCTCATCAGATTCAAAGAAAGGCTCAACGGTCTGCACAAATTATAATCATCGCCTATTATAATTTCAGTCATAACTTCGATTCACCTCGAATGAAGGACTAATATACCTATAGCTATTGCTTTTCAACAAACTTTGTGGCTCTCAATATGCCCACCTACTTGTTCAACCCTTTTTTAGACCAAAATTCTTTTCGCAATAATTTTTTTTCTTTATTTAGACCTCTCATCAACCGCTCTCTCTATTTCTTTCTTTTTAGACTAATACATCTTTCGTTTTCCTCTCCAGTGCCTCTACTGCTCAAGTTGTCTTTTAATGATATTCCAAACCCTAATTTGGATTTTAACCCACGCAACATGTCAACTCCAATTTTTGCAAAGTTTATCTTGAGTTTTTCCTCTCTTAATCAATATTTTCCTTCAAATCTATTCGAGTACAAATCTGCAATTTTCTCCCTCTCCTCCAAAATCACACATCAATTTAATCATCCTCTTCCCCTTTCATACCTTCCTCTCCTCATCCCTACACCATATCTCCTCTTATCAAACTTTGCGTATTTAACAAACAAAGTTGGTTACCCGCTAATTTTGTCCCTATTTGTTCTGAAAACAAAGCTAAAACCTTTTCGAAAATCAATGATTTAAAATTTTTATTTTACACCTGATCGCGCGCGTTTATATTCACTTTTCAACCCTATTTTTCCTCCTCATTTGCCTTCCCTCTTGAATAAATAATCTTTCCAACATTCCGGCCTAATTATTATCTCCACATTTTCAAAAAGTCCTAATCCCTCATTATAATTTTCCGCATTCAATCCGCAAACATCATCATCCATGACTTCCCATCTTGATATACCTTCCGACAATCCCATTATCACACAAGCAGTCATCGCAGATATCGAACAAAGATACCAAGAATCACTCCCCAATTCTATCTACGTCTTCCCCAGACATAAATCCCAACAAAATCACACTGATATTTCATTAGACAGCATGAATGGAGTCTCATCTTATAACCTCTACACTCAGAACCCCACAGTGACCACAATAAACGAACAACCTCACACAAGACCTTCTTCTAAAGCTTCGGCTTCTGATGGTATCAGCTCTGAGGCCACAAAGGAGACAAGATCAGCCGCACAAGGAAATAAAAAATTAGAATATGTGAAGGCTGAGCTTGAAAGTATAGAGAAGAAAGTCGTGAGTTTAGGACAAGAAGATCTTTTGGTTCTATATCGAAAGACGATGAATGCTTACAGAGAAACTGTTAAAGAAACTCCCAAATCTGAAGCCAAGGCTAAGGAGACAAAGCCTTTGGTTGTCAAGATAATAAAGAACAGAGATCCAAAAGTGAAGGATCTGGAAAATGCATACAGATCTCAAGCGAAAAGTACTCAGCCAACTGATAGAAAAACAACAACTTATAAAAAAGATGAGAAGCAAATTCCTGGTACAAAAGAGACAAAGAAAGATGTGACCAAATTCTCAAAGGAGTTTGTCAATTTCTTGAAAGAGAAGACCACACAAATTAAAGAGAATATGAAACCTGTGTTGACTACAGAAACTGATGATGAAAAGCTTGATACTGTCAGACAAATCACAGACCTTGGACCTGTGCAAACTGAAGAGAAACCTGTCAGTGTTGAAAAGAAACCTGAAGGAAAACCCACTCCTAAGAAAACTGTCAACCTCTATGTCTGCTATAAATCCTCCTCAGTGTAAGTTTCCTTTGTTGAAATAAGGAGTCCTTATGTCCATAATAGATCGAGAAGTCAAGGGCCAAAATCAAGAACAACAGGAGAAACCCAAAATAAGACTGAGGAGAAGCCTTATGACAGGTTAGCAAAGGCGACAAAGACTGTACAGATTATTAGGGATGGCAATGGAATCAAAGAAATAAAGGAAGTTAATAAAGAAGAACCCAAGAAGGTTAAACAAGTCGTTTTGAAAGAAAAAGCTTTCGCAAAAACCGTCAATAACTTTGAAAAGCCAAAAGAAACAAAGCCCATGGTCGTTAACTTAGAAAAGAAGACGACTGGTGGATCAACACAGAATACAGAAGGGTCTAGAGAGCCAAGCAGGATGAGAGGAGGAGCTGTTCCTGCTTCTTATAAGAAGGAAACAAAGATGTATAGCGACTTATACAAGACGCAAAAATCAAAACAGTGTAGTGATAAGAGAGAAAGAGTGAGAGAGTTCGTGGCAAAAGCGTTGGATTTAGCAAAGACAATGCCTGCTATGAAGCTCAAGGAGAATTTGAAAACAATAGAAAGAGAAGAGAAAGAAGATGAAAAGATGATTAAAGAGTTTGAAAAGATTATCGAAGAGAAATGTGAAAAAGAAAAAGAAGAAAAATCTTTGGCCTGGAGTGCTGTGCTGGCCAGTCCTGTGACCGTTGAAAGAAAAAGAGAAGATAGCGTGAGGCCAGTGAGCACTAAATGGAATCTTAAAGTCGTCACTCACAGGTATTTTTTTGAAGTTTTTGATGAAATTAATTCTTTAAATAGTGTGGTAACAGAATATGAAGCGAGACAAAGAAGAAAAGCGAATGAAAAGAGATCCAGAAAATATTTTTAATCGAGATAATTAGCAGAGATATTTATTTGTTTCTGTAATAAAGAAGCGAGTTTTTGTGTGAAAGAAATTGAGAGCATCTGATGTCTCTTGGTATATTATGAAATGCGGTTTAGTTTAGTTTCGTGTTTTGTGTGTGTTTTTGTATCAATCATATTTTTATATTTACATTATTCTTTAATATCTTCACTCAATTTGAAAAATTTGGGCTTTGGTCCAGTCAGCCAAGACGAAAAATGACCATTACGAAATTTGTCAAAATAAATTTTCAAGCATAAAAAAACTTTTTTGCTGGATTCTCTAGACATTCTGTGGGGCCTCAAAAACTCTTTTCCCAACCCCTATGTTTATTTTCTTTATAAACAGACCCCCTAGCTGCTGACAATTTCGATTCCTCCACGATAAGTAAAATTAATAATAAATTATCTCTCACACAACAAAAACCAACATCATCAGAAAATTTATTATAAAACCATTTCAACATCCTCTCCCTCATAAAACCTCATGATCAGCAACACACCTATCGTCTGGAAAACCGATCCCAACAACGCTTGGCGTCTCTACCGTAATAGTGACTACAAACTAATTGAGCCAACCGAACCCAACCCAAAAACCACCCAAAAAGAAAAGAAATCACAATCAAAACCTCAAGCCTACACCCCTTTCACTTTTACAAAGGCAAAGATTATGACCAAAGGCTCCGTAGCTTGTACTTCCAAAGGCTACGGGATAATCCAGTCTTTTAACGAAGAGAATAACACTACCACTGTTAAGATTGACGGACAGACATTTGAATTACCTTCTAATGAAGTTTCAGGAGAAGTCCCTTTAAATATCACATTTTACAACAACTCAATAAAAATGGAAGAGGTTTTATATGCCCCAATCTACAGCACGATGAACGAAATCGTTGAAAAAATCGAAGCGTCAATTGCAGAAGGAGATTCCTACGCTTCTGTCTCCCTCTTCCTGAACGGAAAAGAGCTTGAAAGGTCAACAGATACTGTAGAGAAACTCAAGTTGACTCCAGGAACTAAAATCCTTGCTTTGTCTGCGTTGAAAACACCTTTAAGCATCAAGAGATATAATGGAGTCATCCACGGAGGTTGGACAATAAACAGCGGAAATTCTCTTGGATTGGCCTTTATGACCTCGAAAAGAATCAGGATAATGGGCTTTGCTATATATAAGCCTCAGACAGGAACAATGAAATTCACAGCAAGGTTAGTGACAGGGACAAGTGCAAAGGGAGACTCGCTTTGGTCAAAGGAATTTAGTTATACAGAAGGAACAAATAAAGAGGACATTGAGAAGATCATGTTTAATAGACCTTATGTGGTGGAAGAAGGAGCTTGGGTGTCGGTGATTATGACATTTTCGAGCCAGTTCCAGGGATATTATGGAAATGGTGGAAAGCAAACGCAGGATGGTGATGGTGAAGTGAAGTTCCAGTTTAAAACTTGTGATGATATGGCTCATATGAATGGGTATGATGCTGGTAATTTCCCTGAATTATATTATTATGTATAATTAGTTATGATATATAAGTGTTATTATTGTAAGAAATTGGGTTGATATCTATGAAGGAACAAGAATAATAATGCTAAAATTTTCATCAAAATAAGGAATAGAAATAAATTTTAATTTCAGCAAAAAATCTTTTACGATCGTTTTTCTGACAATCTCCCTTTTCAAAATCCTTTTGTCATCTCTAACAATCAAATGATCACAAATCTTTTAAGACATACTTCACTTTTCTCATCCCGATACAAAACCGCAGGAGTCCCTGTATTAAACAACTGTCAAGATCTTCCTGAATTCCAAAGCTTGATCACTCATCTCAATCAAGTCCACGCTGAACATGTCGGTCTCGCTCCAGCAAACCTCTCAAATTACTTCAAAAAAGGACGTACAACCTTTTTCAAAATTGAACAAAATCAAGATTTTTCTATTGGCGTTTTTTGCTTATCTAAAGGATGGTAACTTGTTTTTTCTTGCATCAATAATTCTATCATTCAGTTCATTGTCTCTTCATGATCATCCAAGCATGCTGGTTATCAGTAAAATTCTCCTTGGAACCGTTCATTGCAGATCTCTTGATCTTTTGGAAAAATCTTATCAGGTTTCTTTACCAAGAAATCTCTTTGAAAAAAATGATCCTCGTGTTATTGGAAAACAGTAAATAAACTTTCTTTTTCATCTTATAGACAATTTTCTTTGTAGATTAGATGCAGTTGTATATCAAGATAGAGCATTACAAAAGGAAGAAACAGTTTATTTAACACCAGAAAAAGGAAATGTGCATTGTTTTACCGCATTAGAGGATAGCGCTATTCTTGACATTTTGACCCCAGATTATGATCACAATCATCGTTACTGTAATTTCTACACAGAAGTTGGAACTTCTCAAGGAAGCAAATTGAAGTCCATGTTTGATATGTTGAAGTTTGAAAAAGAAGAAAAAGCTGATTTGGAAGAAAAAATTGATGTTCAGACTGGAAAAAGCAAGAAAGTCCCAGTGAATAGTGGAGATAAAACTGCAGTAAAGTATATTTTGCCTCCTATGGATATGGGTATTGATATTGTTCCTTATAATGGTGAAGCCTTTAAACTTCCTTAATCTTTCCTGTATTGTTATGCTTGTTTATTATGGTGAAGGTTAAAAATTTTTTTCATGTTCTTGTATGAATAAAAATCAATACATATATTTGTGGACATGATGGATGAAGGAGAAAATGAGATGGTGGAAATTTTTATATGAAATTAAATAAGATAAGGAAGAATGGAGTGAAAAGAAAAACTAAAGAAGAGGAAAAAGAGAAATATCAGACTCAAAAAAAAGTCATAAACAAGTAATAAAAAAAAACTTTATAATTGAAAATTTATAAAGAAACAAGAAAAGTTATGCGAGGGCAATGAATTTTTTAGTTTAACATCAATAGCCATCCATCATTCTTTTCCTCATCACCTTCGCCGTTCTTTCCTTACAACTTACAACCCCAAATATTTTACATCGGACATCCACACCAAAACCAAACCAAAATAAAAACAAATCTCAATCTCATTCTTTAAAATATAAAAGTATATTTCAGAAAACTCCCTAAACAAAAAGAAGACCAACGATTCTTTATTTTATTTCATTTCCTCAATCACTGGATGGGTTGGGGCCAAATCAACACAACGTATTGTATTATTGTATGATGAGGTTTTTTGTGCACAGATTCTTTTTATACACCTACTGGCTCATGGCTCATATCATATCCTACCATCAACATTACATCTTATTCAACACAACACACACAACTCCTGAACTTCCCATAGAAATCTCCTCATTTTTGTGGCCTTTCCCAGTCTTTCATCTCCTTTTAATTATTATTACACATCTCCACTTGAATCTTTCTGTCATTAAATGCGGCTCCATGCATTCCATCTATCCCAATAAAGTTAATCCATCTCTCCTCCAATCACAAAACTCACCTATGGCCTTAGCAGCATCCTTTTCACTCTCAAATTTCACATATCCATATCCTTTAGATCTTCCCTATAAAATCCGATTTTCAGCCATTCTCCTCGAAATTGATCAATATACCTTTTCATCTTGAGGCACCTCAGCTCTCAAGACCTTTCCATACTCTCTAAAAGCGTCCTTCAATTGTTGCCAAGTCACACTGTAGGGCATATTCTTGACAATAACCTGAACTCCATCTCCTTTTTTGAAATTTAAATCTCGCTGTTTATCTTGATTTCTCACCTCTTCCTGATTTTCTGTCACCTCTGTCTCTTCTATCATCTCTATCTCTTCTATCTCTTTCCTTGCTTCTACTTCTTCTATCTCTACTTCTACTATCTCTTCTGTCTCTGCTTCTATCTCTTCTTCTGCCATAATCATCTTTATCTCTTCTGTAATCTCTTCTATCAGGAGATCTAGATCTGGATCTACGGCCTCCTCTATCGTCTCTTCTTCTTCTATCACGATCATGGGATCTGGATCTGGATCTTGAGTATGATCTTCTTCTGGGGGAACTTCTTCTTCTTGGTGGGGATCTTCTGTCTTGTCTCTTTTCTTTGGGGAATGCGTCCTTTGAGTTTGGATCATCCTATTTATTTGTTAATTCTCATTTGCAAAATTCTGAAAAAGGGCTTCTTGTTTCCATAAAAGACTTATCACTCATATTCAAAGGGCCCAAAAGAAGGGTTTCGAAAATTTTTTCGTGGCCAAAAAAGGAATTATTTTCAAGGCCAGAGAAAATATAATGGCGGTGGAAACAAAGAATCACACTGAAGGGAAAAATTCTTTACCTTTCTAACAAAGATGAGTCTTCCGTCAAGACTGGTTTGGTTCATTTCTTTGATGGCAGTTTGAGCTTCTTCTTCAGTTGAGAATTGTACTAATCTATTCATTTTAATATAAATCTCGAGGTCTTCACAAGAAAAACATACCCAAAGCCTTTGGATTCTCCGCTTCTATTTTCAAAGATATCGACTCTTTCGACTTTACCAATCTTTCTCATATAATCTTTGAGCTTTTGCCAGGAAGTTTGAAAAGAAAGATTTCCCACAAAAACTCTCTTTCTTCTCAATTCATCGGTGACTACACGCTCACCTCTTGGTTCTCTTTCTTCTATTCATTATAAATCTCAAGGAGAAACTTTCTAATGGTTTACTTCTTTCACTATTTTCACCGCCCTCGCTGCGCTCAGCATCGTCTCTTTCTCTGTTATTGTCTTCTTTGTTATCTTCTTCCTCCATTCTGTCTTCGTGTCTTTCACCATTTTGGCTGTGGTCGTTGTCGGCTTCATTTCTATAATCTTCAGCGATTCCTTCTTGCTTGGGGAGGTTATCTTCGGTATCACTCATTTTTGGGTTTTAAAGTACTAACCAATTAAGATTTCCTTTGATTTATTTTTTTTGTATTATAATTTAATTTCTTTCCTTTTAAAGACCCCAAAATATATTTTTGATTTCTTTGTCTTTTTTATTGACATAGACATAGGCATATCTTTGAAAATTTCAAAGAGAAGAAAGATTTTTTGAAGACTAATTTTTTTCAGAGAAGAAAAATTCCTTTGGAGAAATTTTGTTGACTTTTTTAAAAAAAAAAAAACTCTCTTACAAAAAAATCCAAAGTCTATCCTTTCACTTTTTTGCCACTAAGAAGGATGTTCGAGAAGTGTATATCAAGAAAACTCATTTACTTTCACGACTGCTTTAATTCAAATAGTTTTTCTTTTATTAGAAATTAAACAAAAGTGATATTCGTATGATTCTTATTTAATAAATAGAAATCTCTCTTAATCAATTCAAACACTTTATTTATTCATTCCTTCTCCTCTCAATTACTGGATATGAATAGAATTATTCAAATTTCCTTGGATATCCGTCACTTTAGGATCGTCATCAGTGCAAATCCATCTGTTATCCACAATAAACTTATACCTAAAAATCATTAATTTCCCCTCTTCGCCATCTCACTTACAGATATTCACCAGGTTTTAATTGCACAGTAACAGACCATCTTCCCAAAATATGATCATAATTCATAGGGAAAGGTTCTTTCCAATCATTAAAGCTTCCTGTCAACATGACATCTTTTGGCTTTGGAAGCTTCACAGTTCTATAAATAAACACACAGCTCTTTGTATCATCTTCATCAAGGAGATAATCTTGCTTTGATTTCACCTCATTTGTCTTCTGATTCACATCCACATCGACCTTTATCTTCTTCAATGTCATCTTCTCTTGATAGTCCTTCTCATTAAACGTCTTGTTAATCTTTTCTTTATGGCTCTTCATCAAAACCGGATCAATAAAGCTCTTATTAAACAGCCTATGGAACTCTTTATTCCAAGCTCTGGACACATCCTCCACATCAATCGTCGAATCGAAAGCGTTCTTTCTCAATATCTTGTACTTATCAGGCTGATTATACACGGCAATAGCTCTTTCGATTGCCGCGATCAAATCTTGTCCATTATAAGCTTGAAAGGTAAATCCATTGCCCTTTTCTAAATGTGAATCAAATTCAAAGACAGTATCCTTCAAGCCTCCTGTCTGGAATGCAATTACTGGTGTTGATCCAACAAAGAATTCTTGTTGGACGATGCCGCCTGGCTCGAATAATGACGGCATCAATCCAAAATCTGCTCCCACATTCAATAATGATCCATCTTATAGGGTGAGAGTTTGATAAAGGAACAAAAATTACCGGTGAAGAATTCATTAGGACTTGCCCAGAAGCTCTTGGGATATTTTCTCAACAAGTCAAACATCAATCCAGCGCAATATGAGCCATATGGATCTTTCATATTCACCATTCCTCCCACAATAACCTATTGAAATATTAATAAAATCCTTGAGGTAGTGTTGACTTGAATTTTTCCTTCATATTTATTGATAAGAGATTCCATGTTTTCAAGTATCAAATGGACTCCTTTTTGCTGGGTGATACGACCAACGAAGCCAAAAACAGCAATAGAATCATCAATGGCTTCAAGTTTAAAATACTTCTTTTGGAGAAGCTCCTTCGCAGCATAGTGATCATTATTGCAAATCTGAAGAATTTTATTGAAACGAGCCTCTTTTGGAATTCCATTAGGGAACGCAAAAGGCTGTTTATGAGCTTTCAGGAGACTATTCAAAGGAGATTTCTCGATGAGTTCTTGCTTGTAAGAGAAAGAAACTGTGCCCCACTGATCACTGGAGAGCAAAGCGCACCTTGAAGGGTTCAGTACACGATCTGACCAATATGGATCCACGAATAAATTTGATGGTAAGTTATGGATATGCTCCAAAAACTTGGTTAAGAGAGGTTAGAATTCAAAGATATTAATGGAATAATACGCCGTCGTGAGGATGAGGATAGATTCTTCCTTCGTATGTGGGATCAAGATTATGCACAATGTGAATAAATTTCGTGTCCTATTCAATCAGGTATTTCACTCAAAATCCCTTCAATTTCTTACGTTGAAGATATCACCGAAATGGTTATTTTTAGGATAAGCAGGCACAAGTGCAGTGAACCAATCATTGGTTACAATCACAGAAGGGATTTCCTTGAGCTTACAAAACAATTCAAGCGTCGCTTTAGCCATGATACCCAACTGCTGGATTGTAAACTTGGCATCACCATCAGCATAAGGATGAGGGAACACGAACGAATTATGCAGGAAATAAATCCTTACACCTTTGACAACACCATGGTGAACGCCTACGGTATATCTTCCGTCTCCTAAATTGACGTCTAGGTTGAAAATATACGAGATTCCATCAGGATCCCTATGGAAAAATTTAAAGTTTATTCAATTTTCTCCTATTACTTTTCAAGATAGCCAGTCTCTCCTTTCCGATTTCTTTCCCAGTAAGGCGTCACCACGATGACTTCTTCACCTAAGCCGACCAAGCCGATCGACAATTCATCGAGCATAACACCCAGGCCGCCGATAGTAGACCATCTTCCAAGCTCAGGAGTTATAAAAGCGATCGCCCCAAGACTGTTGTAACTGATAATATCATGAACGAAATCAAAGATTGTATTCATTTCATTTGATGATGGATCAATAATTTCTGACGTCTTTCTTGATACACTTGGTAAGTTTCCTCCTGTTGTATACGTTATGATTCCCTCAGTAGAAGTTTTTCTAGGATAAGTTGAAAAATTCTTGGTCCTTCCAATAACAGGCTCTGATTCATCAAAGCTGAATTTTCCACGGAGGGTTGGTAATTTTTGTGGAGTTCCTTCAGCTGGTTTGGGAGCTTGATCACTGAGTAATGTGCAGAAAGCAAACAGTTTAGCGCAGAGTTCAGAGTCATCTTGGATCTCTTGGATTGAATTCAGGATCTGGGGGATCGAAATTCCGGTTGGCTTGAGGAATTTTCTGTAGATATAGCCAAGATTATTGGCGAATTCCTGCACTGAATTGAGTTCCTTTATCATATTTGTGAGCTATTATTTAGATAAGCAAATCTTCAATAAAATCAATAATTTACCATGGCAACAACTTCATTTCCACCAACAGTTTGACCACGAGCGATCTTGACCTTGGTTCTTTCTAAAGAACGGACGAGGGTCTTTTCATATAATTCTTTGTCTCCAAATATGATTTCCGCGCCCCAAATCAACGAAGCATGTGGCTAGAAAATTTTATCTTAGATAACACATAACCCGACTTCCAATTACCTTGAGAGAAGTGTCAATTTGACCATTTAAGATTTCATAGACACTGTAATAATCATCAAAGGCAGAACCGATATGATCATTGATCTTGATAACACAATATTCAAGTGACTCTTGGTCATATTCATCGAACAAATACTTCAAGCTCTTCATGTTGATACTGAAGTACACGTTAAACTCATTGAAATTCGTGGCAATAATCGCCATTTCCTTCTTTATCACTCTTGCATATGCTAACACATGAGAATGATACCCATCTTCATGTTCTGCTAACAATGGGATCATTCTTCCCTTCTTTAATGGCTCAATGGTCCTTCGCAATTGCCTTCTATGCTCGTAATGCAGGTAAATCTGGCGCAAATCATAACCATATTCTGGTCCAATTTCTCTACAAAACGCATCCTGACTATTGATAAAGTCTTCATAAGTCTCTTTACAGCTCACACTTGCTTCTACTTGTAACTCTCCTTCTTTAAAAAACTTATCCTCCGCATCGAGAACCGACTTCACATAAGCTTCTCTTCCATTCTTTCCATGAAACTCTCCTTGGCTTCTCTCCAGTTGTGTCTGGAATCTCTTTACCGTATTACATCTATACGCATGTCCTGATGTTTCTCCCATAAATGTCATTGGAATATGAGGGAAAAAGAACATCAAATCGATAAAACTCCATGTTCCTCTTCTAAACAAGTACGCAGGATATGGCCACGAATGGCTTGTCGTGCTTTGTATCACAATAGCTCCTTGAGGAAAAGTCTTTGTGAGCTCCTCATACCACGTCCTTATCGCATTTATACTAAAGACTTCGGACTGCACAATTGACCCATCTTTCCCCAGTCTTTTACCATAAACCGTCGCCATTGCTGGTGGGATCTTGTATAACCTTGGAACGACGCCGGATTTTATCAAGCAAAGCTCGCGGTGATCATATCCTTGGCCTCCCCACGCTTCTCCTATAAATAAAAGCTGGGGAAATCTTTGCCAGAGTCTTCTGCAGAAATCGACCAATATTGGGTTCGCATATTTATTCTTGGCCCTATTATTGAAATTTTATTCAAAAACCCCGTCCCAATCCTTACATGGTGTTCCAATAACCAATGAATTTATTTTGAATGATGACATTTCCATAAAATCTTTCTTCCATATTGTACGCCTCACTGCCATCAGTTTCTTCTCTTAACAATTCCTCTTGATTCATCTCAAAAATCTGCGGCCAATTCTGCGCGTCATCCAAATATAACCCACTTGCTCCTGTCTCTTGGACCAATTCTATCGCTTCTTCTATCAACAAATCCCATGCTTCCTTCCTTCTATAATTCAAATACACCGTCTCTCCATACTTTCTCGCTCTTCCTTCTGCTCCATACGCAAACGTCAAGATCCCATCTGGGTCCGCAGTCTGCAATAGCAAGTTCTTATACCTCTTATGATAACTTGCTGAACTCACTCTCGTCAGATAATCCACCAACACATCAATCTTCTTTGCTTTTGCGGCTTGAATCAACTCTTTCAACTCTTCTGTGCCTCCCAAAACTGAACTTATACTTCTTCTACAGGTCACCGCCATAGGTGAAACATCCTTTTTCTTAAAGTCCTTCTTCTTGCCAGTCTTCTTATCTAACACTCCACCGTAGTTTCTCTCCAGCGCGCCCATTAAATAAATACAATTTATCCCACTTCTCGTGTACACTTGTAAATTTTCTCTTATCTTTGCAAATGAGCCGAAATTCTCTTCTCCAGGAACTCCTTCAGGATAATCCGCATAGACTTCATGTATTTCCATATCTCTTGTATGTCTTGGATGTACCACATATCTTCCTTGTAAAATCTTGGATCTAATCACTTGGTCTCTATTCGTCACTTCGTTTCTCGCCGCGAATTCAGGCTCTTCTTCGCTTTGCACACGATATCCTGAATACATACTATTCATCTTGCCACCTTTATCGAGTCTCACAAACTTCCAGTCATAAAAGCCTGCTCTAGGGAATATTCCAAGGTCCACAGTGGCCACAATATGAGCAGGATCGTTAGGCCTTGGGGTGATTTCAGGTTTATGCCATGAAAGTAAAGGAGATTCATCACTTCCATCAAAAGGAAAAGAATACAAAAGGAATATTATGTTCTGGCTATTAAGCTCAGGTTCTGATTTCAAGATATAAGACATATTAAATTCGCTTTCTACCGTTGAGATCATCGTCTTGTAGCCTCCTTTAAGCTGCCATTCGATCCCATCAATCAAGATATTCAAATATACCACGACTTTCTCTCTCACTGGCTGATCTCTATGCCCCAGTAAACAGATGAAAAGTCGCTTGAGAAGATCTCTGGATTGCTGATCCATGCCCAGGAGAACGTAATAAACGATATGCTCCAAGTCAGCGAGAATAGAGAGGAGGATATTTGTATCTTTTTCTTGTGTGAAGGTCTCAATGTGAGATTGGAACATGGCTTCTGTGTAAGAGATCTCTTTGCTTTGTTTGAGAATAGAATGAGCCGTTGCAGAGAGCTCAGATGCTATGCTTTTTTGCTCGGGACTTTGTAAAAGATAATGATGCAGATTTAACCCAAAGGCTTGGTTGAGTTCTGTGCAGATGATAGAGACGAAATCGAGGTCAAATCTTCCTCTTGAATTCATCGTTAATTCTAACTAAAAAGAAGAGCTTTAAATAAGAAGGAGGAAGAAAGTACTAGATCAGATGAGATAAATAATTTTTCAGCATCAGCTCGGGTCTCATTCTGAGTGATTTGGACCTTGAATTTCTCAAGAGAAACATTCTCACTATTCCCTTGTGTGCTTTCCTGGGCTTCTTGAGGGCTTACAATAGCCTTCAGTAAAGAATGGATATTGAAAAGATTGGTTTTATTTAAAGCAGTGAGGTCAGGCTTGTTCAGGGTGAAATCTGGGTTGAAAAGGACAGTCAGATCTTCAATGTTATCGATGATAGAGAGGTAATAATGAAGGGCAAGGTAGCTGCGCTGGATCTGTGGGCTAGAAGAGGAAAAGGATGAAGTTGAGTTTGAGAGAATAGAGGAGATTTGGTTGAGAAATGAGGGAGGGAATTGGTGTGGGTGATTGGGGGGGAAGGAGCGGAGAGAATTGAGGAGAGTCAGAGATATAGAGAACTCTGAGAGATTTGGAAAGGACATATTAGGTTGTGATGGTTGTATAATATGGATTTATGAGGAAATTTAGATATATAAATTATATGAAGAATAAAATAAAAAATTTATCATATTACCTGTATTAATCTTTGTGAAATCCTTTTGTAGAAAATCGAAAATACGGAATTTTCTTCTCGAAGATTTGTCCATAGAAACTTTTCCTTTTGGAATTTTGTAGCTCGAGAATTCAAATCTTTCATAGAAACCCTTTCAATAAATCCCTTATCAATCTTTACAATCTGACCCTTGGCCTCCTTTAAAAAAGTATCCTGTGCTATTTCTTTCTCCACGAAGTCTGAGTTAATTTATTAAAAATCGAACCATAGAAATGTCATCGATGGTTTTATATTTATTAATTCTAAGTATTATCAAGCACGCAAGCCTCAGTAAATCTGTAATCCTTGCATTCTCCAAAGAAAGAGGATGGATTCACCAAGAGAAGATTGCAAGGAAAAAAATATTCGTAAAACACTGGCATTTCCAATCCATAAAAATCTATTTTTTTTTACTTTTCAAGAGGATTTTACTTAATTCAAAATTTAAAATAATCAACGACTCGGACCTCTTTGTTTTTGCAGATATTTACTTTAATGCTTTGATAAGAAGAGTTTCTCTCTGCTCTTTTATTTTGAAATAAAAAGTAGCTAGCCTCGAAAGACCGGAAAACGAAAATCTCTTTTGACTTTTTGGTTTTGTACTCAGAAGAGTCTCAATCAAAAACATAAACTACAAAAATTCCATCAGAATGAAAATCTAGAACCCACCCCTCTCTTCTTCTTCCTCATCCCAGAATCGTGAAATCAACTTGAACATCATTTATTCATCACATATATTATTTTCATCACGCTTTCTTGGATACATGACCATCAAGCATCATTTCCACAATTTGACTTGCAAAGTTATAATGCTAAGAGAGTCAACCTCAATCTCTCCTGTTCACCCTCCAAAACATGTTTAACCATATAGACATCTATATTTGTATCAAAAGAGTTGGGATTATGAGACTACTGTCCGGAAGAATTGATTGGACTCTTTTTTCATTTTTCGCGAGTTTTGGGGGCTTTTAGTTTTTTGCAGTTTTTGCTCCAACTCTTCAACTTGCCAACAAATTCAAGATCCTCACATCTCTTTAAAATAGATAGCCCCTTAGAAACCCAGCTCTGCCATCTCTTACACAAAAAATCTTCTAGTTTCTTCTCCTCCAGCCTCATGTCTTGTATTTTTGGGCAAGAAACCATTCTTCCTGCCCAATTGAAGAAAACCTAGAATTTACCGAAATTAAAACATTCTCCTAGTATTTCTCACCCAATTATTTGATCTCTCATTAATTTTACATTCTTCAACCAAAGCGCCAGATTAGCCAAATTTACGTTTTTCCCCTAAAACTTCAGATCTTTACGTATTTCTTCAGTTCTATTTTCCCACTCTTCCTAGACTTTTGTCAACAAAAATCGATTCTGTTCTCCCATGATATACCTTTTCTTATCTCCCAAATCAAATTCTCTCTATTATAATATCATTCTTCCTTTCTTCCAAATAAAACAAATTTAAAACATGCTTTTCTTTGCAAATTCCTCAATAAAGCAAAGCAGAGACCATGAGTTAGAAATAAAAGATCCAGAATCCCAGAACCAAGCTCAACATTCCAAAGGGGCGTGCTTTAATGTTTGAACTTCGCCCAAAAAAGTCTGTGCGGGAAAAGCTGTTTTAATTTGAAAACAGAAAGGGTTTGATTTGAACCGGATTTATTTATTTCTCTTTTAATTCTGAACCAATTTGTCACGAATTTAAACTTTCATAGAATTTTTATTTCTCACGCACACTCTTCTAATTTTAGTTGTCCCCTAATAAATCGTACCCTTTTAGCCCTTCTTTTAATTTCCCCTATTATTTCTCCAGCGCTACACTCCATCTCTGTGCGCAACACCCTCTTTTTGCTCGCCCAAAGGAATCTTTTCTTCATCGGGCCTAAGTTATCTTTTTCCTTGATGAAATTAATCAAGTGTCCAGGTATTAAACTTTCTCCCTCGTTAAATTTCTAACCTTTTCCTAATCCTCCGAAATTTAACCCTCAAAACTAACTCCCATTAACAAATCTCAGACCCTTTAATATTATCAAATTACACTCACTTTTCATTCCATGTCAAGTCTTTACGATCCTATTAATAACTTAACTGCTAATTACATGGACTTCTTTACCCGGCAAGACTCAAAATTTCTCGATGCTCCTTCTGCACCCAGAAAGGTACTCCTTCCCTCTCCCTTCTACCATCTTCCCTCTTCCTTCCCTTTCAAACTTTTCTTCCTATTTTTCTCCTCCATTCCGTTACACTTTCTCGACCATTTTACTCATTTCCCCAATAGATTAAAGTCTTCCGAAATGGCGACCCTTCAGTCTTTGCTGAGTTCACCTTGAGATCTGGAATCACTTTCCATCAACTATCTCTTGATATCCTTCAAAAGCTCAACCTTAAAGTCACTGGAAATTTTCGTCTATTCAATAGTGAAGGACTCCAATTATACGATGACTATATCCCTCTCATCAAAGACCAAGAACATCTCTACGCTTCCCTCGGTATGTCATTGGAGGAATCTCTTGAATATTTATCCTGAATAGGAGAGAACTTTGATCAAACGACATCACTGGGCAAATTGGAAGAACTCAAGACGCTTGGAAAGGGAGGTTTTGGAAAAGTCGTTCTGGCTCAGCATAGAATAACCAAAAAGAAATTTGCTGCGAAATACGTCGATGCTAGACAATATGGTAAGAAATTACCCTCCCTTTTCTTTTTCGTCTTCTGTAGATTTGTAACTTTTTATCTCTCCATTCCATGTCATCTTTTGATTCTTACTAATTCTTTCCCTTAGGCTTGGCAAGTCTCATCGATATGGTGTTTTCAGAGGCAGAGCTCCTCAAGAATTTGAAGCATAAAAACATCGTGGAAATTGTCAACTTTTTCAAACTGCCAGATCTTCGTGTTGTTTTTCTTATGGAGTACCTTGAAGGAGGCGAATTGGGAGAATATTTAAAATCCAGGGGACAACTCACTGAATCCGAAGCTCTAGCCATCTTTAGACAATTGCTTGATGCTGTCCATTTCTGTCACATGAATAAAATCATTCATAGAGATTTGAAACTTGAGAATATCCTCTTTGAATCCAAAGAATCTAACGTCATAAAAGTCGTCGACTTTGGTATCGCAGGGTTATATTCTGGCTACAAATTCGATGTCTCTGACGCTGGATCTCTCAAGTACATGGCTCCTGAGGTCATCACAGGCAAGAATAGAGCAGCCAATCCTGCTATTGATGTCTGGTCTATGGGATGTATTCTCTATACTTTACTTCATGGAGAAACTCCCTTTAATGGCTCTAAAAAGGAAATTATTGATGCGATTGTGAGAGGAGAGTATAGAATTGATCCAAAGGTGAAAAGCAGAGTGAGTCCGGAATGTATAGATTTGATGAGAGGAATGCTGATTGTGGACTGTGATCACAGGTTGTCGACTTTTGATATCAAAAATCACCCTTGGTTAACTGGGGAGACCTTGTGTGCGACAAGTTTGGCAACTTTGGAAGCTGAAGATGAAAAGGATAGAAAAAGATTCGAGGAGAAAAAGAAGGAAAAGAGTGGAAATATGATGATAAAAAAGAAAGAAATGATCGCTCCAAGACCTTTAAAAGAGAAGCCAAATCCAAATAATTTGGCTCCTGTGAGACATAGACAAAGTAATCCAGAGAAATTGGATCCCAGTGGTTTCAAAATGCCTGGTCAGAATACGTTAAAAAGAGCGATTTCCAGAGAAAATCGAGCGAAAATTGAAGGAACTGGAACTGGGAATAATCTCAAAAAGACCGAAGTAAAGAGTAAAGAAACCAAACAACCTCTTACCAAAAGATATATTTCAGTCAGTATGACAGATACAGATAATTATGGCAAAGGGAAATAAATGAAACATAAAGATATTTTAGGTGGTAAATCTTATAATTTGATGTAGAAGAGACAGATGTTTAAATAAAAAGTAACTTAAAGTTTGAATTCATTAGAATACGACTTGTAAGTGTAAATGTATAAATTATTACTTTTCACATGATTTTGACTTGATCTCTTGTAAGAATCTGTGTGTGTGTTTATATTATTATCAATCGATATCTCTTTTATCCATGTTATTCTCTATATATGTTTTAATATATATATAAATATTCATTCTTTTTTCAAAATCTCACTTCATAACAATTTTCCTCTCTCGATGCGTTTATAAAAATCACCTCTTTCTGAAGACGAGTAAAAAAGTCCTTTTGACTTTGTTCGCAGCTTTCTGATATAATCACCAAACTGGATACAAAAATAGACAATTCTACATGCTGGAAAGAAAAGTTTTACATGAAAGCTAGCTTAAAAAGGCCTTTCCAGAAATTTCAAAATTGAATGAGTTCGAATAATTAGATTGGAAATTTATTAATTTTTTATAATAAATTAAGCCAAAATTATTTCTTTAAAGTACTTACAATTAAATCTGGTCTCACTTCTAAATATTTAATTCTCACTTTGAGCTCTCTGAATTTCATTCCAGCTTCCTCCTTGGGGTCTCAACAACTCCTCAGAGATCATTACGCTCTCAAACATTTCGATATTTTCACCCTAAATCTTCAATATTTCTCCTGAAAAATTGCCTTCTCAGATCATTCTCTCTCTCATCGCAAAAGCTTGCTTATTTCTCCTGTCTATCTCATTTTACATTCTTTTTTCCAGACCAAGTTTCTCCAGCACTTTATTGGGAGACCAAACAAATTATAATCAATTAATTTAATACCGGTACCAGCAGGTTCTTGAAATTAATTTTTTTTCTTTTCAGAAACCTTAATTCAAATTTTTCTTTCAAAGTCTCACCATCTAAACTCAAACTCTGTTTTCTCATTGCCAAATCAAACCCATCCAAAATCCTTTGCATAAAGTGATCCCCTGATAGCATCTCAGTCTCTTTTGATTTCCCTCTCATAGTTTCACACTTTTTTCCCGACTGAGAACAAATTAAAAAGCCATAAAACTCCCCTGATCAATTCTGATTTTATAATTCACGCTTTAAAAGCCTTTAATTCCCTGTTCAAATTATAATTATTAATCAAGCTCAGAATCTCAAATTACCCTTTAAACCCATGGAAGCTGCTGCTAAAATCGAAGAAATGACCGCTCTTTTCAATAGACACTTCCTTATTGAAAAGGTCGACACATTTGCCAAGAACTCCATCAGCGGAGCTCTCACTTCTCTCTGGAGAGATCAATACCTTGAAGATGGCGTCCAACTTGAGCTTGTTCCTGGCTTTGAGGAAGAAGCCAAGGTTTATTTGAGAAGCTTTTTGACTGAGTATATGAACGAAGGAGTTCAGAATATGATTACAAATGGTGATGATAATTATTTCATGCAACACTTCAGCAAGATGAAGGACCTGAATCATGGCTATAGATGTCTTTTAAACATGGTTATGGATGTTATCAAGACGACTGTGAATGAGCTGGATTTGAGTCCTTTGAAGTTTAACCCAAGCAAATTGCAGTTGACCAATTTGAACGAAGTTTTGAATAAAGTCTTTGATAAACATAAAGAGGAAAAGAAGCAAAATGCTTTTAAACATAAATGTGAATGCTGCAATGAAGATATCTCCAAATGGGACTCTCAAGCTCCTTTCTTCCCAGTACATATCCTACATCAATAAAGTTGATTGTTTCTATGGAATAAATAGAATAATCGATCGTTTTGTGTAAAATTTTTATAGAATTTGTCATCTAATAAGCTCGCTTTATAATATAAAATGAGTTAATATACTACATAGCGAACCTTATGAAGACCTTATTTTTCTCACTTTATTTGGAAAAAAAATTGTTCACTTTCAAAAAATTTTAGGAAAAACTTTTCTTCTAGAAAAAGAACAAAAAAAATTGAAAAAATTTTTATTGTCGTTGTTTCGAAATGTTTTGAAAAAATTCTTTTTACCGCTGAAAAAAATTACTCAAACGAAAGGACAGAATTTCAAGTGTTCTCTAGGCATGAAATAGGTCTTGAGCATATCTAAAAAATTTTTTAATACAGAACTCAAAGTCTTCTTGAGCTTAAAGTCTAAAATGTGTCTTTTTTTCCTTCCAACTGTCCAAAAAATTCTTGGGTCTTTTTGACTTTCTTAATTCTTTTTCTCCAAGCTCTATTTCACAATTCTCACTTTGAATCTTCAAAGTCATGAGAAAATTTTTTGTTTGAAGAAAACCATAAAAAACTCTAGAGTTTATATTCATACCAGAGTCACAAAATTGCTCTTATTTTCATCACAGCCTGTTGTTCTTATTGACAAGTAAACTTGTATATCTCCATCCTCTTCAAAAACTTCGAGAATTCTCCAAGCACAATTTCATGAAGTTTCCTGAAAACTTTTTGTCTTTTGTCAAGTTTAAGCAAGTTTGACTTCCCATAAAGAAGCCACATAATAAACCTTCAAGGAAAGTAAAAGGAAAGCCATTAAACAACATTTCAAAAGCAGGTACCTGAAGAAAGCGTTCAAACATTGGCTTGAAAAATCATAGGAACATCGAGAAACTTTTTACTTGAAACTCATAAAAAATTTTCTCTCAGCTCTCTCTGCAATATTTCAGCTTATTTCTCCTCAATCTACTCTCAATATGATCTTGTTATATTCTTTCATTTTTGTTTTCTATCATTCTCAACAAAGAAAGCGAAATTTTAAATTTCAAAAGATCTAAAAATAAATTATAACAAAATATTCTAGAATTTGCTATGCTCTCTTCTCTTCGGCAAAGTTTTCAAGAGACCCCTTATCTGGGCCTTCCAGACTCATAGGTTCTAATTTCTCAAAAAGCTTGAAGTAAAACAAGCTCCTGTAAATTCTACAGTTCACACAAAGTCAAATAGTTCTTTCTCGAAAAGCTAATGTTTGATTAAAATTAAAAAAATCCTTACTGACTTGAGATTATTTTATTTAACCGTCTCCTTTTTGGCCTCAACAAAAAGCTTGCTCTCACATTTGACTGCTCCAACACCACTCCCTTCAAACCTTCAAGAACAGAGATTCTCTATCCTACTCACAATTTTCCCAAAAAGCAACTCTAAAAGATTTTTTCTATTCCCTTATCTCAGCTGATTCTTCATTATCTGTTGTCAAATCAAAGACCTAGACAACAAGAGTCGTTCCAGTTAATCTCTTTCGTCCTTTTATCTTCCTCCATCCTTGGAGGTCGACCCCCAGAAGCTTCGAGAAATATTATACTAGGCCTAAAATGTTCGAAACTGATCAAAAATGTCTCCAAAATAAAATTTACATGCAAAATAAAATTTCCTAGTAAATTTTAAAGCGGACTTCCTCCCTATATTAACCCCTCAACCTTTCATTTTATATAATCAATTTATTAAAACCTTATAAAAAGTAAATCTTACCAATGAGATATTTAAAACAAAAGATTGCCAGAGCTCGTGCATTCGAGAAGCTCAGAAAACTTGAAGAAGCCAAAACCACCACTAAATCCCCTCTTCCTTTGCGCAAAAATGAGCAGAGGTCAGTTCAAAAGGTCCAACCTCCTGCGAATAAGCCAATGAAAAAGAAGAGAGCAAGAGGTAATAACGTGATGAAGAATTACGCAAGAGCCATGATCAACTTTGCTTTGTCACCACTTGCAGAGCCTTACAAGGAAAAAATAGCTGAGAGCCGCCAAATAACCTCAGAGGCTTTTAGAAAGATCCTTTTGGAAGAAAAGAAAAGAATCAACTGTATCACAAACTTGAGAAATCTTTTGCTTGTAGAAGATCAAGATACAGAGGTGATGAAAATTTTCAAGCCAATTTTCCAGAAGTTGTCTGAGATATTCATCAAGTTTTTCAGTGTGAATTGGATCTATAATGGCAGATTGGAGGACAAGTTCAAGTATATCCAGTATCGTGGCAAGATGCTAAGAAGAGTCCAAGATCCTCGACATTTCACTTATCTTGAAAACTTTGTTGAAAAGAAAAAGAAATGTGAAAAGAAGAATTTCTAGATTATTGAAGAATGTAGATTTTATTTAATGTTGTATATGATGATTATTATTATCAAGAGTACCATCCGAACATCCCTTCTGCATCTATGTAAAGTATAAATATTCTATTATTTAAAGATCTCTTTCGATCAAAACTGAATCTCACAAAATCTGAGTTAGCTTGCTGATGTTTAGAATAACCTACCAATAAACTTAAATATAAAACGTGTGAAAATTAAACACTTTACTTCAGAGAAGTAAGTCCGAGAGAAAAATTACTTTTGATCGTAATTTAGTTGTTTATATTTGTTTATAAACCTTTGACTTTGAATTTACCTTTGGGAAGAACAAAGCGAGAAAATTTCACGAAGAAAAATTTCGATTTGAGGAAGTGAAAGTAGAGCCGTTTTTTTCATTTTTATGATTTTAACTTCAAAACAATTATATGTATTGATTTACATTATTACAAATTTTACACAAATTTATCAAAGAATTTTTATTAAAAATTCTCAATAAATTATACAATCTAAAATCAATAAATTGTAAATGATTCCAGATTGGAAAATCTTTCTCTTAGTTCTGATTTCAGTTTTCTGACTGCTGGACATCTTGAAAAATTGTAAGCAAAAAGGGAAGAGAAGAAAAGTCAATAGTACTTTTTGAAATTCAAAAAAATTCTCTTCAGTTTAACAACACGGCCTTCTATTTGATCTGCCAGTTTTCTCACGCTCTGTTCACTGATGCGCCCACAGCTATCACATCTTCCACGTCTCTTACGTCCTAGACGTCTCTTCCGTTCCTCACATATCTTACAGCTATCGCAGCTACCAATAAGTTAACCCCAATTTTCATGAAAGATTCAAGTCTCAATAAATTTGGAACTCAAAATTTTACTTTTGACAATTTAATTCGAAGCTCTGGAGTTGTGGAAATCCTGTTCCAAGCTGGTTTGCAAGCTCTTCAAGACCATTATCTGTGATTTTATTGCACCTAAAGATTCTTTTATTCCAACAAAACAAAACGCCTACTCCCAGAGAATTAACGAAAGGTGGTTCAAATCTTTGAGATTTTCACCAAATTCTTTTGCTAGGCTTGAGACTCCTTGATCGTCTATTTTGTAACACCTAACAAAAGCTCGTTCAAATGAGTTGATAATTCTGAAAACCAATAAAAATTCAAGGTTAGGCGTTGGAGTCCTTTCAAGTTTTCGCTGACATTTTGCGCAAGCTTTTGAACCCCGAAAGTTGTAATTTCTGGGCAGCTTTCTCAATTTTAAATACAGAAAGCGAAATATTAATAATCCTACGCATAGAACCGCAATGTCAGATCTGTGAGCTTTGCAAGCCTTGAACTAAGTCCAGCTGTTAAATAGTTCACTCCTTCATCTGTCACTTTGCAGCTAATCAGGATTTATCATTTTCAAAAGGTCTTCTTTTACTCATCGAAGGCGAGGAATAAGCAAGTTAACTTTCTGAAATAGATGGCAATCCGGCAGCCAACTTGCATCAACGCTTGATTGGTGAGTTTTGTACAGCTAAAAAAGTGGTTAAGAGCGATTTTTGAATGAAAAGTAATTCAGAAAGGAAATGTATTACAATGTGAAATTTAATGAAAGAAAACTCAAATTTTGAAAAGAGTTTCCGAGATTGTTCATCAGCCCTATTACTCCCTTATTGCTTATCTTTATGCAACTAGTTTCAGATTAATAAGGAGAATTCAATAAAAACTAGTCCATTACTAAGAAATGTCTAATGAAAGTTCGCTTAGGTTTCGAGGGCCTGTTTCTTCAATCTTCAAAAAATTCTTCAATCCTTGATCGTCTATATCCCAGCTACATCAATATTAAATAAAGTTTGATAAACAATTTTTAATATTCATACCGTTTAAAAACAAAGCAGACTTTCTTCAGATTTGGCAGGCTGTTGACCATATCTGATAAACTCTTCAATCCTGAATTTCTGGCGAACTCGCACCTATTTTATCTTGAGAAAAAAACTTATTCTTCTTACGAATAAAAGTTCAATGAAATGTGGGTCAACTTTGGAAGGAAAGCTCCAATTTTATGTGCCAGTGCTTTCACGCCTTCACAAGAAATATAGAAGCAACTAGATAATAAATCCAGGAGCTTGACGTCTTTTTCTTACTAAGTAAAGTCCAACGATAAATAAAGCAAGTTGGAAAGGTTTGATATTTGCTCTGCTATATCTTCAAGGCTTTTGTTAGTTATCTGATTACAACTACATATTTTGTAAGAATTCAGCAATTTTATTGAGTTACCTTCGGAAAATTAAATGAAGATGAGTTAAGTTTTTGACAGTGTTGAACATTTGACGCATAAAACTTTCTTCAGCAGAGAACATTATGTTTGGGCAGCTATCAAACAAATTTTTAGGTTGCGATTCTTCCTTGCTGTAGTTACTCTGTTAAATTTAGACGAAAATCTTTGAGATTTCTTGTCTTGCTGAGCACATACTTCACCCAACTTGTGATGCCTTGGTGCGTTATTTTATTGCAACTAGAAATGAATAAATTTTTCCCAGAAAAAAAATTACTTGGCAAGGTTCAATGAAACAGTGGCAATATTACCAAGAAGTAGGCCAAGGAATTTGGAGAAAATTGTGAATCCGCGATCAGTGATATCACAGCATCTGGAAAATGTTAGATATAAATATTATTGAATGGATACCTGTTGAGATCAAGTTGGAAAGATTTGCTGGTGAAACCACTTCCATAAACTAAAATTATTAAATCAAACAATGTAAACTCCGCCATAAATTCTTCTGCAAAATCTTGGAGTACATTATTATTAATTGTACTGGCTCTCCCACTAAAAATATCAGGTTTGATTTTGCATCAGCTTGGAAGAATAAAAAGAAAAAAAGCTTCAAAAGGGAAGAACGATCTCATTGCATTTCAAAACAAGTCCTTTTATTTTTGTCTCTCGAAAGAAAGCCATCATCAATCAAAGAAACCTACATGTATGGCCTGTTTGGCTCAATTGTCAAAGACTCCCATCCCTTCAAGATAAAATCCTCTTTCCATCTATTTGTCAAAATTTTCCATCGTCTTTTACAATTCTCTGCGGCCATAGAAATTATAAGAAAAACAGACAAAATTTCAATTTTTACCTTGGAGCTGGAATTGATTGGTCTCTTCTCTGTCAGGAACTAAGAAATATTATTTTCAAAAACTTCTTCAATATATGAAAAAATTCAAGTCAATTCTGATCTCGAATCCAAGATAAATATCTACTTGGCTCGCTGTAGTCAGGATAACTGCGATCTAAATCTTCCAATCTTTCATCTTTCTCTTCCTCTTTTAAAAATTATACGTTTATTTCAAATCCAAGGACAAATAAAAAACCTTCAATTTTACTGCTTTTCTCTTCTTCAAGCTCATGAGACTTCTAAAGCGTTTTACTTGCTCGAAAAATTTTTCATTAAAAACCTGTAACTCTTCAATAACCTCAGCTCCAGAGCCTAAAGTAGAAGATTTTGGCCCTCCATCAACAGCTGATTCCACCCATTTTAAGTCTTCATCTGGAGAATAATTCATGTTCTTGATACAAATTAACAAAAATTTTGATTACATTTTCACAGCTTAAATAGGGACTTAAATATTTTTTGGGTTAGACTCAAAATTTACATCCCTCTTGGCCCTATTCTGGTTAAAACTGAATCTTTTCGTATCAAGAAAACCCTCACCATCTTGCTTTCCTTCAAATTATGAGGATCTGAAGTGAAAATCTAGATCTAAATCTTCGTTTTCCTCATCAATCTCCCGCACTTTTTATCTATCAAAAGTAATCTAATTTATTGATCTATCAGACTCTCGCACATTAAACTCTCTCATATGAGATCGTAGACTGCAATTTAAACGACCATTGTGTGATATTTTGCAGTTTTTAGGATGTTTCTGCAAAGGATAAAACTCTATTTCTGTTTAACTTTTAAAAATTTGGCAATTAAGAAAATTAGCAGGACCAAAATCCAAAATTGGATTGGGAGAGACTGAAGAATTCGTCGAAAGGAGGCCTCTTGCCTCAAAAATCAGGTTCAGCAGATAAGACTCAGAAGCAAAAAAACAAGATTTCAGCTGGAAAGCCTTACACAGTCTTTCTCAAAATTCTTGGTAAATTCGAATTTATCATACCGAAAAGTGATGTCATGTCTAATTCAAATTAAAACGAAAATTTCTTTTGCCTGGGTCAATCTGACACAATTATTGTTTCATTTTTTCACGTTTAAAATTTATCGATCAGAAATTTCTATATATATTTATTTCCTAAAAATTGATATCGGCACATTTAAATTTATCATCAAATCTCCCAAACGCTTGCCCAAATCTTCACAATCAACTTCAAGCTTCGTTGGTATAAATAATCTTGCAAGAAATTCTCTTTCAGAGGAAAGTCAGTCCTTAAAGCTCCTTGAAGCTTAACAGAATTTCTCATTCAACTAGAAATCGATAGTTTAGACTTGGGAATGAGTTCTCTAGAGGCTCTTCCAGTTTGAAATGTAATCGCGATCCACCTTGGAAGCACTTGTGCTCAAAGTCTTCACCCAGCAACATTTTTTTCATGAGATCTTTTTGATGGTTTCCTAAAATATCATTTCGTCTTTGATCAATCAAATCAAAAACTTATTTCTCTCTCCAGAGGTGTATGATATTATATTGTCTTTTTATCATACTCTTTTGTTTATCAAAGCATTGAAGAGAAGAAGACCAACCAAACAAATCTCAGACATCCTTATGACAAAAACTTCTCAGCGACTTAATTCCTTTTCCAAATATGTTATGACCATCCCTTAAATACTTATTTATTTACCGAGGCAAACTATCATCAGATATTGAAATTTTATATATTATTTCACAGTGTATATTTTTAATTGATCCAAGCATATCAGAACAAATCAAAGACCCCCTCAAACCTTTTCATTCTTGAAACATCTCAACACTTTCTCACACCACCATGAACTCTCACCTTCATCTCAAATCTCAAACTAAACTCAGATCGAAAAAATTCCCATATCCTTCTCCACTCAAGTAAATCTCTATCTCTCATATCGTCTTATTCTTTTGACTCGTATTATCCGAAACTAACAACTCCATACAACGCCAGATCTCAAGAATCTCAAACCCCAATACCATCATTTTTAACCTTGAAGAGACTTAGTATCCGTCCTCTTTTCTTTTATTCTCTAAATTCTCAAAAGCCAACAATTTCAAGATGGAGATCTTATCAATCTTTCAAAGATCCTCCTTAAGAATCGATCAATCTCCCATCTTCTTCTCAACTTTGAAATGTACTTTTTCGTCTCGTATTACCTTTCCAAAATCGATAAAATAGCTGCTATGATCTCACAGACCAAGGTCTGATCAAATTTTGTTTCGCTCTTGAAAAACTTCAGACCCTCCAAACTTTATGCCTCAGCTTTAGACAGCAAGAAAAACCTCCCACATCCGAAAATAATAATCTTTTTCAGCATTGGTCGGGTTTACAGCAAGGGATTTCATCAGCTTCTAAAATCTCTAACAAGAGTTCACATGCTGAAGGATTTCAGTCTGTATTTTGCCCAGTAAAATTCCTCATCTAAAAACAATATTAACCTTGATCTTGCAAAGCAATGAGTTCTTTACAGACGCTGAGTTTGAAGCTCTAAGAAAAGCCTCATAAAAAAGCCTCATTTAAAGAAGATTACCTTTCAATTTCAAGAGTATAAATGAAAAAAATCCTCTGCTTCTAAAAAATTTCCTCTTAGGTGTATTGATGTTTTAGATAAAAATATTGCAATAATATGTCAAGGAATTTCAAAGCTTCCTTTACTAGAATCTGTTAATTTGAGTTTTAGCGGGTCTGGTTGCTCATTCTTATCTATTCTGATTTGTTAAAGGTGTTATCATATAACTGGAAAGGGAATTGAAAACCTCAGTGCCAGCAGGTCAAAATCTCTGAAAACAGTCCTCTTAGATTTCTCTCTGTATAAATCTCGTGGTTACAAGTGCTAATTGTGTCTAGCTGTGGAAGAATAAATGACCAATCAGTGAATCTAGTTATTCAGAGCCTTAAAGATCTGCATTATTTACAAAATATTGGCCTGAATGTTATGTGGTAAAAGAAAGGCTTTGTTGTCTTTAAAATTAAATAATCAGTGCGCCTGTCACAGAGACAGGTTTGATTTATATTGAGCAAGGACTCTTCAAAATGAAGGATCTTAAATCTTTATGTTTCAACTTTCAGAAGTAATTTATTCACTTGAGAAAACCCTTTCCTAAATTGACTCAAAAGTTGCTCACTGATTGCAGAGAAAAGAATATTCAGCTTGACAAAGGCTTTAAATTCTTTTACACAGTCATTAGAAAAGCTAGAATTGAATTTTCGCAGGTAAGCAATCTCAAAGCTTTGTCTTATTTTCCAAGTAATCCCTTCATTGGAGATGTCAATTTGAACGTTTTTGGAGATTTCTTTAAACAGGCTAAAGCTCTTGAGAGCCTCAAAATGATAGTGCATGAGTATTCACCTTGGTGTTATTTTGTTAATTTTATATGGTAGCTGTTCCCAGATAACAAACAAAGGTTTAGAATCTCTTTGTAACAGTTTACAAGGCCTTTCTCTTATGAAAAGCCTCGAGTTGGATTTTTCCAAGTAAGAAAATGGTGGTTTTCTGGCTTTTGACTATCTACCTCCTGTTAGCCTCAAAGAGCTCAGTAATGAAGTCCTTTGCGCTTTGGGGAATGCTTTGAAAGGGAAGTGTCTTCTAGAAGATTTGAAGATACACTCTTGCTTGTAATTTAAAAGAGAGATTTCTTTTCAATAAGAATTTCTATAGATGTCAAGAGGTGACAGATGTTGGGCTGGAATATTTCAGTGAAGGGTTAAAACTAGCGAAATCACTGAAGAATCTGACCCTCGCTTTTGTACTGTATTTTCTTGATAAATGCCAAGAAAAATGCTGATTTTAAAAATAGATTTCCAAAAATTACAGATCAAGGACTGAGAAGCCTCTTCCAAGCTATGAAAGAAACGGTTTCTTTAACAACTATTGAGCTCGATTTTTATGGGTTTCTCTCTCATTTTTCTATTTCTCATAAAAAATAGATGCCCTCAAATAAAAGGGATTGATTTGAATCTATTAACTGAGAGCTTGCAGAATTCAATAAAAAAAGTCACCCTCAATTTTGAAAGGTAAGCGGGAGGAATTTAAAGGCAGTATGTTAATTTGGGTAAAGATGTCAAGTGAGTAAAGAAAGTATTGATGATTTAAGGAAAAGCTTGAGTGAGAAGTTCAAAGCCAAAGAGGAAATCTTTTATTGAAAGTATGAACATTGGAGGTTGTTGTTATTGATTGAAGCTCTTTTGATTTTGTCCAAGATTGTTTGCTTATCCACGCTCTGTAAAATGCATTGAAAACTTCCTTTTTCACTGAAAATGGAAACTCCTCAGAAAATTACTTTAGAAAGAAACATCATGAGGAAAAAACTTTCTCTTCTTCGATAACTCAGATGTGCAATGGAATATTATCTCCTTACCAAAAGATCTTCTTCTTTTCTTTTATTTGGGTACTCTTATTATTCAAAGGGTTTTTTGAGGAAAAGTTGTCCAAACAAGCAAATAAATTTTACACATTGATTGATCAATATATTCATATCATGAAAGTCATAATAATACTTTCCTCCATTTTATACTCTTTGATCTAAATCACAAGAAAAAAGTACTTAGATTGATTCATTGTTCTCATTTCATTTCAGTTTTACAACTATACCCTCCTTTATCTTCACAAAATCTTCATAGTTCTTTCCTTATAATCCAAGTTCCATCACAGTACCATTCAAAAGGTTATAGTAAGCCAAAGTGTTATTATCGTTCAAAGCACTTCGATCTGCTGTTCTCAATCTCATCTTTCCTGCTCCCAAACCTACAAAACATTTATTCTCCCATTTCCATTCACATATCTCTTACCTAAGACTCCAGACAAATGTTCTTTAATAGCGCCAATACTAGTCTTTGGAGCAAATTGAAGCTGCAAAACTCTTCCTTGAACATTCGCTTCAGGAATATTTGGCACATTAATATTCACAGTCAAATTATTCTATTCACATCATTAAAACCACGCTTTCCCTTTAAAAATTCTTCTTACTGGGTTCATCATAAGCCACATTTCCTCAGGGATCAAATGCGAGTCATCAGTTCTAGCTTTCTTAGTGCCTTCCATTCCACCAATATCGGGCTTAGGTCTATCTTGAGGCAAGAAAGGTCCAGCGACTTGTGCACCGCCGCCAACGCCAGCAACTTGTTGAAGATTGGCCATCCTTGATTGAGAAACCTGTTGTTTTTGAGCTTCAGCGGCCTTCTTTTGGTTCAACTCGAGATCTTGAATGGTCCTGAATTGATCATCGTAATTCTTTCTTTGTTGTTGGGCGATCATTGCTTGGTTTGCAGTCGTTCTTGTCATGGTACCAGACTGGCCATCCCAAATAACTTTTTGGCCTGCACCTAAGAGTAAAAATTTAGCGAAAAATTTTCAAAAGAAAAATTTACTTTGTTCTTGGAAACGAGCTTGGTCCTCACCAGCACCAAGAATATCAGGTCTATGACGGGCAAAAGCTTTCAAATTCTTGGCGATTTCATCACCAGAAACTGTAGTAATATCACGAGCTCTAGCTTCAGCATCGGCCTTGACGTTTCTGTAGTTAGGATCCAACATTTCGATTCTCAAATGCTCATTAAATTCTGACACAGGAATATTTCTTCCACAAACTGGGCATTTCTGGAATGTATTGTCCACAACTGGGGCTTGTTGTCTTCTCACTGGAACGTCAGCAGTTGGTTGACCAGCTCCCATGCCTGGTAAATATTGGTTTGCCATGCCAATTGGTTGTTGTGGCTCAGCTGAAATTGGTCTTGTAACTGGACCAGCTTGGACGGCAAGGGGTTGGGCTTCAGGTCTAGCGAGGTTATTGGCAGCAGGAAGTTCTTCATCATCGAAAAGGTCAATAGTTTCCACGACAACGAATTCATTCCAATCGATTTGGGCCATTTGTTCTATTTCAAATAAGATAAGGAGAAATTTAACATATAATTATTACGTCTTTCTTCTTCTTCGACATCTTCCTTCTTCTTTTTAGTCTGAGTTTGTTGAGATTCATAGGTAAATCTGTCACCAGCGGCATTCAGAATTGCCATTTTATCACTGGCATATAACTGTAATTTGTTGATATCGCCCTGAAAAAATTATTCTTCATGCACATTTATCATTAGACTGATACCTTGGTGGGGTTAGAACATTTAGAATAAGCATCGACAAGGTTGGTAAAGAAGGAGAAAAGTGAATGGGTAGGCTTTAAGAAATCGAATTGAGGGTTTTGTTTTTCTCTTTCAGTTAAAGCAATGAGGAATTTTTGACCATTTCTAGCCACAAATTGAGCAGTCAGCTTTATCACATCCATATCTAATATCGTCAAGCTGGTCGGAGGTTCGACTGTAAACCTGTCTGCTGGTGGTGGCTTCACTTCCACTCTTATTTCCTTCTTTATCTCCTTCTTTTGCTGGATCACTGGGGCGACTGGCTCGGGCTTTATTTCTTCCTTTTCTGGCTCATCTATTCAAAATATTAACACTTGAACTTTCTCACATTATGAATTTCTGGACTTCCCCAATAATACAGAATCGACCTCAAGACAAAATAGCCAAAATTCTTCACAAAAATATGGGAAAATTGGCCACTTTATACGGGATAATTATCCATAGAAATTCAAAAGAAGGAGAGAGGAAAAAAGTACATACTTAATCCTTTCGCAAATTCTATAACTTTCTGCTCAAAATAGGCGCGATAAGGGTCATTAGGTTTCATGAA